>Ga0209121_10006627_pt1 | contig 10117 bp, 6 predicted proteins | sample Cruoilmetagenom3_FD_187292 | JGI IMG/M metagenome (GOLD analysis project Ga0209121, IMG submission 187292) | Oil polluted marine microbial communities from Coal Oil Point, Santa Barbara, California, USA - Sample 3 (SPAdes) (version 2) | ecosystem: Environmental > Aquatic > Marine > Oil seeps ...
GTTCGTTAAATGACCTTCTTTTATTGATGCAGAGCCTTTCACCTGGAATATTGTAATATTTACACACCACATCTTTTATATAATTAAGATCTGGAGATAAAATGTGGGATTCTGGAATTTCCTTATCCCTTTTCTCTTGGTAATATTTCTCTTTCATTGAGAGTACAAATTCATCGGATCCGAAAAATGAAGGCCATTTCTTTCCCTCAAGGGCTTTCATAATATCCTTTTTGTCCAGTTGACCCACAAACTCCCCATATGCAAACAGTCGATTTTTTCTATTTTTTGAAAAAATGGATAACAAAAAATCTTTATAAAGCCAATTCCAGTCTTTGGAATTTGAAATATATCCCTGATGACTACTCCATTCAAAATCATTAATATTTTTAACCATTTTTGCCCGAAGGGGATTTCTGTGAATATACCGCAACAACTGCAGAAGGTAGCTATCACCATCAACCACGATCGATTTAAACCTTCCTTTAAACACCTGCCCTTCACATCGGTTGTTTTTATTAAACCGTTGTGTGTAAACACCGTTAAGATGCCGCATGAATCGGCTCAGGTTTCCTTTGGGGGTATTGATCAGCAAATGGTAATGACTGGGCATTAATGAAAATGCTGCGATATTGACTGTCCATAATTTCGATGCTTCAATCAATAATTCAATATATGTATCATAATCTTTTCTCTTTAGAAAGATCTTCTCCGATCGTCTCCCACGGCTCATGATATGATACCATGCCCCGGGATATTCTATACGCAATGGCCTGCTCATAATATAATCTTATCAATTCCCACTCGAAAAGTCAAACACAGATTTGACCCCTTTAGTTATTTAATAGGACGATTCAAGAACAATTTGTATATTGGGAAAAGGAGGTTTTAGTTGATGATATTTATGCTTTTAATAAAAAATTAATGGAGTATCTAATCTGGTATAATACAAAAAAACCACATAGAGCTATTAACAAATTAGCTCCTTTGAGGTATTATATTAATATGGTTATTAAAAATAACATTAAATCCAATATGTTATGGACTCTTACATTTTATTGACATTCAAATTATAAATAGTTATATTTGTTCACTGAGGTTTGCAAATGGGTGATCCAAAAGTTATTTTTTATATTTTATGCGGTATAAGTATTGTAGGGATTATTATATATTTAGTATTAAAATATGAGAAGAATAGGTCAGAAGCATTAAAAAATTTTGCACTGAATTTAGGCTTCTCTTTTGTAAAGCGATTTGAGCCTGAGGGAGAGATCCTGGATTTTAAAATATTTCAAAAGGGACATTCAAAAAAGGCTTTTAATTTGCTTGAAGGTAATAGAGGATCTCATGCTTATAAAATATTTGATTACCGTTATACAATAGGAGGAGGTCAAGGCAGTTCTACACAACTTCAGAGTATTGGTTTTGTACACCTGAATAATCTTAATTTGCCACATTTTATAATGGGAACAGAAAGTTTATTTCAAAAATTTGTTGATAAGCTGGGTTTTAAAGATATTAACTTTGAAAATTATAAGGAGTTTTCAGATCACTATTATTTGAAAGGTGAAAATGAAGCTGAGATTAGAAATGTATTTAAACCTTATATTTTAGAATATTTTAGAAGTAAGCAGATTAAAGAAACTATTGAAGCAAAGGGTAGTTCTATAATATTTTATAAGTTAAGGAAGAGAATTAAACCTGATCAATTAAACAAATTTATTGAATCTTTTTCAGAAATTGTTAATGTCTTTGATAGATGAGAATTGGCATTCGAAATACTTTGAATAAAAATTTATGAGTAAAAATAGCATTAAATTAGATATTAATCCAGGCTTTCATCAAACCCAGCTCAGCAGAGATCTAAGTCTTTTCCAGGTTACAATGATAGGTGTAGGAGCAATGATAGGAGCCGGTATATTTGTTCTTACTGGGATAGCTGCTGGGCATGCAGGACCTGCTCTTATTCTAGCATTTGCTTTAAATGGTTTTGTAACTCTTTTAACAGCTTTATCTTACGCTGAACTTGGGTCTTCGTTTCCTGAAGCAGGAGGAGGCTATATCTGGGTAAAAAAAGGAATGGGTGGACTTCATGGTTTTCAGGCAGGATGGATGAGCTGGTTTGCACACGCAGTTGCATGCAGCCTCTATATCCTTGGGTTTGGATATTACTTCTGGGAAGCTTTACGTTTTTTAAGAGTGGATAAGATCATTACTCCTATTATTGATATGGTATTTCCAGGTCTTGAGAATGATTTCCTTGTTATTCAGAAAATATTTGCAGTTATAATTGTAATCTTTTTTGCATATGTAAATTTTAAAGGAGCATCAGAGACTGGAAAATGGGGGAGTTTTATTACAATTCTTAAAGTAATCATTCTGGGTGGTTTTGCTATTTCAGGGTTTATTGTTATTCTTAACAATCCAGAGTGGACTGTAAAGTTTAAACCTTTTATGACAAAAGGTGTTGCTGGTGTACTTGGTGCAATGGGCTTAACATATATTGCTTTTGAAGGTTATGAGATTATAGTTCAAAGTGGTGAAGAGATAAAAAACCCTGAAAAGAATATTCCTAAAGCAATTTTTATATCTCTTATAATTGTTGTACCAGTTTATATTATTGTAGGTTTTGTAGCTCTTGGAGCTGCAGAGATACCAGAGTTTATCAGACAGTCTCACCCTGAAATTGTTAGAATCTGGGATTATCTTGCTTTTGCAAAAGAAGGTGCTATGGTAGAGGCTGCAAAACAATTTATGCCTCTGGGCTATTTAATGATGATTTTAGGAGGCCTTTTTGCAACCATGTCTGCTCTTAATGCAACAATATACTCATCATCAAGAGTATCTTTTGCAATGGGAAGAGATAAAAATTTGCCTGATGTATTTGGTAAGATCCATAAATCTAATAGAACTCCATATATAGCTGTATTTATTTCTGTGATTATGATTATATTTATGGCACTTGCCCTTCCTATAGAAGATGTTGCTGCAGCAGCAGATATAATGTTCATACTTCTATTTCTTCAGGTTAACTGGACTTTAATTAAATTGAGGAAGAAGAGGTCAAAAGCAAAGAGGCCTTTTAGAGTCCCTTTTGTTCCTTTTACTCCCATACTTGCAATTATCCTACAACTTTTTCTTGGTTATTTTCTTTTCCATCTCAGTCCAATAGCATGGGCTGTTGCATTAGTCTGGCTTGTTTTAGGTATTTTTATTTATTTCAGTTACTCAAAAGCAAGGGAGAAAGAGAGGGCGGAAGCATTAATTGTGTATGAGGAAAAATTACCGACAAAAGCGGGTTTTCGTGTAATTGTACCAATTTCTCATCCGGATCATGTTGAGGATTTAATAACTATTGCTTCATCAATAGCAAAATCTAAGAATGGAGAGATTCTTGTTCTTGGAGTTACGAAGGTTCCAGATCAGCTTCCTGTTGTTGAGGGAAAAGATTTTATAGGTGAATTTAGAGGTATAATGGATAAGGCTGTCGAATTTGGTAAGAAAAAGGATGTAGTTGTTAATACGTTGATAAGGATAGGTCACAGTGTAAACAATGCTATTGTTGATACAATCAAAGAAAGAGATGTTGACCTTATGGTAATGGGGTGGAAAGGTTTTAGCAATACCAGAGGTTCTATTTTCGGTACTGTTCTTGATGATGTTGTTATGAGTGCAGAGTGTGATGTAGTTATGGTAAAAATGGTTCAACTTGATAAAATGAAGAATATTCTTCTTCCAACATCAGGTGGTTCACATGCAGAGTATGCCTTAGAAATAGCTGCTGCAATTTCTGAAGCATATAAAAGCAATATCAATGTAACAATGATAGTACCGCCTGGTATTTCTTTTGAAGAGAGAAGTATTTATCAGCAAAGAGTTGATGATAGTGTTGCTTTAATAAAGGATAAAGTTAAAAATGTCGAGGGGAAATTAGTTAAAGCTAAAAGCATTTCTTCTGGAATACTTAAAATGACTGAAAGATATGATGTATGTATTCTTGGTGCAGCAAGAGAGGGTTTAATGCAGCAATTAATATTTGGCAGCATTCCTGAGATAGTTGCAAAAAAGTGCCGTCATACTGTAATTATGGTTAAAAAATATCAGGGTGCAAAACTAAAAAATATTATAAATTTACTATTTAGAAAAGCAAAAGATAGAGTAGGCAAGAGATAAGCTGGAAGAATAAGACCTATATTTATAACATGAATTTAGGAATGTAAAATGTGTAACCCTGATCTTCATCTCTCTATCAAAAGATTGGTTCATGGAGATAAACGAGAGTGGGATCTGTTTAAACAGATTGACAAATGGGATATAAAAGAGGTTGTGCAGGAGGTGTTCATACGTCTTATAAAGGAAGATTATCACTTATAAAGTATTGTGAGACTAAAGAAAAAGCGATTTTACTTTCTCTTCTGACGATTGTCACAGCCTTTCTTGGGGTTTATGTTATTAAGGAATGGTTCTGGGGAGCATTCCCCTCTTCTTTAATAAATGGGGGAGGCTTTATTATTAGTGCTTACTTTATTTACAGATTGGAAAAGCATAAAAAGAGTGTTTCTACTTTATTGATATTCTATGGTTTTCTTTTAAATGGCATACATAACCTTGATATCCCTTCCTTCGTCCAGTAATATGGTTTGCACCCATAGGTTTTGGCTTAGGGGTTGTTTTATCGCTAGTTTTTGCAGCTGGTTTTACTGTTAAGAGTACAGAAGAGTTAAAAAGGAATAGCAGGTAAAGTAATAAAAACAGGTCAACCATGTATTTCAGATGAAACACCAGTAGAGAAATTAACTCAAAGATACCTGTAATTTTAATTACTGGGTGGGGAGATCAATTTGGAAAGGAGCAGTTAAAAAAAAGCGGAATAGATTTAATAGTATCCAAGCCATTTGATAGAGAAAATTTATTAAAAATCATTAAACAGTCATTAAAATCAAGAAAATAAAAATTAAATTTTCTCTGAGGGGATGAATTGTAAATGCCTCTCGTATAATACAATAGAGGCTAAAATATGAATACTTTAAAAAATATAAATGAAAAAGATAAAAATCTATGGCAGAGGTTGTTAAAGATAATCCTGATTCTCAAAAGATCAAGACCTTGCTTGAACGCTCGTTTCAAGGTCTTAAAGATTATAAAATATTGTCAATTGAATGTATGTTGAAATTTTTAAAAACATTTACACCTGAGCAGCGTGAAATTTATGTGAAGATAATAAAAAGGAGAAAACTTTTATAAATTAAGCAAGCAAAGACTTGGCCTTTTGCTCCCCTTATTCTTCAAAGTTCAAACTCGAAAAAAATATTTATTTTTGTTATAATATTTTTTTCGAGTTTGTGTGTGAAAGAGTGTTTCTAATGCTTTTTAAAAGAGAAAAGCGGATAATAAATTGTTGACAAGAATTTAAATTTTTTATTTAGGAGGGAATGATATGTCTTATCGACAAACATTTAAAATATTTTTTTTAATAACAATAAGTTTAGCTTTTGTATCAACTAATTTATTTTCATCAAACTTGACAGCGGATGAGATTATTAAAGAAGCGAATAAAATTATGAATCAAAGAACTTCAAAAGCAAAAATCAGTATGATGATTACAACCAGTTCAGGTAAGAGAAGGACTTTTGTGTATGATTCATACTCAAAAAACTTTGGAGAAAAAAATTTGATGATTTATCTTAAGCCTTCAAGAGTGAAAAATGAGGCGATTTTGATGTTAAATAATGCTGATGATATCTGGATGTATTTCCCGAGAACTAATCGTATAAGAAAGCTTGCAACTCATGCGAAGAAAAGGAAAATGGAAGGTTCGGATTTTTCATATGAAGATATGGGAGCAAACAATGCTTTTATAACTGATTTTTCGTCTCAATCAATTGGAAAAGAGAAGGTTAATAAGACAATTTGCTATAAATTAGAACTAAAGCGAAAGAAAAAAAGCAACTCAGGTTATTCAAGACTTATAGTCTGGGTAAATAAAAGCAATTTTTGCATTTTAGAAATAGAATATTATAATGAAAAATATCCTTCTGTTTTGGAAAAAATTCTTTTCTGTAAAGATATAAAAATCATAGATGGAATCCCAACACCTATGAGAATGATAATGAAAAATGCAAGAGACAATACTGAAACAATTATTGAAATGTTTGATATCAAATATAACATAGAACTTGATGATACTCTTTTTACAGAGAGAGGCATGAAAGGATGAAGAAATTTATTTTCCTTTTATGTTTCCTTGTTTTAATAACACCTTTAATTTTAGTATGTGCAGGGCCAGATATTTTTGGTTATTTTGAAACACAAGGGAGCCTTCTTAAGACAAGATCAAATACATACAATCTTTTTACAAATAAGCTAAGGCTAGATATCAATTCAAAGATATCTAATAATATTGATTTTGTAGCCAATGTAAATTTTGTAAATTATAATGGTAAAAAAGAATATAAACTACTGGATTTTATACCTGACAAAATTAGGCTCACAATACCTGAAGACAACTATGCTTCTTACACATATACTTTTAAAAACCGCATATATCTTGACAATGCTTTTATGAGATTATCAATGAAATATTTTGATATTACTTTGGGAAAACAGCAGATTTCTCTTGGAACGGGATACATCTGGAACCCTGTAGATATATTCAATATAAAGAATATTATGGATCCGACATATGAACAGCCAGGTCATAATGCTTTACGTGTTGATATTCCTTTTAAAAATGCTTTTGAGATAAATTGTATATATTTTCCAGATAAGGACTGGAATCATTCAAAAGCACTTATAAAATTTAAGTGGCGTATTGGTCATTTTGATTTTTCTTTAATGGCAGCTCAAGATTCTCGTTTTATGATAGATTACTATTCATTTGATTCCATTAATAACCAGAGAACGGTTTTAGGAGGGGATTTTTCAGGCCAAATATTGGTGTTTGGAGTGTGGGGAGAATTTGCTTATTCTAAGCCAAAATCAGGAGAGAATTATTATGAGTTACTTGTTGGCTTAGACTATACTTTTGATTCACAACTATATATTATGTCTGAGTTTTACCGTAATACTAACCTTAAAACAAATAAAGATAATTATACATTAAATGATTGGCTTCATTTTTTTGATGCAAGTACAAGGGCTATAGCTCGTGATCAATTATTTTTTATGGCTCAGTATCCTATAACTGATCTGATACAGCTTTCCGGATCATTCTTTTACTGCTTTTCTGATAAAAGTATTGCTTTCATACCACAGATTCATTATCCAATAACAGAAAATTTTGAACTATTCATAGCTGTTAGTATTTACTTTGGCAAAGAAGATACTGCATATTCATCTAATCTTGGAAATGGTGGTTTTGTAAGATTAAGAGTTTATTTTTAGGAGAAAAAATGAGAGATAGGTTATTAAAGAAATTAGCTCACTTACACAGTGAGCATCCATGGCATATGTTATTTATAGCAATAGCTTTAACAATAATTTTCACTATTCTCGCAAGTCAGCTTAAGCAAACCATGCGTTTATCAGCACTATTACCATCTAAGGACAAAAGGACAATTGAATATAATAAAATTATTAAAGAATTTAGTTCTGCATCAAGTATTGTATTAGTTGTCCAGGGGAAAGAATCGCAGATAAAAGCATTCGCTGATGCTGTAGCACCTGAGATAAAAAAAACATTTGATGAAAAAGATGGAAAATTTTATGTAAAGCGCATAGATTATAAACAGGAAGTAGATTACATAAAAAAACATGGTCTTATGCTTATAAAAGCAGAATACCTTAAAAACCTGAAAGATATATTTACTGATCCTAATTTTGTGTCAGTTTTAACTAATATTAATAACAGTTTTGAAAAGGAATATGTGGGACAGGAGGAGTCTATGTCTTCCCGTGAAAAAGAAGACCGGGCTGTAAGTTTTCTTGATGGAATTGAATATTTACTTAATAGTGTCAAAAAATCCCTTTTACCTGAGTCAATATCAAAGGATGAAATAAAAAAAGCAGTTGATAGGCTGTTAGTTGGGGATCCCTATTTTCTTTCTTATGACAAATCCACCCTTATATTAAATATTATGCCAACATTTACGTTAATGGAAACTGATAAAATGGTATCAGGGGTTGATGCTATACAAATAGTTCTTGATAGGGAATTAAAAAAATTCCCGGATATTAAAGCTGGCCTAACTGGAATCCTGGCTATAGGACATGATGAAATGGTATACTCTGAAAAGAGTTTAGGTTATACAAGTGTAATTGCTATAATTGCTATTTTTCTGCTTTTAGCACTCTCTTTCAAGATGTGGACAGCCCCTGCTTTAGCTATTTTGAACCTGCTTGTTGGAGTTATATGGGCAATGGGTGTGGCTGCAATTCTTGTCGGCACACTAAATATTATGACATCCATGACTGCTGTAATTTTACTTGGGCTTGGAATAGATTTTTCGATCCATATTATTTCAAGTTTTACAGAAAATCGTTCTCTTGGGAAACCAATTAAAACTTCCCTTGAGGAAACCTTTACCAAAAGCGGGAAAGGAATTATCACAGGTGGTTTAACTACTTTTGCCGCTTTTTTTGCACTCACAATAAGTAGTTCTAAAGGAATGAAAGAAATGGGAATAGTCACGAGTTTTGGTTTAATTGCTATTTTAATAGTTACTTTTTTGTTTCTTCCGACATTATTAGTTATACGTGAACGAAGATTAGAAAAAAAGTTAAAAGATAGGAAGTCTAAAAAAAAGATTAAAGATATATCATTTAAATCTTTAGGTGCAATTGGAAAATTTCTCAGCAATCACCCAGGTGCTACAATTATTTTTTCAATTTTGATTACTATTTTTATGATATTTTCAGCTTTAAATATAACATTTGATCAAAACTATATGCACCTTGAAGCAAAAGGTCTAACTTCTGTTTCTTTGCTTGATACTGTATTGGATAAGTTTGATTTAAGTATGGATTATGCTCTAATACTGGCAAAAAACCCGGAAGAATCAAATAAACTGTCAAAAGATGTTAAAGATCTTCCTTCTGTAGCTATGACTGAAGATATATCATTGTATTTACCTTCAGAATCTCAACAGTTAAAGCGGATTAAACATATTAATCATATTAAAGATTCTATATCTGCTGTTTCTATTAGAAATAATATTAAATCTGAGAGTTTAGATAAATTTATCTCGGAATTAAAGAGACTGGAAATGAATATTGTTGAGATGCAGGATATGGCATTTCTTGGGGGACAGGATAAGGTTGATAGAAAGTGTACGGAGATTATTGGGAAACCAGATGACCCGCATTCAATTAATCATATTAAGGAGTTAATTAAATTATTGGAAGAAGATCTTTCAAAAGCATTTAATAGACTAAAAAAAATTCAGGAAGTTTTTGCTCCATATTTTAAAAAATCTGTTTTGAATATGACTTCAACAAAATTAATTAGAATAAAAGATTTACCAGTGTCCATTCTGGATAGATATTCAAATAAAGACAGAACACAATTTTTAGTAACAGTTTTTCCTTCAGGAGATATTTGGCAGAATGCAGAATTTTTAGATCGTTTTGTTAAAGATATTGAGACTATAGGAGATAATGCCACAGGTTTTCCATTAGTATTTCATGCTTTAATTGAAATCGTTGGTCAAGATGGTAGGAATGCGATGTTATTAACTATTTTTATTGTATTTCTCCTGCTGTTGATTGATTTTAGGAAACCGGTTCATGTATTAATTGCAATGATACCATTAGCTGCTGGAGTTATATGGATGGTAGGTTTGATGAAATTGACTGGCATGCAGATTACAGTAATTAATCTTATGGGACTCCCAATGATTCTTGGCATTGGAATAGATAATGGCGTTCATATTTTACACCGCTGGAGAATTGAAGGGAGAAATAAAATAGAAACAGTTTTTTCAACAACTGGAAAAGCAATCTTCTTATCAACTCTTACAACAATGCTTGCATTCGGATCTTTAATGTTTTCTCTATGGCGAGGTTTTGCTAATCTTGGAAGTGCCATGTTTATTGGAGTAGGCGCATGTTTTCTGACAACTATCTTTATTTTATCTGGAGTATTAGGTTTTTTGAATAAGAAAAATAAAAACAAAATCGTATG
>Ga0209121_10006628_pt1 | contig 10117 bp, 9 predicted proteins | sample Cruoilmetagenom3_FD_187292 | JGI IMG/M metagenome (GOLD analysis project Ga0209121, IMG submission 187292) | Oil polluted marine microbial communities from Coal Oil Point, Santa Barbara, California, USA - Sample 3 (SPAdes) (version 2) | ecosystem: Environmental > Aquatic > Marine > Oil seeps ...
TCGTGACCTCTGGTCCACCCATCGGGACTGCGCGCATGGTCATGCCCCGCTCGTCCATTACCTTGGCCAATGCCGCACCAAGTGCCGACCCTAACGAGCCCTGTGCCGTTGTCCCGATTGTCACGGTTTGGGCTGTGACGGGGGTTGCAGCCATTAGGCCAACCGCCGCGATTGCGGCCCAGCAGACTGTCCGGGTGGCCCCCGAAACGTTCCGTATTTGTGTCGCTATATTCATTGTCATCTCCTCCTCTGACGTGCACTGGTTTCCAGTTGCAAAGCCATAGGGGCGAAAACCTTGTTGACGGTCAACTGTTGAAAGTGTTGTGTTCGGTGGGTGAACATTCATGCTCAATAGCTTGACACCAGGTTGCCAGCCCAAAAGTGGAAGGGCTAAAGTGGCGGTTCTTTATATTGCTATCCTAACCTAGTATTGCGCCGATATTTACAATACATTGATAGCGTGAGGGGTATGGTCGCGTACTACAAATTAACAACGTTACAGATTTATTTTCAGCAACTCAGAATTCGCTGCGAACAATATTGAAATGTTCCAAAAACGATATCTGAACGAGTACACTCTTTTGATAATAAAATTTTTAGCAGCAAAAATTGGATAGATTTGAAACATGTCTGTTAGTGAAATTCCCGCCAAATCTTTAAGATATGTTCCTGCAATAATTCTGCTGCTACTGCCGCCAGCCCTGGGCCTTGCGTACATGTCGTTTGGCATCATCTATGCGGGGGGCTTACGATCTATTGTATATGATTTATCGTGGCTGTCCTTTGCGTTCATTTTTGTGGCGGTTTCGAATTTTTCAAAAGTTTCTTTGGTAAACGTGGGGCGAAATTTGCCGCGTTCATACATTTTCGTATTCTTGGTGCTGGCTGTTGTCTGGATCTATACAACCACTATGGTCGCCGTGAATCCCAAAATGGCGTACTATACCTCGGGCCGTGGGATTGTCGTAATTCTGGTGGGTCTTGCAGCTGCCGCCCTTAAACAAGTTCATGGGGAAAAATTTACCGCGAGCATAGGGTGGGCCCTCTTTGGTGGTGCCATACTTCATGCGCCGTTCCTGATTTGGGTGTATGCTCTGGAAGGGCAAAACCCCGAATTTGATTGGCTTTGGGGCCTTCCGGGTTATCCAAGTTTGCGCCTATATAACCATGCCGTTGAGGCCGCGATAGCTGCCGGGGTTGGTTTGTATTTTATACGGGATCGTCAAAATACCCGGCATCGAGCATTATTGGCCATAGGAACCGTTTTGCTGTGGGCTATACTGTTTTGGGGGGGGGCTAGGGGCGCCTTTTTTGCTCTGCTTTCTACATTTATATTGTTGGCAGCAATCGTTCCACATTTTCTATCAAGGATATGGAAGTTTTTCCTCGCAACAATGGCTTTGGGTGCCGGCTTGTCATTATTATTACCTGTCCCGCATCCTGCATATGGAATTATCGGCCGGATCGACAAGACTTTAGGCTCAGGTAGCTTAAATGCTGCCTCTTCGGACAGACTAAACATTTGGTCCGAGGCTATCGACCTTTTCCTTGAGCGACCCCTTTTCGGCCACGGTTTGGTTCAATATCAACGCCTTGTTGAAACGTTAACGTCACATACCCCCGAGCACGTTCATAATATCCTGTTTGAGGCCCTTCTATCGTTCGGACTTATCGGGACATTGGCCTTAATATATCTACTTGGAAAAATCTTGCTTTCTTCAGCACACCACTTGCGAACCACGCACGAAAACTCTGATATTCCAATGTTATATGTGGCCACTACCTTGCTGGCTCACGGTTTTGTATCGGGAACCTACTTCCATATGCATTCGATGATAACAATTGCGTTGGCGCTTGGGCTTTTGCTTCATACTGTAGTTGATGGCAAACAACGAAATTAACCTTCGATACGTTTTACAACAGAACCCAAAATCAGGCCGCGCCTGCATCACAGTTAGAGCAAAATATCTCTCCGGTGCGTTGGTGCATTCGAACAGGGCTTCCGTCTGAAATTGGCTCGAAACAGCCATCACACATGCCATCCATTCCCATAATTTCGTCTGTGTAACCGCTTTTATCTTGCTCAACGCCGTGGTGAACCTGTCCGCGCTCGGCACTTTTAACCATCGTACGGCGGAAAACCTCGTGTAAGCTGGCCCAGCGTGCAATCAGATGTTCCGGTATATCATAGGCGCGAACGCATTCGAAAAACAGATTTTCACGATACTCAAACAGCTCGTCAGAAATAATCATCCAGTGATGGGCGTTAAACGGCGGCTCAACAAATGAGCTGCGCACACCGGTCATCAGGCCCACTAAAAACTCGTACTGTTTACCCGAAACCCGCGATTTTGTGACCTTTTGAAAAAATGGAGACAACCTTGGATCCAGATATACCCGGGTATAAAAGTCATCCAAAATTTGCGAAATCAGCTCGCCTTCTTTCACGGCAGCCCACAACTCGGGATCCGGCTCGATGGCATTAATTTTTGCGTCGTCATCTGGCATATACGGCGCAGTTGTTTCAAATGGATCCGCGTGGATTGACGCCAGCTTAATCCCGCAGGCAACCGCCTTGATCCGGGCTGTTTCGATACTATCAGGCGAACCCGCCAGAAAAAGCGTGTATTCACGCAGATCGGGGTGCTCGGCAAATGCGATGTCAACGACACGCTGCTTGGCCCCATCCTGTGATGCCGCGCAATGTGCTGTAAAATTGGGATATTGCGCCTCAAGTGCGTTGAGTTTTTCGATTAGGTACAGGTTCTTTTCCAGAACGGCCCCATGATAGAGTGTAATCGGAGCCGAGTGGCCGCGGCGCAAAGCATCCCGTGCTGCGCCCAACATCGGGGCTACACCTGTGCCTACCCCTATCAGCAACAACGGCTGCCCAGCCATGGCTGAATCATAGTAACAGGTACCAACCGGCCCCTGAATTTCAACCTCGTCACCGGGCATAAGAGTTTCTGCCACCCAGTTGCTTACCTTGCCATCCGGATACCGCCGAATATGCAGATCCATGAAATAGTCGTTCTCGCGGATGCTGGCCACGGAATAGCTTCGGGTTTCACCCTCAGGGCTAGTCAGGTTAATAAACTGCCCAGCGCGCCAGTCCAGCTCGGTTAGCGGTTCCAGTAATAGCTGCCAAACATCATCCGACAGCTGATTTTTCTCTGCCACCAACGCCTTGATGTTCCACTGTGAAAGATCCGGTAGTCGAGCCTCAACCCGTACGGCAGTGCGGGTAACGCAGGGCAAAAACAGATTGCGACCACGCATTTCGTTTGTAAGGCGCGACTGCGCCTCTTCGCCAAGTTCGCCCGAAACGGCCTCCAGCATACAAGAACGGCATGAGCCCTTACGACAGGAAAAGTGGAGGTTGGCCCCGCCGCGCAGCATCGCATCCAGCGCTGTTTCACCCTCTTTTATCCGGTATTTCTTACCATCAAAGTTAATCCAGTTATGCGTGTTTTCCATGAGCTTCGACTTCTTGTTAGGTTAAGCTAGCATATTAAAATGTTTGAATTCCCAGTTAAGCTGCTCAATCACAGCGTGGCTTTCCTGGATGTTTTCGTCAGTATTTTCCTGACGCAGGATGTTTCCAATATAATCATGTGCCTCTTCAAGGCGGGTTGAAATCTTTTTGGCATCTTGGGGCTGCGGTTTGGAATTTCCCTCCAGAAACACCTGCGACCCCTCAAGCAGCTTTAAATACCCGAGTGAGACCATGGCGTTATCCACACCTTCCAAACTTGATTGGGTCTTGTTTAGCTCGTGCGACCAATAAGATACAAACGGCCCGGGTCCGGTTTTTAGCGCCGCCACAACAGGCATGATTTTGTTTTTCAAATCGTACTCTACGTTTTCAAATACATCGGCACGTATGGCAGTAGAAATGGCTTCCATGGTATTCAGACACTCTGCGCCGCCACTGGATTCCCACGTGGCTTGGTTGCTGACCTTTCCGCTTTCGTCTCGGGCAGTAGAGGCAGCGAGCAATTCCATTGGAATAACCTTGTTAAACAAAGGGCCGGCTTCCTTTTGAAGGCGCTTCATAAGTCGGTCAACGGAAGGTCTTATGCTGGGCAGGTCCACATGGGTAACCAGAAGCAGGCTTTTCGCTTTCAGTTCAGAGGGCAGATTTTCCCACATGCGCCTTTCGCTTTCTCGCCAGGCTTGCGTAGCATTCGTACACCAGATAACAAAATCCGCCTGATGTGCCACAGTCAAAAGTTGATCGATGCTGCGCGACGGGTCCGAGGTTCCGGGTGTGTCAAATATTTCGAATCTTTTCAGGAATGGCACATCCAGCGTAACTTCCAAACACTCCAGCTCACGCAATTCGTCTTCGCTTAATGCGCTGATATCATAAAGAGATCGGCTGCCGGTGTGCCCGATGGCCCGGTAAACCGGATCCGCACCGTAAAGAAAGTTTACGGTTGGCATAGCACTGGCCGAGGCCTGTGTTTCCACCACATGCTGACCCAACAGCATTTTTACAAATGTCGACTTACCGGAGCTAAACTCACCTCCAATAGCGACCTGGATGGGCCGCGACAAAAGCGTTTTCAAATCAAGGGCGGCGTCATAGGCCCTTGCGACAAGACCATCGCTTCGATCAGCCTGTGCGAGCTTGGCAATAGCCTCGGATACAGTTTTCTCCAGTTCAGCCTGGACGCCTGCGGTTGAATCTTGCATTTCTTCTGGTCCTACGCGGCTAAAGCTTGTTGGAGGGTTGCGCTCACTTCTTTACAGACCTTGGCGCGCTCTCCAAGTTCTTCAATCCGTTTTTCAATTTCTTCAGCTGTGGCCGGTGCGGGTCGCGTTGCATCGGAGGTGATAGCCTCAACCAAACCGTTCAACGTGTTTTGATATGAGGTCATCGCCTCATTAGACGAGGTAACCAACTGGTCGCTCATACTTTCCACCAGTTCTTTTTGAATCGGGAAGAACTGGACCCTGATCATTTTGGCAACATTGTCACGGATTTTGCTAGTGCGCATAAATTTGGCCATCCAGCCCTTCCACCAAGACGAATCCATATCAATCGCCACAATTTTTGAAAGCGCGACTGTGCTGGCGCTTTGACCTGCAAGGTCGGCCGTGTTGATCCGCAGGCCTTCGGCGGCAGGCAGCCCTGCATCAACCATCGACTTGGATATCTGCCCGACTCCTTTTTCAATACTTCCCAGCACAGTGCCCTGAACGCGCGGGAACTCTTCGCGTAGATACTGGTTTAGCTCGCGGCGCAGTGGCGTGGTATCACATGACCACGGCATCGGTGTTTTACTTGCTTTGGCCCGCAGCAGAAACGCTGCAAACTCCTCGTCATGATCGGCAATGAAGTTTTCCGTGATTTCCTGAAGGCCCTTACGGATTCTAGACCAAGCCACATTCATATTGGTTTCGAGTACAAGTCGAAGCACTATAAATAAACGATCACACTCTGCATTAAAATGCTCCGCATCAAATTCGGGTTTTTGTTCCTGGATCCGATATTTTTGATCGCCCATCTCGTCTTGTTTCTGCTTCAGCGCATCTATCGCAGTTTCGGCATTTGCCAATATCAGCTTTGCCGCGTTATCAAGATCTATGCGCGCGCTGCTTAGCCAAGCGTGCCCCTGACCTTCAAGCATCATTTGAGACAGCTCTTTTTCCAACGCAGGCAAGCCAGAAGCCTGCCACGCACCCTGCCGATCCTGACTCTCAAATTCCATATTGCTTTTTGCTTGCTTTGCATCGGCATCTACGGCCAGCATTGAATTAATCTTCGCCGGGTCAACAGTAGCTTCACCGATCATGGCGTTGCTGGCGCAGGCCGCGCTGCCAAATACGATCGGAATTTCAGTGCCCGGGCTTTCTTTAGCCATAAATTTGGTGATGTGTTTGCGGATCGAAGGGATATCGGTTTCCGGGTTGGTCAGCTCATCCGTGCGGTTCACAAAAATAACCAACCTGTCCAGATGAAGCGCATTCAGAATGCGAACCAAATATAGGTCAGCACTGGAAAATGCTTGATGCGCCGATAGCACAAGCACAAAAACCTGTGAATGCTCAAGGCTTTGCAGCGTGATCTCTTCGCGGATCATCAGCGGGTCATTTAAACCCGGCGTGTCTACCATCACTACGGGGAAGGCAAACTTTTCCTTCTCAAAATACACTGCGGCTTCACGCGTAATATCTGCGTATCGCCCTTGTACATTCTGCTTTACCAGCGTGTCCGGATCATCCCCAGCACAGATATAGCGCGCCAATACATCGGTAGAGGCATTGTCAAACCTGTGCGCTTTCCCAAGCAAGCTCTGGAATTTATCCCCAAGCTGTATTTTGGCCCTTTCGCGCATTTGCTCAACTTCCAGCCGGATGTCATTAAGCTTTTCTTCACTATCGGGAATTTCCTCTGCCAGCTCACCTAACCGGCCACCACGGTTTGCAAATTTATCCCATTGCCGATCATCAAAAAACGAAAACTTTGCGCCTTTATGCGGCCCCCCGGCTTATTAAAAAATAGACGGGTCACAACCGCTGTCCACGGGTTTACATCAGATGGTAGGAAATTCGGCTTTGCAATCAATGAATTAACCAAGCTGGTTTTACCTGCTTTAACTTGCCCAATAAACGATATCGACGTAATAGCATTCACAAGTGTATCTTCAGTGGGCTTAAACAGGTGACCATAATCCTCACCGTCTGTAGCGCCCCGCAACCGTTCCAGCAGGGCGAGAATACCATCGCTCTGCGTTTTCAAATCCGCGCCAAGGGCAAAGGGTGAGGATGAATTTGTCTCAAAACCCATGGGAAGAATCCTCGGTATCAGCTAGGGTAGCCTCGGTCACCTGCTCTGAATTATTCGGTGAAGGCTTCGCCAGAACAGCAGTGCTTGGTTGATTAGTGTCTGCACTCAGATCAAGAACCAACTCAAGATCCCACAAGAATTGCTCGTCGTGCATATGGATGCCGACACCCGCCGCCGTAATATTCAGTAAATCAACAGCATCTTTAGCCGTAATGCCCATATGAATTAACTGAACTGCAGCCAAAATTCCGACACGCTCGGTTTCGGTCTGCAATACGGCAACCCGACGGCCTTGTGAAATTACGCTTCCGATCTGATTTGCAAGCGCGAGGCTTGAACGGACGTCCCTTGGGGTACCTGCGTCAGGATCGGTATAGGGTATACTGTCAATGTCAGCAGCCCGCAAAGCTTGCGCAATTTTCGGGTTTATTTTGTCTGAAAGGGCAACTATATCAATCGACCGGTTCTGCAAGGCAGAAACCAGATTATCGCGGTCCGTTTTTGACACGCCTTCCACCTGCGCAATCGCAAAGGAGCGGCGAATAATCCAGTTCAGAAGACCATCAGCGGAGCCAACAGTACGGGTATTAATCCCCTCGGGAAGGCCGCGATGCTCCGGTGCCAGTTGCCGTGGGTGTGCATCCAGCCTAGGAAGTGCAAGGCTGCCAGTTTTAATAAAATGCTTGGTGACAGGATTGCTCGGTTTATCAAAAAATGCCCTGGCTGGTCCCTGTTCGACTATGCCGCCACCGCCCAGCAGTAGCACCCAATCGGAAAAAGCCCGTGCCTGCTCGCTGTTATGGGTTACCATAATAATAGCGCGCTTTCGGGATTCCCCTTTAAGCCAGTTGAGCATGGTCAGGGCTTCATTATGGGCAACACCTGCGGTTGGCTCATCCAGGCATAGCATCGCCGGGTCGTGTGCCAGCGCTTCCTGGATCTGACTTTTAATCGTGCCACCATCAATGGCCCGCTGCGCCTGTTCACTACGGCTGGCCTGCTCGATAACGCTCGGGTGATTGCTTGGGTTAAGTGTTCCATCGGCATAGCTGGCAACATCATAAGAGATGCTCAGACCATTACTGTTCCCATGCCCGTCCAGCACGGCTAATAGGGTTGATTTTCCCACGCCAACGGGGCCCATGATCGCGTAAAAACCAGTTGCTTCAATATTCAGTTCAAGTCCGGAAAGTAACCTTCTGTCACCTGCCCGAATCTCCAAGTTTGATAAAATGCATAATTTATGTGGCATTTAGTATTTCGTTTGTGTCGCCTTAACCCATAAGCCGGCCACAACGCCAAAGTTTTTAGTTTCGAACTCTGCCAGTAAAAATTGGCTACCAACTATTACACATATCAATGACGAATCGTCACTTGAAGACGACCGCATTGTTAACAACTGAGGCCCACTACCTAGAGCAGGTAGAACCGCTTCGCGCCATTTTAAAATCGAGGATTTAAGGGCCTTAGAAAGGCCTTCATCAACGACACCCGAAATGCCAAAGGTTTGGGCCTGCCCGGCAGTATCGTCTTCCAAATATGTATACTTCACCTTGCCTTTAATGCTGGCCCAAAAGTTAGCCAAAACCGGGGAATTCACAATGGTTTCCATCGGCTTCTCCCGGTTTTTACCCTGTTTCCAATCGCTAAGGGACACAACATCAGACGGTGCGGAGGGATTACTATCGCTGACTGTATCAGCGGGTGCCTTCCAGTTCGCAAGCTCGGCACGCTCGCGATCACTGACCATAGACAGGGATATTTTCCCGTTCTTCATGGCATCATCAGCCGAAAGCGCCAGCGCTTCAAGCGCACGCTCCCCTGCTTCTAATCGCGGATACTGCACCCAAGTACTAGATTCCGCCTCAAACGCCCGAAACCCGGCGATTTCGCCTTTGTTCGCAATAATTTCAAAATCACCCATCGCGCTTTGAATTAAAATTTTCCGTGGTAGCGTTGAACGTCCGATAACTTCACGAACAAACCGATCATACGCATCAGCCAATGTGACAGATACATTGACCTTCAACTCCTCTAGTAAATCACATGATTAAGAAGTGCTGTCATTTTAAATTCCAACCAACTAAATTATTATATTAACATATGCTGGCAGCGGAGTTTGCCCGCTGCCAGCATAAAAACTAAACGGCAGCAGTTATCGGCTCGATAGCCATACGCGCTTTGGTCAGCACCATGCCGATATTCGCATTTTTGCGCGAGATAAACACGATCACGTGTTCAGGATACGCCTTAGTGCGCACGAATACGTGGATCAGATTTTCGCTGAATACGATGATTTCTTGAAAGAAGTGTGTGTCGTCTTTCTTTTGGCCACGGGCAGCTTTGAAGTGATCTTCAATTGCAACCACATTTGACCCCTGAAACAGGTCAGCCGTAGCGGCGGAAACCATATCCAGAATTTCTTGCGGGTGTAGATATTAATTCATTTATCAGCAAATACTGCTAATGTCTCAATTAATAACCCAGTCACACTCATAATTCCTGTGAAATACAGCCCCTCGTAATAACGCCAAAGCAAGTAGCTTCGACGTATAAACTAAGGGATACTTCGAAATAGTGGCTAAATTGTGCGCAATAGTGGCTAAATTATATGTGAGCTAACTAATTGTTTACCCGTCTAAAAATTCATCAAACTCGTGCAAAAACTCCAGTTGGACATCGGTTTCTATCCATTTAGGGTTTTTTTCACGCGCTGTGCGAGTCGCTTCGTCCGCCGAAAGGCCGTAATACATCAACTGCGCAGTAAGCATTGTGCCAGTACGCCCCACTCCGGCGCGACAGTGGTAAACGCAAGCCCGGTCTTGTGACAGATAGCTATCTACATGTTGGCACGTTGCTAAAGCTTGCTCAAATGTTGGCGCTTGTAAGTCTGTAATCTTATGCACATAAGAATCAACGCCAACCGCGCTCAATTCTTCAACTGGCGGAGACCAATTTTCATTTAAAGTTATCAGTAACGATACATTTACACGCCGGAGCGCCTCTGTATCATATCGTATTTCGGTAAGCACCCCGGGTAAGCGCATGCCGCCGAGTAGGCCGCCTATCAGCCAATGAAACCCGGACGGCCCCCTATAAGATGATACAAAATCCCGGTCCTTGTTCAGTATTTCGGGGCCGGATAAATTTCTTAAGGTCGAACTGTTGGCATTCATGGTGGGGGCTCACTAGGATCGTCGTACAGTCATTTACTTAATATTCCTAGTTATGTGGCCAGCACATATTCAGCAAGGCCTAAAGCGTCGCGAGCTGGAATGCGGGTCAGGTCGAAAGTTGAAAATGCCACAATGAATCCTTTAT
>Ga0209121_10006629_pt1 | contig 10114 bp, 8 predicted proteins | sample Cruoilmetagenom3_FD_187292 | JGI IMG/M metagenome (GOLD analysis project Ga0209121, IMG submission 187292) | Oil polluted marine microbial communities from Coal Oil Point, Santa Barbara, California, USA - Sample 3 (SPAdes) (version 2) | ecosystem: Environmental > Aquatic > Marine > Oil seeps ...
GGTCTTTTTGCAAAGAAATCATCTAGGCTGTTTGCAAAAACTTCCTCTTCAAACCATCTTAGTGGTGCGTACTCTTCTGCAGAGATATTGTAAATTTTTTCCATTCCAATCTTTTCCATACTATCGTCAATACGGAATTTCATGAAGTTTAATAAATCTTTCTTTTTTACATTTTCTAATTCTCCATTTTCAAAAATCCAGTCTAAAATCTTGCTTTCTACGTCTAAAGAGTTTTTTACTGTTTCTTTAATATGGTCTAATGTTTCATTGATTAAACCTTCAGTCATAGACTCAAATTTTGCTCTAGTTAATGATTTTACTAAGTGAACTGGACCCGCATTTCCCATAGAGATAAACGGTAAGTTAATTTCAGTAGATTCTGCTGAACTTAACTCTTTTTTAGCATTTTCAGCTGCATCTTTAAGTCTTTGTAATGCCATTTTATCAGTTTTAATATCAAAACCATTCTCATCTTTAAACTCTTTTGCTAACCAATCAATAATTGCATTATCAAAATCATCTCCACCTAAGAATGCATTTCCATCAGTCGAAAGTACTTCAAATGTACCATCACCAATTTCAAGAACTGTAACATCAAATGTACCACCACCTAAATCATATACAAGAACTTTTTCTTCACCTTTTTTATCTAAACCATAAGCTAATGAAGCAGCTGTTGGTTCATTGATAATTCTTAAAACATTAAGTCCTGCAATTGTTCCAGCTTCTTGAGTTGCTTTTCTTTGTGCATCATTAAAGTATGCAGGTACAGTAATAACTGCATCAGTAACTGTATCTCCTAAATACTCTTCTGCATCAGCTTTTAATTTACCAAGAATTTTTGCAGAAATTTCTTGTGGAGTATAAACTTTATCAGCAATTTCAACAGCTGCAGCGCCATTTCTATTTACAATTTTATATCCAACTTTTTCTTGTGCTTCTTTAGCATTTTCTTCATCCATCATAAGACCCATAATTCTTTTAATAGAATATATAGTTTTTTCTGGATTTGTAATTGCTTGTCTTTTAGCAGGATCACCTACTAAAACTTCACCTTTGTCTGTATAAGCAACAATTGATGGAGTTGTATTTTTCCCTTCTTTATTTGGGATAATTTTTGCTTCACCATTTTCGTAAACTGCCATACAAGAGTTTGTAGTTCCTAAATCTATTCCAATAACTTTACTCATTTTCTTTCCTTATCATTTTTTATTATTAAATTTTAAATTTTATCAAATAGTTTTTTGACATTGCGGTCAATTCTTAGTTTGCTATACTAACCATCGCAGGTCTTAAAAGTCTATCTTTTAATAGATATCCTTTTTGCATAACTTGAACTATCTCACCAGTGTTTTTATCTTCACTATCAACTTGCATAATTGCGTTGTGGAAGTTTGGATCAAATTCACCATCAGTTTCAACAACTGAAATATTGTGTTTTTCAAAAGCTGTGTAGAAGTTTTTAATTGTAAGTTCAACACCCTCTTTTAATTTTGCAAGTAAATCTTCTGTACTTAGATTTGTAGCAGCTTCTTCAGATGCCAATGCCATCTCTAATGTATCAATTGGAGATAATAAATCTTTTGCAAATTTTTCACTTGCATAATCTATTGCGTTGTATTTCTCTTTTTCCAATCTTTTTTTGATATTTTCAAAATCAGCATGAACTCGTAAATACTTCTCTTCTGCCTCTTTTAATTTAGCTTCCAACTGTGCTATTTTATCTTCTGCACTTAACTCTTTTGCTTCTTGCGAATCATTTTCATTATTACATGAAGATTCATCTTTAGAACACTCATCTTGAGTCTCTATCTCTTGTTCTATTTCTTCATTATTTATATTTTCTGTATCTTTACTCAAAATAACTCTCCTAATTCATACTTATTTTATTATAAAAGAATTCATAATCTTTTGATAATTCGCCCACTACCAAAAGCTTAGTCTCTTTACTGTTTATTACACAATTATGGCAAATTCCAATGTACCCTTCTGGGACAATTGTGTCAAAATAGATGCCATTTTCAATATTCTCAAAAATAGTTCCTCTTAAAAACTTTTCAATAGTATCTTCATCATAATTAAATCTTAATGCCAATGAAAAAAACTCTTTAGTATTATAAATTCTAAAGTCCCTATTTTTCAAAAACTGATTTACTGATTCATATATTTCTAAAGCACCAACTTGTTTAGAAATATTTACAATATGAACTAACTCTAAACCTACCATGTCACTTAAAAATCTATGAAGAGCATCTGAAAACTTTACAGTTACTGTAAAAGTTGTAAACTCCAAAATCATATATCGATTTTCTACATTAAGTATATTTTTTAAAACATCGCTAGTTTGTTCTAATACAAATGCTGTCAATCCAACATCAGAAGAATAATAATCAACTGCTTTTTCATCAACAAAATTAAGTTTAAAGTGTAACTTCGAACTCCAATATTGTCGTAAAGCTTCAGTTGTAGGAGTTCTACCACTACTTACATGCTCTTGGGCTAAAAAACCCTCATCACCTAACTTTTTAAAGTAACCTCTAATAGTAGCTGGTGAATATGTAATATCATACATACTTTTAAGCTGTGAAGAACCAATAGGTTCTAGATGCTCAATATATGCTTTGATAATAGATTGTAATAGAAACTCTTTTTTGTCAATCATTTTCAACCAATTTTATTTATTTAGCACTCATAATCTTAAACTGCTAAATAATTATACTCAATTGAGTGTTTATTTGTCAAGTACTTTCTAGCAATTCATTGATAAAAGTGCTAATTTGTAGTTTTAAGTTGAGTTGATGGGGTTTGATTGAGTTTAGTTTTGTAACATTCTTGAAGATATAACTTTTCATTTTTCTTTCATGAACACCTGACGGTATTCGTATCTCTTACTTTTTGGTCTCGAAAAAGTAAGCAAAAAAGACTGCCGGTTGATGAAGGCAAAGCTCCCCTCCAGTTTTAAAATAAGTTTTCTGCCTTGCGGAACTCGTCGAAAAAGTGCATTTAGCACTTTTCTCTCCTCAAACAGTCCTCAGGCTTTTCCGAAAATTATTTCAAAACTTCCGGCTTCACCAAAGGCAGAAAGAAATCCCTGTAGTTTAAACTATCATTAGTTAGTAACACAAGAAAAAGTTATATATCTAAACAAATCAAAAATGCAAATGTCCTTATCCCACCTTTTATTCCAACATCTGCAAAAGCCGAACGTTTATTTTTAATTTCGGAAAAAGCTGAGGACTGTTTGATCATAAAAATATGCTATAGAGCATATTTTTATGTGAGTTCCGCAAGCTAGAAATTAAAAATAATAAGGGAGGGAACCCGAAGGGCTTTGAAGCCGTTGGTGGTTTTGCTTACTTTGTCCATACAAAGTAAAAGAAGCGAAGAGGTTTATCCTCTTCAAGAGAAAATATTATATTAAATCCAATTCTTCACTAATATCTTTTATTAATTTTGAAAGTGGACGCTTATGTAAATTTTCATCATCTAAATATCCACATGTTATAAACCTATGTATTTCTTCCTCATCAAATCCTATCCCACTTAATGATTTACGAAGTACATCAAAATGCTCTTTGGTATCTTCTTTATATAGTTTTGTGTAAAGTTCATGAACAATGTCACCATGATGTCTATAAAAATCTTCCAATTTAAAATACTTATCGTTAATATCAATTTTTTTTACTAATTTAGGTGGAAAATTATCGATAGATTCAATATCAAAACTAAATTTAAAATCATCATTTTTCATTTCATAAGGGCTTACTAATTTATCTTTATAACTATCATTATTCCCTTTTACTGTTGTTCCATTGCATACTGAACAAGAAGGTATAAGATTATAAAATGAAACTCCTAAATATGGATATTTATCTTTAGGAAAAAAGTGATCTATTTGAGGTCTAACTACCCATCTTCTACTCACTGATTGAATATATGCTCTGTTACAATATGGACAAGTTTGTAGCCCAATATCATTCACAAATTTTAAACCATCAAACTTTTTAGTTGAATATATATTGCTGACAAAAACATTATAAATAACTTTTTTTAAATTATCTGACATTTGAGGCTCAAAACTATCAATAATATCTCGTAATTTTTTTGTATTAGCATTTAATATTTCTTTTAACTTTTTTTCTAAATTGATGGATTTCAAAAAATGCAATTCATTTGCATTGAGTAGAATTTGAGAACGTTTTTTTGTCGCTTTAAGTCCACGGTCTTTTATAATACGATTCAGTTGATTTTGTACATTTTTCCACATCTTCTCAGCAAATTTATCTGCTTGAATTTGTTCAATCTTTAGGCTTAACATTTTTCAGCCTTTCTATTTCTAGTTCAAGTCGTTTTATTTTTGCTTCATTTTTTATTTTGTTACTAGAATAGTTTTCATGAAACTTCTCTTCTAATTTGTACTTTAAAAATGGCTCACCAACCATTTGAATAATTTTCCAAGTATCTTCTTTTGTTTTAATTGTTGATTTATTATTATTTAAAAAATTAATGACATTTTGAATTTTATCTTTAGCAAACTCTCCCATTAAACCTTTTTCATCCATAAAAAAACCATGAGAAAGTAAAGTATGAATATTTGCTCCAAAGGTTTGTTGATTATCTTTAAACGGGTAAACTTGTTTTCCTTTTTCTAAAAATATTACATTTTCTTTTGGTATATCTGAAAGTATAAATGGAGAATGAGAAGAAATATAAAAATTCATTTGTATCTCATATTCTTTAAACTGTTCTATTAAAATATTAATAAGTTTTTTTTGCCAATTGGGATGTAAAGTATTTTCAATCTCATCAAGAAATATATTTATAGTCTTACTTTTATTATTTCGTAAATGGATTATATTCTCGATTGAATACAATATCTTTAAAATATTTTGTTCTCCACTACTTAAAGCATTTAATGCTCTTCCATTTTTTTCATAAAACCCTAGAAATAAATAATTTGGTAAATGTTTTAATATATCTGCAAATTCTTGCGAAAAATCTTTCATATTAACATCATACCCATTGATATAATCACTATGTACATCTAAAGTACACAAATTAGCTAAAGGTTCTATCTCTCTTACTGTTAAAAATATATTTTCTACTTCATTTAAAAACACACTTAGCTCATCATTAGAATAATTATGGTTACTTTTAATTCCTTCTCTTGTATGTTCAACAGTATTTAAAATTCCATTTGATGATTCTTTTAAAAATAAAAAGTTATTTTCAATAGATTGCTTTGATATTTCAAATGAAAGAAAACTTTTTAATTCTTCTAATTTATCTAGTGTTGAATTTGGTTGAAGGTTTTCGAGAAGTTTATTATTAAAGTAAAAGTAAATAAGCATATCCAACTTCATTAGTAATTGTATATTAGAGATATTGTTTTCTTGAAATTTAACATAGTCATTAACATATTCTCTTGGAAAAAAATCATAAAATATATCTTTATTTAGTTCAAAATATATTCCTGTTGGATTAAAAAAAATAGAATGTTGAAATTTTGTTTCTTTTGTATTTACTAGATATTGTAATATATATCGTTTCATTTTTGTATTAATATCTAACAAATCTATTTTATTATTTCTTTTATTTGGCTCAATATATATAATTATTTTTTCATTATATTCAAATCCATTATATAAGTCATCTTCCATATCAAGGTTTGTTTGATATAGATAGTAAAAGCTTTCAAATTTTTCTTTTTCAAAACCTTTATCTGTTTTATAAAAACTACCTTGATGCTTTTCAATTTCATAATTAATATTTGATTTTATATTTAAATCTTCAATATATGTATGTATATACATCAAATCTTTTTCGTGGTTTAGATAACATGCTAGCTTTCGTCTTTTGTCATAGCTTATTGTATTATAGTTGATTCCACTAATAAAAGATTTGACTAAACTACTCTTCCCACTCCCATTTTCTCCAACAATTGCAGTCACATTTATATTCTCAGGAAAAATACTCACATAATCTTTATTTTCATCAATTGTCAATTCATTTGTATCTTCGTCATACTTACAATCAAACCTAGGAGAAAAATTAAACTCCTGCTTCTTTATATTCTTAAAATCCGCAACCCATAAATAAACCAATTCCATAATTACTCTTTAAATAAAATATTTATAAGTATGTTACATGAATGTTATTTAAAAATTAGCATTTCGACACTTTAAATAAAATACAAAAAGATGGCTTTTTATTCGACGTCAATATCCCAGATAACTGACACTCCATATTCCCTATTCAAAGTTATATACTTTTGATAAGTAATTTTCTCTTTATACTTCTTTGAATGAAAAGTAACAACAACATCTTCCCCACTAAGTAGCGCCCTTACTTCTCTTTGTTTCAGATATTTTCCATATTTCCGCAAACTATTTTGCCAAATCTTAAAATCACAAGTTGCATCAGGAGTTAGTTCAAAGAGTTCTCCATCTTCGCTGTACCATTTAGCATTGGAACAAGCATAGAGTTCTACCTTTTTGCCATTTACCTCTTTTTTTCTTACTTCTATTTGTCCATCTTTACAATAAGGACATTTACCCAAAATCAATTATACGCCTTAAATATTTTTCTATTTACAAAAGTAAAAATAAAAATCACCACAAGTAAAAACATACATAGATATATGGTTTTATCCCAACCATAAACTTGATAAAACATTGGAGGAATTATGGAACCAACTGTTCCACCTATATAATAAAAAGTCAAATACATTCCAGAAGTTAGAGCTTTTTGTGTCTGTTTTAAGGAGTTGGCAATTCTTGTGCTTACAGTATGAACAACAAACATTCCTAAACAAAATAAGAATACATTTAAAAATATAATAAGAGGGTCTGAAATTATGTATATTAATGTAGAGATAAAGAATATACCAATACCAAATAAAATCGCTCTCATCTCTTTGTTGAAGAAATTTATAATTTTATGAATAAAAAGAGATACCATAATACCAACTCCATATCCTAAGTATAACAATCCTATTTGGCTCTCACTTGTAGTTGGATCTAACTCTTTTAATCTAAAAGGTAAGATATTTAAAACACCAACAAATACAAAAAAGATAGTAAACATTAAAACATATATCACTGTAAATCTTCTATCTCTCATAATTCCTGTAATATCTTTAATAGTAGCCTTTGTCAAATTGGCTTGGGCATCATAATTTAATTTATTAATTAAAAATAGCCCTAATATAGAAGCAAAAGATAAAGATAGAAAAACCATTTGCCAACCAAAATATGTGGCAATATATCCAGAGAAAACTCTTCCAACTAAACCACCAAAGACAGTTGATGCCACATATATTGACATATTTAGCTTCACATTTTCTTTGTCTAAATTTGCCAACATACTCATGGATGAAGTTAAAATTGCTGGTATTACTATTGCCTCTATTGTTCTTATTGTTAAAAACATCTCATATGAAGTTGAAAAAGATAGAAAGGTATTTGTAATAATCAATATTGTTGTTGCAATAAGTAAAACTTTTTTTGCATTTACACGCTCTAAAAGATATCCATAAATAATGGGTGCTATTGCTAAAAATAGCATTATTACTGCTGTAAATTGTGAAGATTTTACTATTGATACCTCAAACTCTTTTGCAAGTAAAGGTTGAAGGGGTTGGGTTGCATGCATAACTGATAATACAATTACAATATTGTATATAATAATAGAGAGTTCTTTTGTTTTCATCTTTATTCGATTTAATATAAATAAAAAAAGGTGAGAAAAAATATTCCCACCTTTTTTGTAAATTTATAAAATAGATTACATATATGGTAATTCTATAATATAACCATAACCTTTTTGTGAAATGATAAAATCATCATCAATAATTTTATCTTTCAATCTTTTCATTACTGTTCTAAATGCAGAATCGTTTGTTGATAAGTCTCCCCAAACATCTTCTTTAAATTTTTCAACAGAAACAACTTCACCTAAGTTCTTAATTAATACTTCTAAAATCTGAGACTCTTTTTTAGATAGTTTTACACTTAATCCATCTTTGTATAATAGACTTCTACTTCTATTATATGTATATGTATTATTTAAAGCTAATGGTGAATCATCTTGTTTAGAATCTTTTTTTGCACTCAATAACTCTTCATTTGCTTTTTGAAGCATATCCATCATATTATCAACATTTAATGGTTTTACAAAGTATCCTAAAACTTTTAAATTAATAAGTTTTAATAAATCTTCTTCATTTTTATGTGCAGAAACTATAATAAACTTTTGTTCTGGAACCAATTCTAAAATTTCATCAATCATCTCAATACCATCTTTATTTGGCATTTTAATATCAGTTAAAACTAAATCAAAACATCTATTATCGTTAAAACCTTCTTTGTAAAAATCTATACCTTCTTGTCCATCACTTGCAACTACTACTTCATCAAAAATTGTATTTAAATAAAAAGATAATGTTTTTCTAGCAACTTCTTCGTCTTCTACTAATAAAACTCTAGTTGTATATGTACTCATTTAGAGCTCCTATATTTAATTCTTATAATTAATAGTATAACATCTTTTTGCTTTCTTTAATTAATTGGAAAAACTATTTGAAATAATTAAATGTTATTTAACTAATATTTAACACGAGATAAATACAATCCACTTGCAGGGGCAGTTGTTTTATTTATAAAACTTTTTCTATCTAATTGTTCTTTTAAATCATCTTTTGTTAGTTTTCCATCTGAGATTTTAAGTAAAAAGCCAACCATAAATCTTATCTGTGAGCGTAAATATGAGTTTGCTTCGAATTTAAAAACATAAAAATCTCTATATTTATAAAATTTTGTATCAAAAATTTCTCTAACTAAATTCTCTTTATCACTTCCTTTTTTATGAAAATATTCAAAGTCATGAACACCAATAAATAATTTTATTGCATCTTTTATCTTCTCTTCATCTATTTTCTTTACAAAAGTTACATAATTTGCTAAAAAGGGGGTTATCTCCTTTGTACTTACAATGTATCTATAAACTCTTTTTTTAGCATGAAATCTTGAATGGAAATTATCATCTACTTTTTGAATACTTTTTACTCTAATTGAGAGGGGAAGTTTATAGTTTAATACTTTTTTTAATTTTTCCAAATTGGACCAATAAGGAGGAATTATTATATTAAATACTTGTCCTGTAGCATGAACTTCCTTATCAGTTCTTCCACTTAGAGTAATTTTTGGTTCAATATTTAAGATTTTAAATACTTCTATTAATTTATCTTCTACACTTCTTTTATTGGGTTGGCGTTGTGAACCTTGATAATGAAATCCATCATAAGAGATAGTTATTTTTATGTTCATTAATAAACTTTTTGAACATTTGACTTATAAATATAATATGATAAAGCACTCCAAAAAACAGCTATTATACCAATAGAATAGAAACCCAAAGATTTAGTTAAAGGGTCAGAAATCAAATAGTATACAACTACACTTAAAACAGCATATGCAACCGATCTATTTTTTTCATATCTTGGATTAAAATACCCAAAAGCTACAACCAAATAAATTGATATAAAAGGGAAAATAGAAGTTAAAATATAAAAAGAGAGTTTTGCAACATCATTTTTGTTTTTAGACTTCATACTCCAATAATCAAATACATTTGTAAATGGCTCTAAATTTGAATCACTCAAAGTATCATTTATATGCATTACTTTATAGTCAATTTGATTAACTAAATCTTTTTCAAAATAAAAAGTTTTTCCATCCCTTAAAACAAAACTTAGATTACCTGCATCATTATTTAATCTAGCATTTTGAGCAATAATAAATTGATCCACATCTTTTTTTTCTGTTTTAAAAAGTTTTACCTCTTCATATACCTTATCTTCTTTACTACTAATATATATTAACCAATCACCAAATTTTTGTCCAAACTCTGATGCTTTTATATTAAAGTTTGCCTCTTTTGTTTTTTGGTTTATCATCTCTTGGGATAGATATTTTGTTTTTGGAATAAGTCCAATTGAAATTATAAGAAGAGAAATTGACATAATTAAAGTAATTGGTACAAAAATTTTTAAAATATTTGTTGGATTTAATCCAAAAGAAGTTACCACTATTAACTCATATTCACTTGATAATTT
>Ga0209121_10006630_pt1 | contig 10114 bp, 13 predicted proteins | sample Cruoilmetagenom3_FD_187292 | JGI IMG/M metagenome (GOLD analysis project Ga0209121, IMG submission 187292) | Oil polluted marine microbial communities from Coal Oil Point, Santa Barbara, California, USA - Sample 3 (SPAdes) (version 2) | ecosystem: Environmental > Aquatic > Marine > Oil seeps ...
TCGACTGCGGACAATGCGCTGAACCTGTCTACGCGCTTCATGCGTTCCATCCGGCGGCAATACGGCCAGACCGCGCTCGGTCGGCAGGAGCTGGATGGCGAGTTGTTGACCGATGTCGAAGGCGCTTTGTGGACCCGCTCGATAATCGAGCGGTGCCGCGTGCCTGCAAGTCTGGAGGACATGACGCGCATTGTCGTGGGTGTCGATCCGCCCGCCTCGGCGCGCGGAGACGAATGCGGCATCGTGGTCGCAGGCGTCACGGCAGAGGGGCAGGCGCATGTGCTTGAAGACGCCTCACTCGCCCGCGCCAGCCCGGAACGCTGGGCGCGCAAGGTGGCAGCGTCGTGTCAGACATGGAAAGCCGACCGCGTGGTCGCCGAAGCCAATCAGGGCGGCGACATGGTGGGCAGCGTATTGCGCGCTGCCGACTGCCAGATGCCGATCAAGCTGGTCCACGCCAGCCGCGGCAAAAGCGCCCGCGCAGAGCCAGTCGCCGCTCTGTACGAAACGGGCCGCGTCACGCATGTCGGCCAGTTCGCCAAGCTGGAAGATCAGCTGTGCGGAATTATGGCTGGCGGTTCGTATGAAGGGCCGGGGCGTAGTCCAGACCGCGCGGATGCGCTGGTTTGGGCGCTGACGGAATTGATGTTGGGCAGGCAGAGTAAGCCTGCTGTGCGCCAAATTTAAGAAGACAAACAAAAGGAAACGGCATGTCACTTCTCGACACGCTCCGCACCGCCTTTAAGGGCGGTGGCGGGGAACGTGTGCCTTTGGCGCGCGCATTTCAGTCCCCCTGGGGGTGGACCCATGAGAACGGCGGCACGCGGCCTCCGTTCGAATATCGCACAGCCGTGCGCCATGCTTTCCTCGACAATCCGGTGGCGCAGCGTGCTGTGCGGATTGTTGCGGAAGGCGTCGGCAGTGCGCCGGTGCAATCCGACAACGGTGACGCGCTCGCTCTGGTCGGGGCGACCAGTGCCGGGCAATCGTTGCTCGAAACGCTGGCCGCGCATTTGCTGCTGCATGGCAATGGCTTTGTGCAGATTTCCCGTGATGGCGCGGGCAAACCGGTCGAGCTTTTCGCGCTCCGGCCTGAGCGCGTTTCGGTCGTGCCGGGCGATGATGGCTGGCCGCGCGCTTATCGCTATCGCCTTGGTGATCGCACGCTGGAAATTTACGCCGAGGATGAGGATGGCTGGCCCTGCCTCATTCATTTGAAGGCCTTTCATCCGGCAGACGATCATTACGGCGCCGGCTGCCTTTCCGCTGCCGAGCAGGCGGTGGGCATTCACAATGCTGCCGCGCAGTGGAACCGGGCCTTGCTGGAAAATGCGGCGCGGCCTTCGGGTGCGCTCGTCTATGATGGCGGGGCCGAAGCGGCAGGTCTGTCAAACGATCAGTTTGACCGGCTCAAGGCAGAGCTGGCGCAAGCCTATCAGGGCGGCGGCAATGCCGGGCGGCCCATGCTGCTGGAAGGCGGGCTGAAATGGCAGAGCCTGTCGCTCTCGCCTGCCGATATGGATTTTGCCGAGCTGAAAGCAGCGGCAGCGCGCGACATTGCGCTCGCATTTGGCGTCCCGCCTATGCTGCTCGGCCTGCCGGGCGACAATACCTATGCCAATTACCGCGAGGCCAATCGCGCGCTGTGGCGGCTCACGCTGCTGCCTCTGACGGGCAAGATCCTGTCAGGCCTGGAGGAAGGTCTCGCGCCTTGGTTCTCCGACCTCGACCTGACCGTGGACCTCGATCGCATCCCGGCTCTGGCCGAGGATCGCGAGAAACTGTGGAAGCAGGTGAGCGAGGCGGACTTCCTCGAACCCGAAGAAAAACGCGCAATGCTCGGCATTTCGAAAGGAGCTGCACAATGAACCGCGAAGACATGCTCGCCGCGCTGATGGCGCAGGCCCAAACTGGCGGAGCGGATTTGGTGACCTTGCGCGCCATCGCGGAGGAATCGAGCGAAGTGGGCGCGCGCCGCGTGCTCGAAAGGCTCGGTCTGGCTGACGAAAATGCGCAGGGCGATCTTGATGAACTGCGTGACCTGCTGGGCGCGTGGCGCACCGCCAAGACCAGTGCGTGGAAGGCTGCCGTAGATTGGTTCGTGCGGATAATCGGCGCGCTCTTGCTGATCGGGATCGCCGTGCGGCTTGGCGTGCCGGGTATGCTGCGATGAAGATCGCCGGATACGCTGCCCTGTTCGATATTGCTGATGGCGCAAAGGACACGATCCGTCCTGGAGCCTTTGCGCGATCCTTAGGAGAACAGCGAGCGCCGCTCCCGCTATACTGGCAACATCGCCCCGACCAGCAGATCGGCACTGTGGAGCTTGCCCAAGAAGATGCGCGCGGCCTGCGGGTGGTCGCCCGGATCGACAATCCGACAAGCCGCGCGGTGAGCGAATTGCTCGCCAAGACGGTCAACGGTCTCAGCTTTGGCTACCGCGCGCGCGGCTTTCGCAAGATCCCTGAAGGCCGTGTCCTCGAGGATATCGACCTGTTCGAAGTCAGCCTCGTCACGCACCCGCTCCAGCACGGCGCGCGGGTGCATTTGGTTTCGTAGCCTCAATCGCCGGCGGGGTCATCCGACCCCTTGGCTATCCTCGCTTCCGGGCAGGCAAGCTGCCCTCGCTGCCCTCGCTGCGGGCGCGCGGTCGCGCTTGCCGTCGCTTCGCTCCTAAAATTTTCAAATTCGCGAGCCCCTGCGCAGGCAGGGGCCTCCCACAAATCCCCCCGAGGCCCCAGCCTGCGCTGGGGCTCACACCACTGCTTTGCCACCAACAAAAGGTAACAACCCCTATGGAAATCCAGATTCCCACCACCACTACAGCTCCTGCAAAGGCTGACACCATGACCGACAGCTTCGACATCGTCGCCCGCCAGGACGAAGCCGACAAGAAGATCACCGTGCTGCGGTCCGATGTCGATGAAGTGAAGGCGCGTCTCGACAAGGTTGGCCGCGCGGCTGCCCGTCCGGCAATCGCTGGCGCATCGGGGGAGCAGAGCGTCGAAGTCAAAGGCTTCGTCGATGGCTATCTGCGCCGCGGACGCGAAACCGAAATCAAGTCGATCTCCGGCGCTGTATCACAGGATGGCGGCTTTGCCGTGCCACAGGAAATCGACGCAATGATCTCCAGCGAGCTGAAGGAAATCTCCCCGATCCGCAGCTTGGCGCAGGTCGTGCAGGTCGGCAGCGCGGGCTATCGCAAACTCATCACCACGGGTGGCACGGCATCGGGCTGGGTCGGCGAGACGGCTGCGCGGCCTGAAACTGATACGCCCGAATTTGCTGAAATCGCGCCTCCTTCAGGCGAGCTTTACGCCAATCCGGCGGCCAGCCAGTCGATGCTCGACGACGCGGCTTTTGATCTTGAAGGCTGGTTGGCGAGCGAAGTGGCGATGGAATTCGCCCGCGCGGAAGGCGCAGCTTTTGTCGGCGGCAGCGGGGTCGATCAACCGCTCGGCTTCTTGTCTTCACCCACTTCGATGGCCGGTGACGCGGTGCGCCCCTTTGGCTCATTGCAATATATCGGTTCGGGTGATGCCGATGGGTTCGACGCCAATCCTGAAAGTCGCCTGATTGACCTCGTCCACACGATGAAGGCCGGTCACCGCCAGGGCGCAGGCTGGGTGATGAACTCCGCCACCCTGTCTGAAGTGCGCAAGCTCAAGACCAGCGATGGCGCCTTCCTGTGGCAGCCGGGTCTGGTCGACGGCCAGCCTGATCGCCTGCTCGGCTATCCGGTGATCGAAGCTGAAGACATGCCCGACGTTGCATCGGGCGCGTTCCCGATCGCTTTCGGCAATTTCAAAGCGGGCTACATTATCGCCGAACGCAGCGCGACGCAGGTGCTGCGCGATCCCTTCACCAACAAGCCCTTCGTGCATTTCTACGCCACGAAGCGCGTTGGCGGACAGGTGCTCGACAGTTCGGCGATCAAGCTGCTGAAGATCGAGGTTTAAGGGCCTCCCCGGAAACGGGGAGGGGGACCAGCCGCAGGCTGGTGGAGGGGCGCGGTCCGCCGTCCCCTCCACCAGCTTCATTCGACATCCGAGGGTGCCCCTCCACCATGCTTTGCATGGTGCCCCTCCTCAAATGGGGAGGATCAATGCGCACAGGACATCAGCATGAAGCGAACAATAATTTCTCCACCGAGCCTTGCTCCGGGAGCCCTCGACGAGCTCAAACAATGGCTCGCGATTACCACCACACGTGATGATGCGGCACTGACTGCATTGCTGCGATCCGCGCTTGATGCATGTGAGGGCTTTACCCGGCAGATGCCGCTTGAGGCGCTGTGCGAAGAAGTGCTGCCTGCCACGCGCGGCTGGCACGATCTTTCTACGACGCCAGTGCAGTCAATCACATCGCTGGCCACGCTGGGGGCGGATGGCACAAGGACCGATCTGGATCCGGGTGACTATCTGTTCGACATCACAGCGGGCGGCTGCGGCCGGATAAACCTGCTTGTGTCGCCGGAGCAAAGCCGGATCGCGGCGCTGTTCAGTGCAGGTCTCGCACCTGATTGGGGCAGCCTGTCCGAAGGCCTGCGCCACGGCGTCATCCGGCTCGCCGCGCACCAATATCGCGAACGCAATGATGGCGGCGGTGATCGCTCTCCGCCAGCCGCCATCGCTGCGCTGTGGCAGCCCTGGCGACGGATACGCGTCGCATGATCGAGGCCAAGACCACCATCCGCGCCAGCTTTGCTGCACGCATGGCCCGGCGCGCGCGCGTGCTTGCCGAGGCTGGCGCGCAATCACGCCTCGGCACGCGTCGCGGTGATCCGGCGCGCTGGCGCAACGCGCGGCTCTTGTGGCCGCTTTTCAGCAGGGATATCTGACCATGGAAACCCAATTGCGCGCCGCGCTCATCGCCTGGCTGGCAATCGATCCCGCCCTGTCTGCCGCGCTCAACGATGTGACCGAAGAGGCACCTTCGCGCAGCGCACCGCCATGGCTCGGCATTGCCGCCAGCGCCAGCACGGACTGGAGCACCAAGCAGCGCAAGGGCCGCGAAGTGCGCATCGCGTTCGAATTGCACACGCGCGGCGAAGAAGGCGCAGAAACGGCTGCCCTGGTCGCGCTGATCGAGGAGCGGATCGAAACGCTGCCCCGCCCTCAGCCCGGCTTTCACATCGCCACCACGCAATTCCTGCGGGCCCGCGCCGAACAGCGGCCGCCCAATCGCCGCGCCACCTTGCTCGAATACCGCTTCCGTCTGCTCGAATCCTAATCCCCAACATCGGAGAATCACACAATGACAGCCCAGAAAGGCTCTGCCTTCCTTCTCAAGATCGGGGATGGCGCGCAGCCCCCTGCCTACCAAACCGTTGCCGGTCTTCGCACGACGCAAATGTCGATCAACGGCGATGCCGTGGTCATTACGCATAAGGAGTCGGGCGGCTGGCGCGATCTGCTTTCCGGCGCGGGCGTGCGCTCTGTATCGGTCAGCGCGGCAGGCATTTTCCTCGCCAGTGATGCCGAGGCTGATATTCGCGCCCATGCGCTGGCAGGCACCATCGAAGAATACGAATTGTCGTTCGAAGACGGCTCTCGCCTGCGCGGCCGTTTCCTCGTCCAGCGACTGGATTATGCCGGCGATTTCAATGGTGAGCGCAATTATACCATGCAGCTCGAAAGCTCGGGCGCGGTGGTGCCGGCGTGAGCGGCGCGCATAATTCTCAACGCGGTGAAACGGCCTTCGAGATTAACGGCCAATCGCGCGTTTTGCGCCCCAGCTTTGCGGCGCTTGTCGCTGCCGAGGAGGAACTCGGCCCGCTGTTCGCTCTCGTTGAGCGGGCGAGCGAGGGTCAATTGCGGCTGGCCGAGATTGCAGCTTTATTCTGGCATTGCCTCGCTGATCGCGGTGCAACGACCCGCGAAGAAGTGGGCGAGGCCGTGATGCAGGCCGGGCTTGCATCGGCCAGCGGACCGCTACGCGCGCTGCTTGCACAAATTCTGCAAGGCCGTGCGTGAGCGAGAGCTTTTCCGACAATGCGCGCCGCCTTGCCGGAGCCGCTGGACGGCTGCTGAGCTGGCCACCGGACTGGTTCTGGAATGCGACACCAGCCGAACTCGCCGCCATTCTGTGTGGCGAGGATGAGGACATAGCTGGCGGGATCACCCGTCAGACAATCGAACAAATGATGGAGCGCGAGCGTAATGGATGATGAAATCGAAACGCTGATGGTAGAAGTGCGCGCGAGCACCAGCGGGTTCCAGTCCGATATTGAATCCATGCGCGGCGTGCTCGACACATCGCTGCTCGACGGCTTCGAAAAGGCCGGGAACGTGCTGGAACGCGGCCTGCTGACCGCGATCCGCCGGGGCAAGCTGGGCTTTGATGAACTGAAGTCGATTGCCTTGCGCGCGATGAACGAGGTCGCCGCGCAGGCTCTCCGGTCGGGCATTGGCAGCCTGTTCGGCGGATCATCGCCCGATGGCGGCGGCACGAATGTCGGATCGCTGCTCAGCGGCATTTTTGGCTCGCTCCTCGGCCTTCCGGGACGCGCGACTGGTGGGCCAGTGGCCCCCGGATCAGCCTATCTGGTTGGCGAGCGTGGGCCGGAAGTGTTCGTACCGACCAGCGCTGGCCGGGTCGAAACCGGAACGGGCGGGGGCAACGGCGGGCGAGAGGTGCGCGTCGCGATCAATCTTGCCGCGCCGCGCGGAACGCAAGGCCCGGTCATGCTGCGCCGTTCGTCCCGCCAGGTTGCAAGCGCCGTCGCTCGCGCAATGCGTGAAGGCTGAGGAGGTCCGCTATGGCATATTGGCTGGCCAAGGCCCGCGAAGGGCAGGATTTCGACCATATCCAGCGGTTCGATCCGCGTTTTTGGACTGTCGACTTCCCTCGCCCGATGATGGCGAGCGTCATCACAACCGGTCCGGACTCGCTGCGCGTCGATTGCGAGTTTCACAATCGCGATGCGCTTGCCGGGCTGATCTGGGAAAGCGAGGATCGCTTCGATCATCCGCTTCTGAGCTATGACACTGATCGTAATTACGACAACACCAGCCTGACATTTCGCTGGCGTTCGCAAGGTGTGTTGCCGCTCGATGCTGTGCATGGCCCGACGCTTACCGTGGAAGGGCGCGACCCGTTCGGCACGCCGCGCACCTGGTATGTGCGGTTATGGAATTATGCGAGCGGCGCGCCCGACGATGCGATAATCAATCTGTCGCTTGCCGATATGCAGGAAGGCTGGTTGGCAGATGGCGACCCGGTGCAGGTTCTCGACATCGATCGCATGTTCATATCACTGGCCCCGGTCGGTTACGATCCGGCATCGATCGACCTGCTGCCAGCCCGCGAAGATGGCTGGGTCGAGATCAGTGAGATTGACTGTGATGGTGCCCGCGCTGTGCTCAAGATCGGCGATGTCGTGCTGCCACCGCACGAGATCGGCGTGTCGACTGCCTATGATGACAGCTACAATCAGACGCCTGCCCGGATGCTGCGCAATGCGTTGCACCTCGGCTATCGCGGGACGTTGGTGCATTATGTCGGGATGAGCCATTTTTTCCGGCTGACCCCGGAAGCGAACGGCACTTTGCTCGTCGATCCTGCCGCACTGCTGTGCGAACCGTGTATCAAATGGCACGAGGCGTTCTTTGCGCAGTGTCTCGCCCTTCAGATGCAGCCGATTGTCTCCTTGTCATTCGAGATATTCGACGCGCATTGTCCGGAGAGTTGGAAGCAGCGCGACTGGGACGGCAATCCGGCGCTTACTGGTTGGGAGCCGCCTTCAACGTTGGTATCTTCGCTGGTCACGGACGCGGTCGATTATCTGCTCGACATCACCCAAGCCTTTGTCGAATTGCAGATGGCGGCCGGACTCGAAGCGCAATTTCAGGTCGGCGAGCCATGGTGGTGGGTGAACCCCGACGGCAGGCCTTGCATCTACGATGACGGCGTTCGCGCCAAATATACCGATCCACCGGAAATCTCGGACCTGTCAATCGATTACGGGGCGCCGCAGCGCGGTTTCCTCAACTGGTGTGCCGAACGGCTGAGCATCGCCGTGCGCAAGATGGAAATCCGTGCGAAGTCTATCGGGGGAGCGGAGACGAAGACGCATCTGCTGTTGTTTACGCCGACACTGCTTGATCCGGAAAGACCTGCGATTTCGCGCATGAACCTCGATTTCCGATTGGGGTTCGACACCTTCGATGTGCTTCAAGTGGAGGATTACGATTGGCTCACAGCTGGCGCGGAAGCCTTGCGCAAAGCCGCATATGCAGAACTCGACAACCGCTTCGGCTATCCGCTCGCAGCACAACATTATCTCGGCGGCTTCGTGCTCGACCCCGAAAATGCCGATGAATTCTGGGCACGCATCGACGCCGGAATTGATGAGGCCATCGCGCGCGGCGTGGATCGTGCCTTTGTCTGGGCGCTGCCGCAAATCACCCGCGACGGATATGTCCGCCTGCCTTTTGAGGAGAGAGAAGTGCAAGCCTTCGACGACGTGCTGTACCCGCTGGCGCTGGGCCGCGATGCCGGGATCAGTCCTGAATTCTCGACCGCCATTTCGCTGACCGCGTCAGGATATGAACGCCGCAACAGCCAATGGAGCGATGCCCGCCTGAATTACGATGTCGGGCCCGGAATTCGCTCGCACACAGAGCTTGGCGTGCTGCTGGAATTCTTCCGCGCCCGGCGCGGGCCAGCACGCGGCTTCCGATTGGAAGACCCCTATGATTTCAGCTCCAACGGGCTCACCGGAACACCAACAGCAGGCGATCAACTGATCGGGATCGGCAATGGTCTCGCCGCCACTTTCCCGCTGATGAAGTCTTATGGCGGGGGTGACGACCCGCAGCAGCGTGTCATCACTCGCCCCCGCGCCGACACGATCCTTGTCAGTGTGGACGGCGTGGCGAATACCGATTGGACACTCACGGCAGGCGGTCGGATCGTGTTTACTCAGGCACCCGCACAGGATGCCGAGATCCGCGCGGGCTATCTGTTCGATGTGCCGGTGCGCTTTGCCGAGGATCGCCTCGATATCACCTGCGCGACTTTCGCGGCAGGTGACGCGCCCTCTGTCCCGCTGATCGAATTGCGCGAGGAAGTATGACGCACACATTCTTCGACAGCGAGCTTGAAGGTGTCGCAACGTGGTGGAGCATCAAGCGCCGCGACGGCGTGACGCTCGGCTTCACCAGCCACAATCGCGACCTCGCCTTTCGCGGCATGACCTATCGCGCGGCACCGGGCATGATCCCCTCCGCCATCCGCCGCACTGCCAGTCTGGAGCGCGATGCTGTTGAAGTGGAGGGCGTTCTGTCACACGATTCCATCTCATCATCCGATCTGGAGGCAGGACGCTTTGCCGAAGCGCGCATAGCGATTGGCCTGGTGGACTGGGAAACGCTCGATCACGCCACGCTGTTCAACGGCTCTCTCGGCAACGTGTCGCAGGAAGACAGCAGTTTCACTGCCGAGTTGCGATCAGCCAAGGCCAGTTTTGAATTGGATCTTGTTCCGCGCACCAGTCCGACATGCCGCGCCAGTTTCTGCGATGCCGAATGCGGGGCGAATGCCGCGCGCTACACCCATCTATGCCAGGTCTCCTCCATTGATCTTGAGCTCAATGGCGTTGCATTTACCGGCGCACCAAGCGCCGCAAATATGCGCGATGGTCAGGTGAAATGGGTCGATGGTCCGTTCGCAGGTGTGACAATGGAGGTCATTGACGCCGATACCGGCGCACTCACCCTCGACCGACCGCTTTCGACGGAGATCAGCCTCGGAAATCTCGCCTATTTGCGGGAGGGCTGCGATCACACAATTGCCACCTGCAATGCGCGCTTTGCCAATGCTGTAAATTTTCGCGGCGAACCGCATTTACCGGGCAATGACTTACTCACGCGCTATCCCACAAGCTCAGGATGACACGTGCATCCAGCGCGTTTGCTGAAGCCGCGCGAGCGCTTGTCGGGAACCCTTTTCGGCTGCGCGGACGTGATCCGGCAAGTGGAATTGATTGCGTTGGGCTTGTTACCTGCGCACTCATCGCAATCGGACGCGTGCCGCCTCGCCTGCCGCATTACACGCTGCGCAATATTGATATTACGCCGCTTCTGGCTGTGCTGCCCGATGCGGGATTCCA
>Ga0209121_10006632_pt1 | contig 10113 bp, 11 predicted proteins | sample Cruoilmetagenom3_FD_187292 | JGI IMG/M metagenome (GOLD analysis project Ga0209121, IMG submission 187292) | Oil polluted marine microbial communities from Coal Oil Point, Santa Barbara, California, USA - Sample 3 (SPAdes) (version 2) | ecosystem: Environmental > Aquatic > Marine > Oil seeps ...
CCTATCTTTGGGTATTTTCATCCCACTGATCGTAACCAACTGTATCATCATTGGCCGAGCGGAAGCCTTCGCTTCCAAAAACGAAGTGCTACCTGCTGCTCAAGATGGTTTCTGGATGGGCCTTGGCATGACATCGGTACTGGTTGTATTGGGTGCGATGCGTGAGGTTATTGGTAACGGAACCCTTTTTGATGGTGCAGACCTACTTCTTGGCGACTGGGCTTCAGTGTTACGAATCCAGATATTCCAATTTGATAACAGCTTCTTGCTAGCCCTGCTTCCACCAGGTGCCTTTATTGGTGTTGGTTTCTTGATTGCTTTGAAAAACATCATCGACAACCAAGTAAAATCTAGACAGCCAAAACAAGAAAAACCAGCCATTGAACGCGCTCGCGTTACCAATGCTTAATAAGTTACAGTAGCTTAAACCCTGCTGAGTAGCTCAACCGCTCAGCAGATAATTAGATTGACCAAGTACACATAATAATGACGCTCATAAGAGCGCGTAACCGATGATAAAGCCTGAGCATTTAGAGTTTATTGAATACCAACTCCGGAGCTCAAGCCCTAACTATTTGAAAGTAATGTCGCTATGAACAATGTAAAACGAGTAGAAATACTTGAGCGTTTAAGAGAAAACAATCCAAAGCCAGAAACCGAGCTTAACTGGAACAGCCCTTTCGAGTTGCTGATCGCCGTGCTCTTATCTGCGCAGGCAACTGATGTCAGCGTCAACAAAGCCACTGATAAGCTTTACCCAGTGGCTAATACTCCACAAGCTATTTTCGACCTAGGTGTCGATGGCTTAAAAGAGTACATCAAGACAATCGGCCTCTTTAATTCGAAAGCAGAAAACACCATTAAAACGTGTCGCATGCTGCTTGACCTACATAATGGTGAAGTACCGGAAGATCGCGCTGCATTAGAAGCCCTTCCTGGTGTTGGCCGTAAAACAGCCAACGTGGTATTGAATACTGCTTTCGGTTGGCCAACCATTGCCGTTGATACCCACATCTACCGCGTATCAAACCGCACTAAATTAGCGATGGGCAAAACGGTCGACGATGTTGAAGCTAAGCTGCTCAAAGTCATTCCCAAAGAATTCAAACTGGATGTCCACCATTGGCTCATTCTTCATGGACGTTATACCTGTGTCGCGCGTAAACCACGTTGTGGCAGCTGTATCATTGAGGATTTGTGTGAGTTCAAGGAAAAAACAGACGTCTAAGCTCATAAGCTGTTAGCCCAAAGCTAAGAAGCTAAGAAGCTAAGAAGCTAAGAAGCTAAGAAGCTAAGAAGCTAAGAAGCTAAACCGTGCCGCACTTTTCTGGCGGCATAAAACAGAATTACAAAAAACGTAAACATAGTTAACGCTAGGAGTAAATCATGTCAAACGGTCGTATTTTACACACCATGCTACGAGTTGGTGATCTAGATAAATCTATCGAGTTCTACACCAACGTAATGGGCATGCAACTATTACGTAAGAACGAAAATAAAGAGTACGAATACACACTGGCTTTTGTTGGCTTTGGTGACGAATCTCAAGGTGCTGTTATTGAGTTAACTTACAATTGGGGCACAACTGAATACGACCTAGGCTCAGCTTTCGGTCACGTAGCGATCGGTGTTGATGATATCTACACTACGTGTGACGCGATTAAAGCCGCTGGCGGTAACGTGACTCGTGAAGCCGGCCCTGTAAAAGGCGGTTCTACTCACATTGCATTCGTAAAAGACCCTGACGGCTACATGATTGAGCTTATTCAGAACAAACAAGCAAGTGCAGGCCTCGAAGGTTAGTCACTAACCATTGCGATACTAGGCTTTGAAAGCAAGAGCTAAATTAATGCACAAGAGAAGCGAGCACTATGCTCGCTTCTTTTTTATCAATTCATTCATAATCAATATTCTTTACCCAGTATTATTCACAATCTAATCGATGAAACTTTACATGATAATGATTATCATTTAAATTAAACCCATCTTGATTAGTGAGGTTATACAATGATTAGCGAATGGGAAAAACACACGTTACTTGCCGATACTGCATTGCAACTCGACGATCCTGTACGAAGCATTCTTCACTATCAGCAGGCGTTGAATTTAAGCGAAGAAATTACTGAGCGTACTGATATTCAGGCCGATGAACGCTTACTGATTTCGGTCATCTCTTGCCACAACCTTGCTCAGTTTTGGCGATGGGCGGGCGATACAGAATATGAACTTAAGTACCTTCAGCTTGCCTCTGAAAAGGTCCTGACACTGATTCCTCAGTGCCCTAATACGCAATGCTCTAGCTTTATAGATTCTATTGGTTGTTGTAAAAAAGCCCTTATCGATTTCATGAAACGTCATCCAAATCCTAAAATAGCCTCTATGGTTGAAAAAATCGATACTGCGACCAACTGTGAAATGATTGCTCGGTTCCGCTTGAATTAATGGTTGCCTCGAATAATTAGAGCCAAATCGACATGTTATCCAAACAAAAAATGCCCATCACGTAGATAGGCATTTTTATATTTATCTTTATCTTTATCTTTATCTAGACAAGCTATTCAGTTTAAACCTGTGTACGGCCTAAAGAGATCACAACGCGTCGGTTTTTATCTTTACCAATTGGCGAGTTGTTGTCAGCAATCGGGCGACGCTTACCATATCCTTGAACTTGAATACGGTCTTCTGGCAAACCGAGTGACTTAAAGTACTCTCTTAGTGATTCAGCTCTTCGTTCTGAAAGGTTTTGGCTGATGCCTTTACTGTCAGCAGAATCGGTATACGTGGCCACTAGCACAAGATCAATATCTTGGTTGTAGCGAACGTAATCAGCAATCTGGCTTAGCCTGTTACGTGACGATTTGTTCAACTGGTCGCTGTTACGATCGTAGTGCAAAATGGTAAAAGAGATATCTTCAAAGCTATAAGGCAACAAATTGGCAATACAGTCACTAAACACATTGTACTTTTCTTGAAATAGCACTGACGATAAAGATACCTCAATCCGCTGATCTCGGCTCTGCCATTCTTGATAACTGAATGTCGGGTAGCGACCTTTCTCCAACTCGCTCAATATCCCCCAAGCTGTTTGACCACCTACATAGCCGTCAAATTGTTGGAAGAACTTGATGGTTGTCATGCGATCAGCACTCTCGCCCGGACGCCAAGGTGGCGGCATAGAAATCAAGCTAACATTACGTGTTGCTCCCATTGGACGACGCATTTTAAGTTCAAAGTCCAAAATAATTTTTTTGCTTGCACGAGATGAAAACTCAGCATCACCGAAATTGGGAATCGGATGAACTAAACGACATTCGAGTGGTGTATTGGCCACCATCTCCCATTCCGACTGTTGAGGAGATGCTCCGTAACGCTTTTCTTGTGCCAATACCGATGACGACATAAGTAGCGAAAATAGCATTGAACCTGTTATGAGTTGTTTCTTCATAAAGTGGAGTATCTCTTAAGCAATTCGTTTAACAATGCAGCCAATTGCCGCATATTTCTATCGAGTTTAAATATGCAAATATCAAGCCGCAATAGAGTGGCTAATTTATTAATTATTGCCGTTCCCTAGTTTTTATCACTGCTATTATCTGCAATAATGTAGCCTTAATCACACTTATTTGGGCTAACATGACTGTAGAAAACGAAGCTCTGACCCTAAAAAACCGCTTTCGTGGCTATTTTCCCGTGGTCATCGACGTGGAAACCGCAGGGTTTAACGCAGAAACAGATGCATTATTAGAGATCTGTGCCATTACATTAAGAATGGATGAGAACGGAGATCTGCAACCTGCATCAACGCTTCATTTTCACATTGAGCCTTTTGAAGGCGCAAATATAGAGCAGGCAGCATTAGACTTTAACGGAATTAAAGACCCATTTAGCCCATTACGTGGTGCTGTGTCGGAGCAAGAAGCCCTTAAAGAAATCTACAAGCTAGTGAGAAAAGAACAAAAAGCTTCAGATTGCAGTCGCGCAATCATGGTCGCTCACAATGCTACATTCGATTTAAACTTCGTAAATGCAGCAAGTGAGCGTTGTAAGCTTAAACGCGTCCCTTTCCATCCATTTGCAACTTTTGATACTGCAGCTCTTAGTGGTCTTGCCTACGGTCAAACCGTTTTGGCTAAAGCTTGCCGCACTGCTGGGATGGAATTTGACAACAAAGAAGCACACTCTGCTTTGTATGATACGCAAAAAACCACAGAGTTATTTTGCGGCATTGTAAACAAATGGAAAGCCCTTGGTGGTTGGCCTCTTGTTGACGAACAACAAAAATAGAATCGGTAAACGTTCGTTCGTATTGCCTTCATAAAAAACACAACATCTCGAGAATAATATGAATCCTGTTGTAATTTCAGTTTGCATCATGCTTGTTTTAGCTTTGATGCGCGTAAATGTAGTTGTTGCTCTCACGTTCAGTGCAATTATCGGTGGCGTAGCCTCTGGTATGGGTCTGAACGACGCTGTAGCTGCTTTCGAAAGTGGATTAGGTGGCGGTGCAACTATCGCACTTAGCTACGCAATGCTTGGTACTTTTGCTGTTGCTATCTCTAGGTCTGGTATCACAGACCTACTAGCTCAAAGCGTAATCAAGCGTATTCACGGCAAAGAGAACAGCGCGGCATCTAATGGTCTTAAGTACGGTATCCTTGCGTCTTTGATCTTAGTGACCATGTCTTCACAAAACGTGATTCCTGTACATATCGCCTTTATCCCAATCTTAATCCCACCTCTATTAGGCGTATTCGCAAAAATGAACCTAGACCGTCGTCTAGTTGCGTGTGTACTTACTTTTGGTCTAATCACACCTTACATGGTGTTACCGATTGGTTTTGGCGGTATCTTCTTAAACAACATCCTACTAAAAAACCTTCATGACAACGGTCTTGAAAGCGTAGTAGCAAGCCAAGTACCAATGGCAATGTTGTTACCAGCAGCCGGCATGATCTTCGGCCTTCTAACGGCGGTATTCTTTACTTACCGTAAACCTCGCCAATACAAAGAAACGTCTCACACTGTTGTTTCAACAGAAGTAAAAGAGATCAACAAGAAGCACATCCTAGTAGCGGCAGCTGGTATCGTTGCTGCATTAACCGTTCAACTGTCGACGGGCTCTATGATCATCGGTGCTCTGGCTGGTTTCATGGTATTCACCTTCGGTGGCGTAATTGCTTGGAAAGAGACACACGATGTCTTCACTAAGGGTGTTCACATGATGGCAATGATCGGCTTTATCATGATTGCAGCAGCAGGTTTTGCAGCAGTGATGAAACAGACTGGTGGTGTTGAATCTCTAGTTGAAGCACTTTCAACAAGTATCGGTGACAACAAGCCTCTAGCAGCTCTGCTTATGCTGGTAGTCGGCTTATTAGTAACAATGGGTATTGGCTCTTCGTTCTCGACGATTCCAATCCTTGCAACTATCTACGTTCCTCTAGCGGCGGCATTTGGTTTCTCACCAATGGCCACTATCGCGCTAGTGGGTACAGCGGCAGCGCTAGGTGATGCTGGTTCTCCGGCTTCTGACTCAACATTAGGTCCAACATCTGGTCTAAATGCTGATGGTCAACACGAACACGTATGGGAAACCGTCGTACCAACATTCTTGCACTACAACATCCCACTGATCGTATTCGGTTGGATTGCAGCTATGGTTCTGTAATTAGGTTCTGTAGTAAAGAACCTAAGCTATTATTACAAAGACCGCCTCGTGCGGTCTTTTTTGTATCTGGGATATATCTTGCTCTTTTATTCTCTCTTACCCTTTACCACCTCAATAAACTCATTGCGCCAGATAAAAGAAAAGGCTTACTGTTGTAAGTAAGCCTTCAAAGTAGTGTGAACTAATTGAGAGTTAGAGCTCTCATTGAACTAAGCAGTAGGAGCGCTATTCACAAGTACTTCACGAATAGATTTAAGCGTCGTCTCCGACGAATGGTAATCCAACGCAACCTCAGTGAAGATACCGTTAACTTCAAGCATTAACGTTGGGTAAGAATGTACGCCTATCGCTTCTTTAAAGCCTAACTGGTCATCCAATTCACTTTCCAATAGTTTGCTAGAAAGATCATTTTCAAACTGTTGTACGTTCATACCCAACTCTTCAGCGAGTTGCAGATGAGTATCTTGGCTGTGTGGCAACATCGCACGCAAATAGTAAGCATGTTGAATCGCTTCAAGCATGGCTTCATAGTGGTCTTGAAAACCAGCAGCTATCACAGCGCGGCACGCTGGATAGGTGCTTCGCACAGGTTTGCACTCAGTCCAAAATTCGTGGTTAAACTCAGTACCCAGCTTAGCTTCGATCTGCTTCCAGATAGCCTGAAGCTTGCCTTTCATCTCCTCAGACATTGGCTCATCAGAATCAGGAGCTAAACCGCCAACTACGTAATTAAACTCAATGCTCGCAGGCAATTGTTGTTTCAATAACTCAAGTGTTGGCTTGTATCCCCAACACCAGCTGCACATTGGATCATGTACATAATGAAGTTTCACGTCCATTGTTCATTCCTTATTGAGTCAATGACTCAATCAATTAAAACAAAAAAGGAGCCTAATTAAGGCCCCTCATTTTATCTATTCAAGCAAAAAAGCGAGAACTTACTCAGCGTCATCGCCAGCAACTTTAGCCGCTGCTTCTTTAACGATTGGCTGAAGTTCACCTTTTTGGAACATCTCAAGAATGATGTCACAACCACCGATTAGCTCACCTTCAACCCAAAGTTGTGGGAAAGTTGGCCATTGTGCGTAAGCTGGAAGCTCTGCACGGATATCAGGGTTTTGTAGAATGTCTACATATGCAAATTTTTCGCCACACGCCATTAGAGCTTGAGATGCTTGAGAAGAAAAACCACAGCTTGGCAGCTTAGGAGAACCTTTCATGTAAAGTAGAATGGTGTTTTCTTCAATTTGCTGTTTGATTTTATCGATAGTTTCCATTGCTTCCTCGTTAATGGATTACGGCTTTCATTGCCTTTATTCTACCCCAAACCAAAAGAATAAAAACCATATAAAAAAAATGGTTAACAAGTTAAGCTAACAATTCACACAAAAGTGATGAATTAAGCTTTTAATAAAGTAAAAACTTGCTAAACTATATCGCAAGTCAGCAAATTGACCATGGTTGTCAGTATAGCCAGCCATGAATAATAATATCACTGGAAGCAATCGAAAGAGTTAACTCTTTCATATCAATGGAGAATTGAGCAATGGCATTTGAACTACCGGCTCTTCCTTACGCGAAAGACGCGCTAGAACCACATATCTCAGCAGAAACGCTAGATTTCCACCACGGTAAGCACCACAACACTTACGTTGTTAAACTAAACGGTCTTATCCCAGGTACTGAGTTTGAAGGCAAAACACTAGAAGAAATCATTAAGACTTCTACTGGTGGTGTTTTCAATAACGCTGCTCAAATCTGGAACCACACGTTCTACTGGCACTGTCTTGCTCCTAAAGCAGGCGGCGAACCAACTGGCGCTGTTGCAGAAGCTATCAACGCCGCATTCGGTTCTTTCGAAGAATTCAAAGCAAAATTCACTGATTCAGCAATCAACAACTTCGGTTCTTCTTGGACTTGGTTAGTTAAAAAAGCTGACGGTTCTCTAGACATCGTTAACACTTCTAACGCTGCAACTCCTCTAACAGAAGAAGGTGTTACTCCACTTCTAACTGTTGACCTATGGGAACACGCTTACTACATCGATTTCCGCAATGTTCGCCCAGACTACATGGCTGCATTCTGGAACCTAGTAAACTGGTCTTTCGTAGAAGAGAATCTAGCTAAGTAATTTTTACTTATGCTGCGCTATTAATAGCGAGTGACTTATTAAAAGCTCATGCCTCGGCGTGAGCTTTTTTGTATCCGTCGTATTTTCAGCTTGAACATGGAAGGTGAAATGAGTTAACAGAGCTTGTTTTATCACTGACTCCTTCAGTTACCCCTAATCGAAACTAAGCTCTTATCTGCTCTACATAGATTATGTATTTGTCTGTAATTAAACACTAAAGTTTGCCGACTCCGTGCCGTTAAAGGTGTATCAAATGAGAGGCAACATGCAAATACACACTTTAGACAAAGCAGGAATCATCAACGAACTAAAGTTCGGCATCGGGATCAACCAAGCGGTTGAACAAGGTCGCCGTGCAGATTTCGCGTTGCTGCTATCCATGTTCTCTAATGATGTCCGCGATTGTACTCCTATAAATACTATCGAGGTAACCGAGACTAGCGAAGATCGCCTGCGCAAACAATTTGGTGTCGCTGAACCTCAACAATTGCGTTCTGATCAATCCTCATACGAAATTTCTGCACAACAGTCGAATTACTTTCATCAAGCAAGCCTTGCTAGTGCAAAACTAAGTCATTACTTAAAACCAGAAGCACTGGCTTTTATGCCTGAAGATACTGGCGATTTTCCCGAAGACGTCTACCAAAACCTTTCAGGTCACGACCGACGAAAACTTGCAAATAAGCACTTACCTGAATTACCTAATGCGACTCTTTACAACGATCTCTCTACCGCTCAACGTCAGTATCAAATTCAGGCCCAAGTATAGTCACAACAAACCTTACCTCACTGCCTGCTCATCAGCTCCTAAATTGTATCCCTTAAGCAATTGATGTGAGTGATATGAACCACTAGTCTTAGGCACACTCAAAATACAAATTGTGGGTTACGTCTTGAAGTTACTACAAAATGTGAGCTGCCACTAAGTTCATACAAACTTATCAATTGGTACGTCTTAGTTTGAACCAATTCACACCCGTTGTATGAAATTTAACCCATCCTTAAACGACATAGATTATTTTCTTAGGTGTTTGGATGGAAATAAAAAGCTCAATCATATTGGTGACATCAGCAGGCTCGCGCTTGGGAGGAACGATTGCGAACCACTTTGTTAACCTTGGAGCCACCGTTATCCTTTGTGATAAAGATCCTACAGCACTGCAAGAAACCTATACCCAATGCTCTCGACTCTCTGATTCGGTCTACCGCTATACGCTCGAAAGTAATCATAACCAAGCCATACTAGCGGTCTTCGATTTTGTCCAGCACACCTTCAATACGACACCTGATGTGTTAGTTAACAACTGGATCAGCGTTCCAATGCCAAGTTTGATTGGCGACCAACCCGTCAGTAGTTATATTGATGATTTGTCTTCGAAAGCCTCTACCCTTTTTGCATTTGGCCAGATAAGTGCTGAGCGATTACGAGAAGAAGATAAAGAAGGCGTGATCGTCAATGTGATCTCTCATGATGATTTCAGTGATGTATCAGGTTTAGAAAGTGCTAACTCAATGATTACCGGCTTTACCCATAGTTGGGCTAAGGAACTCACCCCATTCGGGATACGAGTTGGTGGGGTCGTTCCTGCCGTTCACAATGCAGACGGAAAACTCAACCGATGTCATTGGGCTCAACTACAAGATGAACTGACCAGAACAACCGAGTACATCATTTCTAATGACTACTTCAGCGGACGTGTCGTCGCTGCCGAAGTGTAGATCCTTTTTATTTTCTTACTTTTTATATTGTTAGTTTTAACTTAACCGACCACATAAAAAAGCCCCAGTCTCTCGACTGGGGCTTTGTTCTTTTCCCGATTAGATAAGGTTCGTGCTAGCGAAAACTTATCTCAAAACTAATGCTTACTTATTATGCGTTAGCTTTTTCTTTTTTAGCTTTTGGCGCTTTCGCGTCAGCTGGCTTTTGATCTGCTTTCTTAAGGATAACTGTAGTACCTTCGAAAGTTTCGCCTTCAACGTATGGTTGGCCGAAGTAAGAAGTTGTTAGAACTTCTTTTAGCTCAGTGATTAGAGGGTAACGTGGGTTAGCACCTGTACACTGGTCATCGAACGCTTCAACAGCTAGCTCGTCTAGTTTAGCGATGAAGTCAGACTCGTTAACACCCGCAGCTTGGATAGATAGTGGGATGTCTAGGTCAACTTTAAGCTCTTCTAACCAAGTCAGTAGACGTTCAATCTTCTGAGCAGTACGGTCACCAGCTTGGCTTAGGCCTAGGTGGTCAGCAACTTCAGCGTAACGACGACGTGCTTGTGGACGATCGTACTGAGAGAATGCAGTCTGCTTAGTTGGGTT
>Ga0209121_10006633_pt1 | contig 10111 bp, 7 predicted proteins | sample Cruoilmetagenom3_FD_187292 | JGI IMG/M metagenome (GOLD analysis project Ga0209121, IMG submission 187292) | Oil polluted marine microbial communities from Coal Oil Point, Santa Barbara, California, USA - Sample 3 (SPAdes) (version 2) | ecosystem: Environmental > Aquatic > Marine > Oil seeps ...
TCGGAAAACTGCCGAAAAGCCCAAAAGTCTATTGTTTTCAGTATCTTAGCAAGTTTTTGGATTTTCGCAAGAGTTCGCATTCTTTCGCGTTTCTTCGCACGTTATCGCGGTATTCGCAGCGCAAAACGGCACAAAACGGTAGTCCAATTGGAGCCAGTTCTGAGGGGCCATGGAGACTTGCTCGGCAGAGATGAGTGGCCCCATTCTTCGGTGAACTGTTTACTTCGCCCATTTCACGGGGTCGCCCGCAAGTTCGTTGAGGTACATCTCAAGATTGGTGTAGCTGTCCGCGGACAGATTCGTCTTTTTGCCGTCATCCTTGTTCGAGGGATCAAGGCCATGCGCCTTTTCCCACGCATCCGACATGCCGTCATGGTCGGAGTCCACGGGAGTTGAGGCGCCTTTGAGATTCGGCCATCCGCCAACATCACTCGGCGTAGTAATGATACCATCTTTTCCACAAGTTGCCGTACCCTTACGGACTTCTTCGATAATACGTCCGTCAACACTATCGCGATTAGGCTTTGAGCAGCCGGTATGAGCAAGAATAGCACGGTAGGCAGCTTCTGGGATCTGCTGATTAATAGCCATCGCAGGCCATGGTTTGTTCAGTCGTATGTAATTGCTGCCGTCTATTCCCTCCCAGTTATTGGCGGTAACCGCGGGATAGCCCTCTACCACGTTGTGCGCAACATACCAACTGCCCTTGTCGTCACCGGCACGCGCGGAAGGTTCGGCGACTCGGTCCTTTACCCCGCTGTCAGTTGCAGGCCCCGGCTTGTAGTAATTGGCGATCATGTTGATGGTGGAGAATTCAATCGGCGGCTTGCGCCTGTCGCCCCCTTGATGAGCTTCGGCGCCATAGGAACTTTGATATCCCCAGTTGTACAGCACATTGTTTCTGTAATCGTTGAATCCGCAACCGGAGGCCCATCGCGGATTGCGACTGTCGTTGTGTGCGATCAGGTTGTGATGGTAAGTGCCATATTGATTTCCCCAGATGCCGCCAAATCTATGGCCGCTATCGCCCTTGGCGCAGGCTTCGGTGATCATGCACCATTGAATGGTGACGTTTTCGTTATGGTACAAGGACAGTATCTCATCGCTGCTCCAGCTGGTCGAGACATGGTCCACGATGATGTTCTTCTTATATCTGCCGCCTATTGCATCAGTTTCAACAGTGGGATTTGCCCTGACGCGGATATACCGGATAATCACGTCGTTGGCCCCGATGCCAAGACTTCCTCTAATGCAGATGCCGTCTCCCGGTGCAGTCTGTCCGGCAATGGTAATGTTGTCATTTCTGATACCGAACTTCCCGTCAATCGTGCCCGAAACTCTGAACACAACGGTCCTCGGCCCGGATGCGTCGAGGGCCTGCCCTAGGCTGCCGGGCCCGGAGGGCTTGAGAGTCGTGACTTCGTACACGGCACCGCCACGCCCACCCACGGCGTACTTCCCGTAGCCTTCGGCAGTAGGAAATGCCAGTTGCTGGGAATAGGCAGTACTCCCAACACTCATCAATAAGATAAGTGCCAAGACGGCTTTGGTGAGGTTTGCCATTTTCATGATTTTCCCTTTGTTCAAATTCCTATTGGTTTATTTGACTTTTGACGCTGCTATTCAATCTCGACAACCACCCTTTGATACCTAGTCAATGGCGGCGTACCCTTATCGGTTACCTCGCAGATAATGTGGATGGTCTTCCCTTTGCCGCCATGGCCGGGCACTGTGAATGAGGCGTCTTGTTTCCTGGCATTTACTATGTCAATGGCTCCCTCGTAGGTATTCGCCTGCTGATACTGCCACCATCGGTAGGTCAATTCGTCGTCGTCCGGGTCCGTGGTTCCGCTTGCACTGAGTGACACCTTCTGTCCGGGCTGAACCTTCAGGTCAAGGGCATGGGCCAGTTTGACCACCGGCGGATGATTTGCTTCCTTATACGATTTCACGCACCAGTCAGCTCGTGATGCAAAATCGTTTTGAAACGCCTCCATCCAACGCCAGATAGGTTTGAGATATGTTGTAAGCTCAGCGTCATTTTTGATTTTCTTCTTGATGCGGTTACGCCCCCAAGCATTACTCGTATACCATCTCCCCTCGGGATACGTGTAGCCCTCCTCGAGAACAGGATCAAGCCAGGTGTTGTCGCGGACTTTAACATAGCGGCCACCCCAACCACCCCAGTCGGGATTGTCCAGATTTCGCAATCCGATCGGGATTTCATGCATATACGAAGGTGAGTCGCCCTCGGATCTTAAATCTCCATCATCAAATCCCGACTTTTCCCCCTTCTTAAATGACTTGTACAACGCACACAGGGGACCGTGGTTCTTTTTGATGTTTTCATTCATCCACGACCCGACTAAGAACTTCTTTTGCTCTGCGGGTAAAACATCTTTCCAGAAGTACGCGAAGGCTACGAATTGATCAGAGATAATCGTCAGAATGTTATACTTTCCCCATTTGGGCTTAATGTATTCCTGATACGTCTTATCCTGCTCCCAGATAAAGAAAAAGCGACACTTCTTCGCAACGTAATCCATCTTATCCGGGTGGTCTTCTTCGATGGTTTTCAGGGCACGGGCGATAGTGTTCATACCACCCCAGGCTTGGAGCCAGATGGGATGGTCGTCTGTCTCGTCCAGGAGAACCTTGACAATGTGTTCCGATCCGGGAGTAACCTTTTTCATTTCACCCTCCTTGTCCACGTTTCCGAGGAACGTGATCGACTTAAGGTACTCCGGTGTAGGATAGCGACTGTCATGTTTAAGCAGATTGGGATGCACTTTTGCATAGGCTTCCAGGTATTTCACATACCAGTCATCCCCGGCCCATCTGTGATCATGCGCGTGGTATTGTGAACTCGTTGAGATAATACCCTCGATATCAAAATCATTGGCATAGAGCAGGCACCGGACGAAGGAACACTCGTCGTCAATCTCTGCGTCGCTTGTTACAATAACTCGCGGTATGACGTGTTCGGCAGAGCTAATTGAAACAACAAATGAAATCAAAAGCGCTACTGTCAATCGTACAACACTTTTCATATTTCCTGATAACTCCATGCGATTCTCCTTCTATTTGAAACAGTGGTGTAGCTCCCTGCTCCGGTTTCGGTCGACTGATCTTCTCAATCACTAACGACAATTCGACTGTCACCATCTGTTCAGCTACCACTTGCAGCCACGTTAAACAAAGCGGAAAATCAAATGATCTAATTATACTGGGGATTTAGCGAATTCCAAGTGATATCACCCTAAACTGCGACGATAGACAGAGCGTATGTAACGCCGCTCGTTTCAACGTTAGAAAAATACGATAACTTCAATCATGAAAAGAGGTTCGATCTCTGACTGTAAAACAGCCAAAACAGTATGTACCGTTTCAAAACGGTATAAAACGGCAGTAGGATATTTGGAGTGATTGTGTCGTAAAACACAAACTTTTTGATAGCAACGACTTACAACTCCCCGAGTAGGACTCGAACCTACAACCTAGCGGTTAACAGCCGCTCGCTCTACCAATTGAGCTATCGGGGAATCCCGATGAACCGGACGGTATTAACACCTTGCGTTCCAAGAACTGTTTTCGTCCAATTCAATTGAGGTATTATCCAAATTCCAAAAACTTTGTCAAGGACTTCTTTTTTTAGCTGATATTATGAAAAATCACACTAATACTGGATGAGTGCTCGATTCTATTGTATACTTCCGGCTTTGTCGTAATTAAGTAAGTCGGTCTTACGTTCGATATAAAGGTAGTTTTTTGTGTTTTTAAGAGATTTGTTAGTATTTTGGATGGTATTGCGTCCTATATAAATAGGGTCTTTTTGCTGATTGAATTAATTATACGAACAAAAGGCCCCTCTGGCGCATCTAAACGCAATAGGGTGAAATACCGATTTTCAACTAAATTTTAGGTTATTATCGACAGTATGGCGAAGGATATACTCGATATTGGCGGTTTTACTATATTAAGGCGCATCGGAACCGGTGCTCGCAGCACGATTTATTTGGCTTCCGACGAAGAAGATGGTACGCAAGTTGCCCTGAAACGGGTTATTTTTCAAAAGCCGGAGGACTCCAGAATATTCGAGCAGGTGGAGACCGAATATAAGGTTGCTCAGCAAATAGACAATCCCTGCGTCCGAAAGTGCTATGATCTAAGAAAAATACGCAGTATGTTCAGAGTAAAAGAGATGCTGCTTTCAATGGAATATTTTGACGGCAAGAACCTCGAAGACTGCCCCACTTTGAGCCTGGGAGACGTACTGCTTGTCTTCAGGATGGTCGCAAGCGGGCTGAACGCGATGCATCAGCACGGATTTGTTCATTGTGATATAAAGCCCAACAATATCCTCATGGACAAGTCCGGCTCAATTAAAATTATAGACCTCGGCCAGAGCTGCAAGATCGGGACGGTCAAGCAAAGAATCCAGGGCACCCCCGATTATATCGCTCCCGAACAGGTTAAGCGCAAACCGCTCGGCCCGAAGACGGACATCTTTAACCTTGGTGCGATGATGTACTGGGCCCTTACCGGAAAACACGCCCCGACTTTAATACCTAAAAAGAACAAATTCGGCTTGCCCGTTACAAAACCGCGCCGGGCTCCTCACGAACTCAAACCACTACTGCCCATAGGGATCTCAAAACTCGTGATGGATTGTATTGAGAACGATCCTGTAAAACGCCCGCGTAATATGATAGAGGTTACATCAAGGCTGGACCTGATGGTGCACAGTATATTTGGGGGCAAGATAAAAACGAATAAAAATGCCTCAAACAATAGTTGATTTACTGAACAAGGGCATAGAAGCCAACAACACGGATAAGTATCGGCGTGATAATCTGATTTCTTTGCCCGCCGAGGGCAGCCTGATTGTAACGGGCGATCTTCACGGACACTGTCGAAATTTCGAAAGAATAGTTGCCTTTGCCGATCTGGCCAACAATCCTGACAGGCATGTCGTTCTCCAGGAGATTATACACGGCGGCCCGGAAGATGCGCTCGGGGGTTGTTTGTCGTATAGGCTTTTGTTTGACGTTGTACGTTATAAATTGAGCTTTCCCGACCGCGTCCATATTATAATGGGAAACCATGATACCGCTTCCATCAACAGCAGTGAGGTGATGAAGGACGGCAGAGAAATGAACCGTGCGATGCGTATGGCTCTGGAGCGGGAATTCGGCAAGGCCGGTGCGGACGTAGATCTGGCGATAAAACAATATCTGTTCTCGCAGCCGTTGGCGGTCAAAACCGAAAACCGGATATGGATGTCACATTCACTGCCCGGCGACCGTTTCGTCGAAAAGTTCGATCCGAAGATTTTGGACAGGCAACTGAAGATCAACGATGTGGTCAGGCCGGGCTCGGCTTATCTGCTGACATGGGGAAGAAGACACAGCCAGGCGATGCTTGATAAAATGGCCGGGATGTTCGATATCGACGTTTTCATTCTCGGTCATCAGCCGCAAGAGCAGGGATGGGGCCGGGCCGGTGAGAATCTTATTATTATTGCCTCCAACCACAATCACGGCTGTTTGATTCCAATCGATCTGGTACAATCTTACACTGTTGAGCAGCTCCTCGAATTAATCGTGCCGCTGGCTTCCGTATCTTGAAGTGATGCTCGACTGCAATAAAGGGAAGTAGAAGAGTAAGTGGGTGGATTTGTTGGCGCATTTACTCATAAAAGCATTGACTCATGATGGATTGGTATTATTACATAGCCCTGGCGGCGATCGTCTCACAATTACTGTTTTTGCTCCAGACATATAAAAACCATCGCTTCGCCGTTCGAAAGTACAAGAGAGAACGTTTATGGTATAGGCCGCGAACGGTTCTGATTGTGCCGTGTAAGGGTCTGGATTCGGCTTTTCAGGAAAATATCAGCTCATTTTTTAACCTGGACTATGAGAATTATCTGTTATGGTTTGTTGTCGGCGACGAGTCGGACCCGGCCTACAACGAATTATGCGGGCTGAAGGACCGGCTGAGCCAAAGCTCAAAAGCTCAGGATGTGCAGGTATTTGTTGCCGGACCGGGGCAAACATGCAGTCAAAAAATCCATAATCTCCTGTATTGTTATGAAAAAATTGACGATGACATCGACATTCTGGCCTTTGCCGATTCCGATGTTTGTGTTCACGGCAACTGGCTAAGTCACCTCGTTTATCCGCTTCGACAGTCGAAGATCGGCGCCGCCAGCGGTTATCGCTGGTTTGTCCCGAAGAAAAACAATCCGGCCAGCCTGGCTCTGTCGGCGATGAACGCCAAGGTTGCCCAGTTGCTCGGCAATACCCGTTTCAATCAGGCATGGGGCGGGTCGATGGCTATCCGCGTTGACGTCTTCCGCGAGCTCGGGCTCGATAAAATCTGGCCAAAATCACTCAGCGATGATTTATCGCTAAGCTGTGCCGTCAAGAAGGCCGGCTTGATCGTGGCATTCGTCCCCGCCTGCCTGGTAGCTTCACACGAGGTCACCACGTGGCGAAAGCTCTTCGAATTCGGCCGGCGGCAATTTCTGATTACCCGCGTCAGTGCCCCGAAGACCTGGTGGTTCGGATTGGTCAGCAGTCTCTATTCGATACTTGGTATATGGGCCGGTGCCGGCCTGGCGATTTACGCCGGGGCGATTCAAAATGAAAACCTGCCGCTTTTTGCAGCGGTCCCCGTAGTGTTTTTCGTCAGTCAACTCAGCCGGGCAATCCTGCGCCAGAGAATGGCCGGCAAGCTGCTCGAACGCGAATACCGGGCGATGAGAGTCGCCTACGCCACCGACGTTCTCGCCTTTTGGCTCTGGTCGTTTCTTCTGCTGCTGTTTATTATCTCATCGGCCTTTGGACGGACCATCTGCTGGCGAGGCATACGCTACAAGCTGCTTGGCCCGACCGAGACAATCGTCGAAGGCCCGCAGGCCCACTGATATACTCCTACAAATGATACGGGTGTCTCTGCGGCCGGGACATCATTCGCTGCGCCTGCTGGTCGCCGACTATCGTTTGTTTGGCCTGGTCCCATTCGAGCTTGCGGCCGAGGACATAAGAAAGGTTGCCCAGAACGCACAAATTGGCTACGCCCGCTGCCGCTTCGATGTTCATAATCGTCTTTTCGCCGGTCTTGATACCCTTGAACCAGTCTTCTTTATGGCCGGGACTTTTATAGACATCTTTACCGCCGGCGGGCAGCTCCCACTGACGGGCCTTTTTCTCAGCCCATGTTCCGCCGTCGCCGCCCCAGTGGATGAACTCGCCTTTGTCACCTCGATAGATTGCTCCATAACCGGGCCTGCTGATTTTGCCGCCCGGCTCCTTGCCGGTCCGCTCTTCGGCCTTCGGAAGCTTATTGTTCGGCATCTGCCGCCATGTGAGAACCCAGTCGGGATTTTTGAAGGTATATGTCACGTCCATCAGCACGGCACTGTCCCAGAGGCCCTTCTTTGGTGCTGTGCCCGTTGCCTCGACTGTCACCGGGCCGGTGCCGTCGGCGCCCATCCACCACATAGCGCAGCTCATCACGTGCGCGCCGCGGTCGCGAATCTGCCCGCCGCCCGATTCCAGCAGCCAGCGAAATACGCCGTGACAGTATTTCTTGTTGTACGGCCTCCAGCGAAGCGGCCCCAGCCACATGTCCCAGTCAAGCTCGGCCGGCGGATCGCTGTCGGGAACCGGGTTGTTGTCCTCGGGACTCGGATAATGGAAGCAATCGACCCGGCTGATGTGGCCGATATTGCCGTTGACTAAGTAGCGATGCGCCAGGTAGGCTTCCGGCTGGGAGCGGCCCTGAGAGCCGACCTGGACAGAAACCTTGTTTTCCTTCGCCGCGGCGACCATTGCCTTGCCTTCCTCGATGGTGCAGCAGGCCGGCTTTTCTACGTAAACGTGTTTACCACACTCGGCGGCATGAACCATCTGGACCCCGTGCCAGTGGTCGGGCGTGGCGATTACCACCGCGTCGATATCCTTACGCTGCAGGATATAACGGTAGTCGTGATAGGGTTCTACGCCGGGCCCGGCCGCCTTTAACGCATTGACCAGGCGGTTCTTATCTATATCGCAGACCGCGGCGATATTGACCTCGCCTCTATCGCGGCGCCGTACCATGTCACGCAGGTGGCCGCCGCCCATGCCGCCGACGCCGATATGCGCCATGGTTATTTTTTCATTTGCGCCGATTCTTCTGGGTGCAGCTAAAACGCCGGACGGTATCAGGTAAGGCATGCTCACCGCTGCTGCTCCGGCGGCCGCCAGAAATTCACGCCTGTTGAGTTTGTTTGACTTTTTCATCGTTTATCACCTTTCTGCTTTTGGATATAGTTCAATCCCGGGTGGCAGCCTCAAATCCGAAGGATTTGGGGATGGTCGGACTACTTTTGCCATCCCCAAGCTACGCTTGAGGCTGCCACACTTTGTTTTATAACGGTTTGACATCCGTTTTTTTCGTGGGCACCAGCTTTTGGCACGGATAGCCGGCCACTTCTTCGCCGCGTTTTCGCAGCGACTGCGCGATGTTTGGCTTGAAGTCTTCGGGCGCCTTCTCGAAGGCGGTTTTCAAAGTAGCCACGGCTCTCTTGGTGGGGATACGCTCGAGCGCCATTCGGGCGTCCTCGCGCAGGTTCTTGTTCCTCATCAGCCCGGCGATAGGCTTGATGGAAATACGTCCGCCGATTTCCGAAAGCATCCACAGCACTTCCCGCCGGACTGCTACCGGTTGTTTTCTGCCCAGCAATCCGGTCAGCTCCTTCTCTACGGCCCTTTTCTCTTTGTTGGCTTTGGGCCGGCCTGTGTGCCGCACGATCTTCCACAAGGCCCGTTTTGCCGCACGGGCGACTTCGAGATTGTCGTCGGTCATAACCTCCGCCAGAGGTTTAACCGCCGGGGCGCCGACCTGGCCGGCACTCTGCCAGCTTGTAGTGCGTTTTTCAGCGCTGTCGGACTTTATCCCGGCGAGAAGCTCATCCACCCCTTGACCTAGGGCGGTAGCGGCCGTTTGGGCTAATACGCCGGCAGCTCCCGCTGCGATTGATACTTTTTTAAGGTCGTTCGTTGACATGTTTCAATACCCTTTCTCGATTGAACTTCGAAGAATAGTTTTCCGAACCTTCCAAGATTCTATCTGCCCCCGGCGAGGCGGTCAACTATTATTTGTCATCATCCCAAATTGGCTTTATTTGGCTTTGTTTGGCTTTGAATTGGGTTTGTTTTTTTAGGGCCAAACCCGTCCATTTTCTTCATAATACCTTGTTATAACTAATTTTGCATTCATTTCCCCCCACCAAATTGGCTTTGTTTTTTCAAATTCATCTACGCAGCACGCATCACGCAATACGAATAAATTGGCTTTGTTTTCGCCGCCCAAAAGTCGCCAAAATTACCAAAACATCCGTAAGTCCCTACTGTCATTGAATTAACACTATTTTACCCATTTTAACATTGGCTTTGTTTTTTCAAATCGCATTTCTTTTAGACAGGAATTACACGATTAACCCGGATTTCTGTGTTAATAAATGATTTTGCCTTTTTACTTGAACTTTTCAAAATTCTAATCTCGCTATCCTGTTATCTTGTCTTCTATATTCAACCCTCTATGTTAACTATATATTATACCATAAAATTTGTTAAATATAAAGCGAATTACAAAAAAATCTCCATTACACGGCGTTCTTTGTTCATATTGTGTATTGAGTGCTTTGGTTAATCAATCTCTTGTACTGCAGATTAACGCTGATGAATATGGTTTCAGACAAAACCACAAGGGGTACTGAAATCCACGAAAAAAGAAATTCTTGTTCTTTCTTAAACTTCTGCTCGATTGACTCGACCTATCAGTTGTTGTTCAATGTTCTTACATTCCATGAATGATTCTTTGGAACGGTAACATTGCCTCATCATCCCAATTCCAAACAATCTCCTTTGCAGCCTGCGATAGTCTTTTACCTGCATGGTCATTCTTACCGGCGAGATAGGCATACAATTTACTCTTCCATTGATGTTTCAACTCCTCATCACTCTCTTGATTTTGCTTTGCACATTCAAGAAAAGCATTTACACAGTTAAGCAGAGGATCTTTGGAAATAGTAGCCAAACATAGGTCTTCTATTGTACCT
>Ga0209121_10006634_pt1 | contig 10110 bp, 8 predicted proteins | sample Cruoilmetagenom3_FD_187292 | JGI IMG/M metagenome (GOLD analysis project Ga0209121, IMG submission 187292) | Oil polluted marine microbial communities from Coal Oil Point, Santa Barbara, California, USA - Sample 3 (SPAdes) (version 2) | ecosystem: Environmental > Aquatic > Marine > Oil seeps ...
CACAAGGCCGCACAGATATGCAATATAGGTGTGCATAACAGTGTTTTCTTATTACCTAGTATCGGACGAATACGATTACAAAGACTTGTTCCGCCAAGCATGCCTAATGCAGGAATCACCGCCCACATCGCGTATTCGTCGGATGTCATACCGATCTGGTTTTGCATGATAAACGGCATCACTGACACAGTAGTGATCATCAAGCTAAAGTTGAGCCAGCCTATACTCGCAAAGCTCATGAAATAACGAGAGGTGAGTAATTCCTTGTATTGTGCAATCATTTTCTTTGGTGAAGGAATCGCCGAGAATTGAGTGACCGTTTCTTTAAATTTGAACGCCAACACGACCCAAGCAAAAGATACGTATCCAAGTAACGAGATAAACACCATGCTCCAACCAAAGTGGAAGTTGATAAACCCACCAATAACGGGCGCGATCAGAGGTGTAATAGATGCAACCATTGCGATATAGGACATTGCCAGCGGCAAATCAGAACCACTAAAACGATCTCGTGTTGAGGCACGAGCCAGTACCGCACAGCAACCCGTACCTAAACCTTGTAAGAACCTTCCCATTACTATGTTGGTGAACGAATGACTGAAGAATATAATCATCAACAAGCCAAGCATTGCGATTAATAAGCCGCTTAGCAGTACTTTTTTACGTCCCAGAGCATCAGAAATAGGGCCATAAATAAATTGAGAAGGGCCAAAACCTAACAAATACACACTCACCAAAAGCTGAGCTTGCTCTAGTGACACATCGAAGTCTTTGGCAATCCAAGGTAAAGAAGGAAACACCAACCCCATACTGAGTTGGCCAATGCTGATGACCAAACACGCGAGTAAGATCGATTTAAAATCAAATCGACGACTCATGATGTAAAGTATCCAAAAGAACAGCTGTTTTGAGATCGGGTGGTTTGAGAATAGATAGCTTGGCTTTCTACCTGACAACTTAAAAACAGAAAAAATAGCGAAGATGTTGCAGGGGTAATATTCATTATGCTCCGAAAGAATCGAATAGAAGGTGGCAGAATAAACATACGCCAGCTTGTTTGTTCATACAATATTAGTTGAGAGAAATATGTGAATAGTCACTTTTCACTCACCCTAACTTTCCAACTATTAGACACAAGCGCTAGACTAACAAAAAGAATGATCATCAAGGGACTTCAATGAACGTTTATCATCGCTTTATTTCCTGTGCTTTAGCACTCGTTGCATCAGGTCCAATAGCTTCACCAAAGTCTTATGCATGGCAAGCTGAGAAGATCACCGATGGCCTCGTTATTCCGTGGGGGCTGGCTTATATCAACGATGACTCAATGCTACTCACTGAAAAAGAAGGCGTCATTAAGCACGTTGATTTAAAGACAGGTGAGCAAGAGACTTTATTCAGACTACCAAATGTGTGGGCTAAGGGCCAAGGCGGTGCATTAGATATCGCTCTATCCCCTTTTGAACAAGATAAGTTGTACATAACATACAGCAAAAACGTTGATGACGAAGGTGTAACGGCACTCGCCTCTGCTAATTACAGCAACAGTAAAATCTCAAATTGGAAAGACGTGTTTGTATCAAAATCCAGAACGGACACTGGGCGTCACTTTGGTAGCCGAATCACCTTTGATGAGACTCACCTTTACTTTTCAATAGGTGATCGGGGCGACCGAGATAATGGCCAAAACACAATGACTCACGCTGGTTCGATCTTACGATTGAATCCAGATGGAAGCGTGCCAAATGATAACCCATTCATTGATAATAATAAGGTTCTGAACGAAATTTGGAGTTTTGGTCATCGTAACCCACAAGGCTTGTTTTACGATTTCCCTACTAAAAAACTCTGGTCGATTGAACACGGCCCGCGAGGTGGTGATGAAATCAACCTAATAAAAGCAGGCGCAAACTATGGATGGCCAGTCACATCACACGGCAAAGAGTATTGGGGGCCGATTAGCGTTGGCGAATCTGAAACCAAAGCTGGCATTGAGCCTCCTATAAAGGTTTATGTACCTTCAATAGCACCAGGCAGTCTAATGGTTTATCGGGACGATAAGTTTCCAGAACTCAAAGGTAAGCTGTTAGCCGGCGCACTTAAACTCACCCACATCAATGTCGTTACTTTGAACGAGCAAGGTGAAGTAATCGAGGAAGAACGCATTCTAGAAAACTTAGGGGAAAGAATTAGAGACATAGAAATCTCACCCGCCGGGGACATATTTTTCAGCACCGATAATGGGAACCTGTATCGCTTAAAGGAATAAAGTGACAATCGCTCAACTACAGTTGTTCAATCGCAAAAATATTTATAAATACAAGCTGCTAAACGGATCTAAAACCTCATTTTCGGCTTTTTATGAGCCGTAATTTAATTTATGAAATTGGTGCAATTACCCTAGGTTTGTCATCAATTTCATCCACCTTTTTCACAAAAACGACAACAAATCGCCATACAACTGTAACTCCATGATATTTAAGGAATGCAAAGTTTGACTACCCCCAAATTTCTGCAACCTTTCACTATGTATTCGATTGACTATCCCTTGATTTGATTTAGACTTCATCTCGGCTAGAAAGAAAGTTCTTTGTATATAAACATTTCGTTGGATTACTAGTAACCCCGTTGTGTTGTACGCAATAGCAATAAACTTTTCCACGCTATCAGTGCCACAATTGGCTCACTATAAAAATTAAATTTTAGGATATAATCATGTCTAACACAGTTACTGGTACAGTAAAATGGTTCAACGAAACTAAAGGCTTCGGCTTCATTCAACAAGAAAACGGTCCAGACGTATTCGCACACTTCTCTGCGATCACTGGCGACGGTTTCAAAACTCTTGCTGAAGGCCAAAAAGTTGAGTTCGTAGTATCTCAAGGTCAAAAAGGCCCACAAGCTGACAGCATCAAAGTACTTTAATTTAGTATTTTAAAGCTTTCTAAAAATAGCCAGCCTCTGCTGGCTATTTTTTTACCCGCTATTCAGAGATTTAAGGTAATATTCCCCCTCACTATTTCTATCTAAGACACCCCTCAATGGCTCTTAAACCGACAATCTATAAGTTTCGACTCTCTCTAACTGATATGAATCGCGACTATTACGACTCTTTCAATCTAACGATTGCACAACATCCGTCTGAAACAGAACAGCGTATGATGGCTCGTATCATTGCATTTTGTATCAATGCATCTCCTGAACTTGAATTCACTAAAGGGTTGTCTAGCATTGAAGAACCTGATTTATGGCAGAAATCATTAGATGATCAAATCCTAGATTGGATTGATGTTGGCGAGCCGGATCCAGAGCGTGTTAAAAAAGCGACTCGCTTATCTAAGTCAGTGCGTGTATTCAGCTTCAACACTAAGTCGAACGTTTGGTGGGAGCAAAACAAAGGTAAATTCGGTTACCTGAAAGCTCAAATTGTACGTTTAGACAACGATGGTATTGAGCAGCTAGCAGCAATGACACAACGTACAATGGATCTTTCAGTGATGCTGTCAGGTAACTCTGCGTTTGTGAATAGCGACACGCAATCTGCGGAGATAACATGGGAAGAGCTACAGAGTAATGACTGAGCTACCAACTAACAGTCAGCAGAAACTTGAAGCAAACCAGCAAGCCAAAACCAAACTTCACGTTTGTTTAAAAGAAGCCGGTTTAGACTCAGTAACCGCGATTGCGACAGGTTTTGAGAAAGAGCTAACGTCTTTTATCGACGAAAACCATGCTCTGTTTAAACATGCTTGTGAGAATAAGCCCGATAACTCTGCACGCCAGACTCTGCTTGGACTGCTAACAAAAGTACATATCGATGTCAGCTATCGCTTCGAAAGCAATAAAGAAGCCAGTGAGGCGATGCAAAATGTATTCGATAATACCGTTGGCAATACGCACAGTGACAAGTTTCAACACTCTAACGCGCAACAGTTAACGTTAATCACTCATTTATGGCTCTTCATTCAAGGGCGACTCGGTATGGATTACAGCCTAGCTAATGATCATGCTGAAGTAACCGCAAGATTACTGTCTCGCTTATTGAGAAGCAGTGATGATGAGATTCGCGTAGAGTTCATGGGTAGCTTTTATGATGGGTTAAACATCTATCAAGCCGAGAACAAGCCATCTGGTTTTATTCACCACTTTAAGCGTTTGTTTAATCTTTCTTAAGTATTCCACCAGCTGCTGTACCCCAATTTGCGCTTTATAGATTCTGTAGAGCGCATCTAATTTCCGTTCCAATCCACCTCTCGAAAATGCAGATTCCCTATTACGCTCGTTCCTCACTTTAGGGAATGACGAAAGTGACTAAGTCGCTCATTCTGCAAGATCAGCAGCGTTTGCTTCTAAAAGGCTGGCGTAGAATACACACTGAACCCTCACTCTCGTATTTTACCTCACACGCCGCCATCCTAGAGAAGGAGGAACGACTGAGTCGGGTTCTCGTATCAAGTCAGAAAGCACACAGATAAACAGACTCCCTACTCCGCTCATTCTTCACTCTAGGGAATGACGAAATTCGCAGTTATTGTAGTCAACTTAATTACAAGTACAAAAAAGCCTCGCAGAAAGCGAGGCTTAGAATATTTATTTTTAACGAACATCAATTTACAGAGGCTAAATCGCGTTCATCAAATAACGAAACGTATTAACGCAGACCGTGTAAGAACTCGTGGCGCGTTGCTGGGTTTGATCTGAAAATACCGCCCAGAGCTGTCGTTGTCGTTTCGCTAGTTGCGTCCATCACACCGCGTGATTTCACACAGTAGTGAACAGCATCCATAGTTACAGCAACATCATCCGTTTCTAGTAGCGTTTGTAATGCAACAAGAATTTGCTGCGTCATGCGTTCTTGAACTTGAGGACGTTGAGCAAAGAAACGAACGATACGATTGATCTTCGAAAGACCAATAATCTTGCCTTGAGGGATATAAGCTACGGCCGTTTTACCATCAATAGTCACTAAATGGTGCTCACAGGTACTGGTCACGGTAATGTCTTTTACACGAACCATTTCGCGAACACCCATCTTGTTTTCAATTACGGTGATTTTAGGAAAATTGGCGTAATCCAAACCAGAGAAAATCTCATCCACATACATTTTAGCAATACGCTGTGGTGTTTCTTCCAGACTGTCGTCCGCAAGATCAAGTTCAAGGAGAGTGAGAATCTCACGCATATGATGTTCGATTCGTTCCTTTTTCTCTTCTCGGCTCACCTGGTTAGGACGCATTGGTGTCTCTAATCCACGGCTTGCTAGCGCATCTTTAACCAACTTCGCTGATTCGCTAAGACCTGGCATTGAACTTCCTCTTCTATTACCCCTTTTGGATGGCAAACAAGGATACTCGGAATTTTGAAGAAATACACCCATATTTTAAGGGAGGTCATTATTTACGGGGCTTAAACTATGCTAAAGTGACTTCAATTTCGTCGGCGAGTTTTAATAAGCTCAGAAAGGCCGAGCACCTAAATCAAAATAATAACGATCAAGGATTTCAATTATGGGCTGTTGCGACGCTCCGGGCTTAATGCCAATTGAAGAAGCACTAGATAAGCTGCTATCACCAATCAAACCAATCCAAACGACTTTATCTCTGCCTCTTGCTGAAGCATTAGGTTATGTCCTTGCTGAAGATATTCTTTCCCCTATTTTCGTACCTCCTTTTGATAACTCAGCAATGGACGGCTATGCACTGCGCTTAGCAAACCTAGAGAACGGTAATGTACTACCATTAGCAGGCAAATCTTTTGCAGGCCAACCGTTCGAAGGTGAATGGCCAAGCAATACCTGTATTCGCATTATGACTGGCGCAAAGATCCCTGAAGGTTGTGACGCCGTCATCATGCAAGAAAATACGGCCGAAACTGAGGCTGGTATTGAGATTCAACAAGACAACATAAAGCTGAACAATAACATTCGCCCTACTGGTGACGACATCAAACAAGGCGATATCGTTCTTAGTCGCGGTGAGCGTTTAACACCTCGTGACATTCCAATGATTGCTTCATTGGGTGTGAGCCACGTGACAGTGTTACATAAGCCTAAAGTCGCTTTCTTCTCTACTGGCGATGAACTAAAACCATTAGGCCAACCGCTTGAAGACGGTCAGATCTACGACAGTAACCGTTACGGTATTAAACCATTAATCGAAGCCTTTGGTTGTGAAGCTATCGACTTGGGTATCATCCCAGATTGCCCTGCAACGCTTAAAGAAACGTTCGAGAAAGCACAGCAAATAGCAGATGTGGTCGTGACTTCTGGTGGCGTGAGTGTTGGTGAGGCGGATTACACCAAAGATATTTTGGAAGAGCTTGGCCAAATCGGCTTCTGGAAACTGGCAATCAAACCGGGCAAACCGTTCGCATTCGGCGAATTGGATAACGCGTGGTTCTGTGGCCTACCGGGTAACCCTGTATCAGCGATGATGACCATGTATGTTTTAGTTCAGCCAATGTTGGCTAAACTTGCAGGTCACACAGCATGGACAGCACCAGAATCGATTCCTGCTATTACTAAGTCTGCATTCAAAAAAGGTCCAGGCCGTACTGATTACCAACGTGGCATCTACTCGATTGAAAACGGTCAGTTTGTGGTAGAAACAACTGGCAACCAAAGCTCTGGTGCTTTCCGCTCGATGAGCTTGGCAAACTGCTTTGTGGTACTAGAACGTGAACGTGGCCGTGTTGAAGTAGGCGAAACGGTTCAGATCCAACTGTTTAACTCGACGCTTTACTAACGAGGCTTGCTGATGGAAATACTGTCCGATGCTGAGATGCTTCGCTACAACCGTCAAATCATTCTTAAACAGTTTGATTTTGAAGGCCAAGAAGCGCTGAAACAGAGCTCAATCTTGGTGCTGGGTGCCGGCGGTTTGGGTTGTGCCTCTGCTCAATACCTGGCGACTGCCGGTATTGGTAAGCTCACGCTGATCGACGATGATGTTGTTGAGCTTTCAAACCTGCAGCGACAGGTGCTTCACACCGATGCTGACATTGGTAAGAAGAAGGTCGACTCAGCCGCAGAATCATTGCAGATGTTAAACCCACACCTAAAAGTTGAGACCGTCGATCATAGACTTGATGACCAAGCGCTTGGAAAGTTGGTTGAAGCACACTCGCTTGTTCTTGACGCCAGCGACAACGTAGAAACGCGCAATCAATTGAACCGTTTATGTTACGCATCAAAAACACCACTTGTTTCTGGTGCTGCAATTCGTATGGAAGGTCAGATTAGCGTATTCACTTATCAAGATGACAACGCACCCTGCTACCAGTGTTTGAGCGCTCTATTCGGCAATGCTGCTCTAAGCTGTGTTGAAGCCGGCGTTATGGCGCCTGTTGTCGGTATGGTGGGCGCAGCTCAAGCTTTAGAAGCGATCAAGGTGATTGCAAAATTCGGGCAACCAAAACAAGGCAAACTCTTGATTCTCGATGCCATGTCACACAGCTGGCGTGAGATGAATTTAATGAAAATGCCTAATTGTTTGGTGTGTGGGTAGACTAACTCATATCCACTCTTATCGAAAACCTAAGCCTTGACTAAAAATCAGGGCTTTTTTGTAACTCAAAATAGGAATCCTAGATTGCCCTGTCAATTTGAAATAGCACATGAGATTTAGGTTTCATTTGAATTCTCATTTTGAGAAACCAAAAACAATAGAAATAAAGTAACATAAAATCAGCAAGTTAAAAATGGCATATAACTTGATTAAGTATCTATAACTTCCATCACAAGGATGTAGATATGAGAACTACAACGTTAAGTTTGCTATTGAGTGCACCCCTATTCGCCAACGCCGCACCATTCGACACTTGCCCGAGTCAGGCTTACCTCTTTCAGTCTAAACCCGTCGAGGTTTGGGGTGTAAACCTAGTGACAGGTTCAACCACCCTGTTAGAAGACGACACGGGTATGAATGCCAACATCAACGGCGTCGGTTTCGATTTCGAAGACAGATATATTTATGGTTATGACACCACCAACAAACGCTTGGTGCGTCTTGGCAAAGACTTCCAAGCAGAAATTATCAATACCAGTGGCTTACCAACCGATCACACCTTTTATGTAGGTGACGTATATGGCCACGTTTACTACTTATACCGCACGGGCAAAGGGCTATTCACCGTTGACCTATCTCCTTTAGATGCTGATCCAAATGCGACCGTCACTGTAAATAAGATTGCAAACAGCCCCGCAACTGTAAAACTCACCGATTTTGCTTTTCACCCAAGTGATGGCTCTTTATATGGTATAGATAATGACTCCGGAGGCTTATACAGCTTCAATCCTAAAACTGGTACCGAAACCTACATCGGTGACACAGGAGAAACAGGAACATTCGGAGCTGGCTATTTCGATGTAAACGGCTACTACTATGTGTCTCGAAACCAAGACGGTAAGATCTACCGCATCAACTTATCACCAGAAAACGCTGCCAACATAGCCGCTGGGATTGTTCCTGCGGTTGAGTTTGTATCGAATGGTCCAGCGTCTGGACAGAACGATGGTGCTCGTTGTGCAAATGCCCCAGTTGTAGATGAAGATTCCAGCATCGATTTCGGCGATGCGCCAGACAGCTACCTAACTCTACTCGCAAGTAACGGCCCAAGACATGAGCTTGATGGCAACACATGGTTAGGAACAACACCTCCAGATGCTGATTTGGATGGTTATGTCACACCACAATCTGATGAAAGTGTCGGCATTGATGACGAGTGGGCAAACGGTGGTATCGGTTTTGTTACCGCACTTGAAGCCGGACTCGATTCAAAAGTGGTGATTGAAGCTTCAACAACCGGTTATCTTTCAGCTTGGATTGACTGGAACCAAGATGGCAGTTTTGATGGCGCTAATGAGCAAGTATTTACCGATTACCAACTGGATGCAGGTGAGAACGACTTGTTCCTTAACGTCGACATCAACGCACTTACTGGTACTACTTGGGCTCGCTTTAGATTCAGCCAACAAACCAATCTGAGCTACTTTGGTGGTTCTACATCCGGTGAGGTCGTTGATATTCAAGTGGATGTGCTTAACGACGGAGCCACAGCCCGCTACTTCCCTAGTGCTTCTGGCTACGCCACTCTGGCCTATGAAGATAACTGGCCTTATAAAGCTGATTACGACATGAATGATGCTGTAATTATGTACCGCATTACAGAGATACTTAAAGACGGAAAAGTAGTGAAATCCACCATCGACGGACGTCTAGCAGCCGTAGGTGCTTCATATAGAAATGGATTCGCCGTTCGACTTCCGAATCTAGATCCGAGCTTAGTGAGCAGCGGAAGCTCTTACATGAAGCACAATGGCATCTTTACGGACCTAGATATGGAAGTAGGGCGCAGTGAAGCTATATTTATTGCGGCTGAGGACTTAACTTCAAAAACAGATACGTCGTGTAATTTCTACCGAACCAGTAACTCGTGTAAAGACAGCGAACAATTCTCATTCCAAATCGGTATTACCTTAGCTGGTGACGGTGTGAGTACTGACAATTGGACAGACATGCCTTACGACCCGTTCATCTTTGCAACACCAGGTTACTATCACGGCGAAAATCTACCTCTGCATCCAGGACGCAGCTGGGAAGTTCACCTACCAGACCAAGCTCCAACCGAGGCATTTGATACCACGAATCTCTTTGAGGCTGGATTAGGCGTCGATGACAGTAATCCATCAACCGGCAAATATTTCAAAACCGCAGAAAATCACCCTTGGGCGCTGATAGTAACTTCGGACGATGAATGGGAATGGCCTTTAGAGTACGTAGATATTGTTACCGCTTACCCAGAGTTCAAACAATACGCAGAATCAGGCGGAGCTACGAACCAGACATGGTATCTATCACCTACAGACAACCAACGCTACCAACCATAAGGAGAGATGTTATGACTATTTACACAAAACAGTTTCAAGAAAATCATTACGTTGACTCAAGTCGTAACCTTTCTGAGGAAGAACATATGTCCGGGCAAAGTACTTGGAACATCAAGAAATCACTAGTCACTATTTTAGTGGTAACTCCACTGGCATTAGTGGGTTGTGGAGGTGGGGGCGGTGGTGCCAGTACATCTATTCCATCGCAATCCAGTCCGTCGACC
>Ga0209121_10006635_pt1 | contig 10108 bp, 7 predicted proteins | sample Cruoilmetagenom3_FD_187292 | JGI IMG/M metagenome (GOLD analysis project Ga0209121, IMG submission 187292) | Oil polluted marine microbial communities from Coal Oil Point, Santa Barbara, California, USA - Sample 3 (SPAdes) (version 2) | ecosystem: Environmental > Aquatic > Marine > Oil seeps ...
CTTGATCCAGATGTGCACCCCGCCATCCAGGTTTTCCGAGTCAATCGAGACGACGCCGCCGTCGGGCGTGTACTTGATGGCATTGCTGACGATATTGCTGATTGCCTGATGCAGGCGGCGGGGGTCCCCCTGCAGAATCGGGGCCTGCTTGAGCCCGGCTCCGACGTCGAAGGTAATATCGCGCTGGGGGCCGAAGCCCTTGAGCCCGCTCAGCACCGATTGGATGAGTGAGCTGAGGAAGACGGGCTCACGGGCCAGATCGAGCCGGTTGGCATCGATCAGGGAGACGTTGACGATGTCCTGGATGACCCCGCTGAGGCGCTCAACGGCGTCGGTGACGCGGGCGATGAGGTACATTGGGCTGCCTGGGTTGTCGGCATTTCCCGGTATCTGCCGGTTGGCCCGCAAGATCTGGAGGTAGCCGTGGATCACGGTGAGAGGTGTGCGGAGCTCGTGGCCGGCGAGGACGACGAAGTCGGACTTCATCTTCTCGACCCGCTGAAGTTCCTCATTAGCACTCTCCAGCTCGCGCACCTTCTCCTCCAGCCGGCTGACCAGCCGCCGGCTGTACTCGGTGAGGTATTGCGCACGCTGCTCCACGGTTCCGACGTTCTCCTCCATGCCCACGAGGTAGGCGCGCACCTGGTCGGGGAAGCGATCGACGTCAATGGGCTTGGGGATGTAGCCGGAGCAGCCGGCGACGATGGCTCGCTCACGATCCCCGCGCAGTGTTGCCACGGTGACGGCGATGATGGGCACGCTCTCCATACCGGTGATGGTGCGCATGCGGGTGGCGACTTCGTAGCCGTCAAGGCCGCCGACGTTGATGTCCATCAGCACCAGATCCGGTCTCTCGCTTTCGACCGCCTCAATGGCACGAATGCCATCCCCCGCGATGGAGACCTCGAATCCCTCGGCGGTCAAGATGCGTTGGATGAGTCTCTGGCTGGAAGGGTCGTCCTCAACATACAGGATTCTGGTCATAGCTGTTCTCCGTCAGTTGTCGCCGAGCAATTCTGCAATGCCGACCAGGAGATCCTCATCCATAAGGGAGCCCTTCTGGAGCAGCATCTGTATCTGACCCTGCAACCGGGCGCGGTCCTCTCGGGTCAGCTCCTTGGCCGAGATGGTGATGACCGGCAGGTTGTTGAGCATATCGTTGGCCTCGAGCTCGTCCAGCAGCTCAGAGCCGTCCATGTCCGACATCATCAGGTCCAGCGAGACGAGATCCGGGTGGTCGCGTTCGATCAGCGCGAGTCCGTCGCGTCCGGTGTGTGCCTCCGAGATCTGGGAATCGCTGTCCCGAAGCGGAACGAGTCCTCGATAGCGCCACATCGTGAAGGGACGCGGCTGCAAGAGATTGGGCCACAGGCGGGTGATACGCTCGTAATCGTAGCGGACGTCCATCCAGTCGTGCCCGCACGCATCGCAGGCGGGGGTGGGGAGCTTGTAGGGCCGGCGCCGGCCGCACGCGCCGCACTCAAGCTCCATCTCCATCGGGATTGCCGGCGGTATGATCAGCATCGGCACTCTGCCTCGTAGGCCCCAACCGTGGGCGAGGACCTTGGGTTGGATATTGGCATCAACCACCCTGACTCCTAGAACAACATGAGTCTCAGCAACATCAAGCAGCCCGGGTGTGTTCGAGAACTGGGGCAAGCTACGAAGCCAACAGCTTCCGCTCGGCCCGCGAGCCTTGCATAGCCCATTCTCGAACGCACGGCCAGAGGAGTGGCTGGACACTCCTGGCGACGACCAATATGGGTATTGTCGGCGTCACGGGTATGTTGCAGCTGAGCGGAAATCTGACCCCAAACTGAAACGCAGCAGGCGTGTCTGTTGGTTGCCGTCTGTGCCGATATCCCGTATAATCAGCTCAACCACGAGGAGGATGCGGGAGCTTATGGTCGAGCACAGTCGCAATCCCAACCCTAGTACGGACGCTAGCCCCAGCCAAGCGGATCGAGTCGGAGAGCCTGTGGCCCGAGTGACTCGTGGGCTGTCACGCCGGCTGCGCACCCCTCTCCCGGCGGAGGCGAATGGTGACGGCGGTGTGACGCGTGAGGAGTCTCCGTCCCCTGCATCGCGGACGATCCCGCCGGCGCACGTCGATGCGCCGCCCGCGGGCACGCCCGCGGCCACGCCTGCGGCTCCGACGGCCCAAAAGGGGTCGGTCAGCGATCCTTTGGGCACCCGACAGGTCGCCGGCAAGAAGCCGGAGCCTTCGTCCGAGGGTCTTCTGTCCATTGGTACCCAACTGCAGAGCCGGTACAAGATTCTGGGCGTGGTGGGCATCGGAGGGATGGGTGCCGTCTACAGGGCCCAGGATCTCCGTTTCCCCGGTGTGATGCGCGTATGTGCGGTCAAAGAGATGATCAACACGGCCACGGATCCCGTGGTCCGGCAGATCATCATCCGGAACTTCGAGCGGGAAGCCAGTATCCTGGCCACGCTAAGCCATCCCGCCATACCGCAGGTCTACGACTATTTCACTGAGGGATCCCGCAGCTATCTGGTGCTGGAGTTTATCGAGGGGAAGGATCTGGAGGCGCGGATCGCCAAGCTGTTCCAGAGCGGCGAGAAGGGCACTATGATCGGCACTGAGGGCTATTCGCCGCCCGAGCAGTACCGCGGCGTGGCCGAACCGCGGGGCGACGTCTATGCGTTGGGGGCGACGATGCATCACCTCCTGAGCAAGCAGGATCCCCGGTTGGAGCCACCTTTCTCATTCAAGGAGCGGCCGATTCACCAGACCAACCCCACGGTGTCGCGTGAGGTTGTCTCGGTGGTTGAGAAGTCGCTGGAGTACGATATTAACGAGCGCTGGGGGTCCGCCGAGGAGTTCCAGCGCGCGCTGCTTTCAGTTCCCGCTGCGAGGGGGCTCGTGGGCATCAAGGGCGATACCACAAACTTTCTGGGACCGGGCGTTGTCAAGCCGATCTGGCGATTCGCGTGTGAGGACGAAGTGCGCGGTTCGGTGACCGTCGCCAATGATATCGTGCTCGCCCCCTCCTATGACCACAACGTCTATGCGCTGGATGTCGATGATGGGAGATTCCTGTGGAAGTACGCGGCCGAAGGCGGGGTTGGCTCTTCGCCGACTGTGGCTGACGGGATGGTGGTCTTCGGTTCGACGGATAGCGTGATCTATTCTGTCGATCTGATGGACGGGTATCTGGTGTGGACGGCGGGTACAAAGGGACGTGTTTACTCCACCGCCTTTGCCCAGTTCGACCACGTCTTCATCGGCTCTGATGATGGTAATCTTTATGCGATCCACACTCAGTCCGGGCGGAAGGCCTGGGAGTACGCGGCGGATGGCCCCATACGCTCGCGGCCCTTCGTGGACGACCAGCTGGTGATCTTCAGCTGCCACGTGGGGCTTGTCTATGCGCTTACGCTGAACCGGAAGCTGAAGTGGCGCTTTCGGGCCCGACGCGGGATTCTGGCGTCCCCGGTTCTGAGCGAGGGGTTGGTCCTGATCGGATCCCTCGACTGGAACTTCTATGCGCTTGATAGCCGCTCGGGGATGACTGCGTGGAAATATCGAACGGGGGGGGCGATTGTCTCGACGGCGGCAATCTGCGGCGATCTGGTCATCTTTGGCTCCGCGGATGGCTATATCTACGCGCTGCAACCCAGCGATGGTCGGATGGTGTGGCGCTATGGGACGGAAGGGCAGGTGACCGGCTCGGTCACTTTCTATGAAGGTGCCGTGTACGTAGGTGGTGTGGACGGTGCGCTTTATTGTCTGGATGCACGGTCAGGCACCCTGCGCTGGCGCTACCAAACCGATGGCGCGATCACCGGAGCCCCCTTTGCCGAGGATGGCGTGGTCTATTTTGGCTCCGGCGATCATTGCGTCTACGCGATGCCGGCGTGATGGTCGAGCGATAATGTCCGGTATCAGCCGTTGGCTACGCTCCCTTCTTGATGGGGAGACCGCACAGGATCAAGAGGCGGTCCTCAACGGTCAAGGAGATGCCGGCCCGTTGGGGGTACAGGAAGCGGCGTTTGAACATCAGGTGGCCATCGAGGTCGACTCACGATCTGCTCACCCGGCGGATCTCTTCGAGGTAGGTTGGAAGACGGACACGGGCGTTGTCCGAGACCACAATGAGGATGCTGTCTATGTGTTCACCGGTTGTCTCGATGCGAGGGAGTCCACCTCCGGGTTCGGCCTGTTTATGGTCGCAGACGGTATGGGGGGACACGCGGGCGGCGAGGAGGCCAGTGCGCTGGCGCTGAGAACCGCTGCGAGCCACTTGATCGACGGGGTCTATGTGCCGCTGTTGTCCCGCTCCGAGCGCGGAGCTGAGCAGCCGGCGATGAGCGATATGGTGCGCCAGGCCGTCGAAGCGGCGAATGCAGCGGTGAACCGGGATTTGCCCGGCAGCGGTACTACGCTAACCTATGGGATGGTGGCGGGCTCGCGTCTCTTCGTAGGGCACGTGGGCGACAGCCGAGCCTATCTGCTGCGCGGCGCAGATGCACCCCGAGTCCTGACCCGGGACCATTCGCTCGTCAGGCGTCTGGTCGAGGTGGGGCAGCTGACCGAAGCTGAGGCAGCAGTGCATCCCGAGCGGAATGTATTGTATCGGGCGGTGGGGCAGAGTGAAACGCTGGATGTGGATGTGACCACGCTGCCGCTGGAGGCCGGAGATCAACTTCTGTTGTGCAGCGACGGCCTCTGGAATATGGTGGCTGAGGCCGAGATCCAGAGCGTAGTCACGTCGTCCGACGATGTCCAGACGGCCTGCGAGAAACTCGTCGAGGCCGCCAATGCGGCCGGTGGCGAGGACAATGTCACCGTAGTGCTGGTCAGAACGAACATTTGGTAGTAGCTGCGGGTATAGCGTATGCCGACACTTGATGCAACCAAGGATTACTATCGGGTTCTGGAGCTGACCGTGGTGGCCGACCAGGATGCGATCCGGGATGCACGGCGTGACCTTGCACAGCGATACCATCCGGATACCGGCCATGGCGACACCGAGCGCTTCCGGCAGGTGCAGGAGGCCTATGAGGTGCTCTCTGATCCGCTGCTCAAACGCGCCTACGATCGTCAGCGCGAGCAGCGCGGCGCCGGTGCTGGGCCGGTGACTCTTACTCTGCTGCAGAGCCGAGATGAGATGCCACCGATGGAGAGTCAGCAGATGCTCTATCTCTTCGCCGAGATCCGGCCTCAAGAGGGGCTGCGGGGACCACGGAAGCGGCTGAACATCGGACTGGTCATCGACCGGAGCACGTCGATGCAGGGCGAGCGCCTGCACAATGTCAAGCTGGCAGCCGTCGACCTGCTCGAATCGCTCCAGCCGGATGACCGGCTGGCGGTGGTGACTTTCAGCGACCGTGCTGAGGTGGTCGTGGCCTCGCAATTTGCGCGCAACAGGCGGGCGTTGCGTTCTGCGATCGCCTCTATCGTCGCCGACGGTGGTACGGAGATTTACCAGGGGCTCGCCATCGGCATCGAGCAAGTCGCGCCGTATCTGTCAGACGACACGGTCACGCACGTGATCCTGTTGACGGACGGGCGGACGTACGGCGACGAGGAACTGGCGCTCTCGGCGGCCACGCGCGCGGGGGCCGACGGCATCGGCATCTCGGCTTTCGGAATCGGTGAGGATTGGAACGATCTGTTCCTCGACAGCCTGGCCCACAGGAGCGGCGGCACGTCACACTATATCGACACGCCTTCCAAGGTGCAGAGGGTATTGAGGGCGCAGGTTCGAGGCTTGAGCAATCTGGTTCTCAAAGGCTTGTCCGCCCGGGTGGGGGCTGCCCCTGGCGTTGAAGTGCAGGCTGCCTACCGGGTGCTGCCGAATATGGAGCTTCTGCCCATCAAGGCGGATAACTCAATTGACCTGGGCAACGTATTGGCCGGGGAATCCTGCGCCATTGCGCTGGAGCTGGTGGTGAGAGACGCGGAGGCCGGCCTGCACCGCGTGGCGCGCCTGGCTGCGGAGGCCAATAGTATAGCTTCCGCACGGCACGTCGAGCTGTGGCGAGACATCGAGGTGACCTTCACCAGCGACTATCAGGCGAAGCCCGTGGCGCCACGACTCCTCAATGTCCTGGCGCGTCTGAGTGTGTTTAGCCTTCAGGAGCAGGCGTGGCGGGTGCTGGAGTCGGGAGACACTCGTCAGGCCACGCACTACCTGGAGTCCGCCGCCACGCATCTGTTTGACCTGGGTTACCGGGATCTGGGGCGTGCGGCTATGTTAGAGGTAGACCGGCTTTCCCATGGCAGTGATCCGTCTGACAAGGGGCGCAAGAAGCTTCGCTACGGGACTAGAGCGCTCTCGATGTCAATATCCTGATCTTGGGGGTAATTATGGCTCAAAAAAGTGGTAAGGTGACGTGCCCCTCGTGTGGTGCAGACAATCTTCCGGGCACGCTGTTCTGTGTCCAATGCGGGACGTATCTGCCGTCCGGCGGTCCCCTGCGGACCGAACCGCTGCCGGAGCAGGAGGATGGGCGTCCGGCGCGCCCGCGTTACGATAACGGAGATCCAGCGGAGCGGGCCAGAACGATCAACATCGAGGTTAGTGTGCTGGACAGCGGGCGCAAGATGCTGCTGTCGGCGGATCGGGAGATCCTGGTCGGTCGTCTGGATGCAGCTCACGGGATCTTTCCGGAGCTGGATATGACAACTGACGACGGGCTTGAGCAGGGTGTGTCCAGACGGCACGCGCGCATCTACACGCGCGATGGCACGTGCTTTGTGGAGGACCTTGACAGCACCAATGGCACCTTCCTGAACGGGGAGCGCATCACCCCCTATCTGCCCTATGCGTTCCACGACGGCGATGCGCTGACTTTCGGGACGATGCAGCTGCAGGTTCGGGTTTTTGACACTGGAGAGAGCGTCTGAATTCTAACCGGAGGAGTATAGATGTCTTACACTGTGCTATTGCACATCAAGAGTGAGGACTCAGTGATTGGCGAACTGGAGGAGCTGCCCGATCCCCAGGCGCAGTTCCTGTCCGTGCGCAGTCCTCGTCTTCGTGATGGTAGGGAGGTCACTTACCTGCTGCCGGAGACCAATACCGTCCTGTATCCGTGGGGTATGATCCACTGCGTAGAGGTCCTGCCGACAGAGAGCGATGAACAGATCGTCACCTTCGTCCGTGAGTAGTGCTGAGAGCCACCCTCTTGTCCTGGTGGTTGACGACGAGCCACGCATCATCCGGTTCGTCCGCATCAACCTGGAGATGGAGGGCTTCAGGGTTATCGAAGCTTCGGACGGTCTGGATGCTCTGAACCAGGTCCGTGAGAAGATGCCGGATATGGTGCTTCTTGACGTGATGATGCCGGAGATGGATGGCTTTGAGACGTTGCGCATGATCCGTGAGATGGATAGTGTGCCCGTCATAATGCTGACGGTGCGCAGTTCTGAAGCGGACAAAGTCCGTGGGCTGGATCTTGGGGCGGACGACTATATGACGAAGCCGTTCAGTCCTCGTGAGCTGGTGAGCCGGGTGCGCGCCGTACTGCGGCGGTTCCAGTCCCTCACGCCGGCAGAGGCGTCGTTGCTGGAGATTGACAGCCGTCTGAGTGTTGATTTTAACACGGCTGAGGTGGTGGTCGACGGGGAGCGGGTGAAATTGCGACCCACTGAGTTCCGGCTGCTGCGCCACCTGGTTGAGAATGCCGGGTGGACCGTGCCGCACGGCACGCTGCTGTCCAAGGTCTGGGGTTACGAGTACAAGGATGAGATCTCGTACTTGCGGCTCTATATCAACTACCTGCGCAAGAAGATTGAGCCGGACCCGGCACACCCGCGGTACATCTTCACAGAGCGTGGGATGGGGTACCGGTTCATTGACTACCGCGTGCGCTCGGCCGACGCCGGTGGGGCCAGCTAGTCAACGATCTGACACTTGAGATGATCCCACACAGGCTCCCCCAGCTGGGGGAGCCTGTGTGGTTACCGGTTCCCTTCGGTTTGAACTGCGTTTGCGTTCTGGCTCAGCTGGGCTAATATGGTCCGGCTTGATGAGTTCGGCACCACAGAAGGTGTCTTGATGGTTGTGGGGAGGGGTGTCACTACACTGCGCACTGGGAAGCGTTCTTGGATGGTCTCACTGCTTCTTCTTGGACTGCTGTGGGCAGCCGGCTGTCAGAGCGTATCTCAAGTGCTGACTCCGGCTGAGCCTGCGGCTTCACCTACCCCTACTCCATCTGCGGACCAACAGACCGTGACGCCAACAGCGGAGCCGGCGCTCTCCACGCTGGAGTCCACGCCGGAGTTTCCGGCCGGCCCAACTCCTCCTCGCATTGTAACGTATGAGCCGAGGCCGGGTGAGGTGGTGGCTGCGGATGCGACTCTGCACTGGACCTTCGATCAGGCGCTCGATCGCGAGAGCTTCGCCGCCGGGCTGCGCATCACCCCTCTGCCGGATGGCGAGTTCGTGTGGCAGAGCGATCGTGAGGTATCGTTTGAGCCGGCGGTTGAGAGGCCGGGTGGGCTGGAGCCGGCCACGCGCTACAGTGTGGTGATCGACGCGGCGACGGTGAGGTCGGCGGCCGGGATTCCGATGGGCCACGATGTGATGTACACTTTTTCCGTGCTAATCCCGTTGCAGGTGACCTGGGTATCGCCGGATGACGGCGCCGTTGGGCTGCGTGGGGACACCTCTATTCTGGTTGAGTTCAACCACAAGATCGTCCCCGAGGCGTGTGTCGACCGCGATGCGACGGATCTCGGGGAGTGCCCGGCGCTGCCGTTGGTTTTTTTGCCCAACGTGATGGGGCGGGGGACGTGGCTCAATACGTCGCTGTACCGGTTCGAGGCGCTGGGCGGATTTGCCTCCGGCCTGGTCCACGAGGTCGTGCTCGACGCCGGTATGATGAGTCTGGACGGTGCCGTGCTGGCTGAGCCGTTTAGCCGGTCGTTTGAGACAGAGTTGCCCAGGGTGGTCGAGGTCAGTCCTGTGTCCGGACAGGGCGCTGCGGTGTTGGATACTGATATCCGCGTGATCTTTAGCACGCCCATGGATGCGCAGATGACGGGCAGTGCGCTCACGGTCTCGAACGCAGAGGGCGTGCCGGTTGCCGGCGCCATCACGTGGCGTGACAATGGTGCGGAACTGGTCTTTTCTCCTGTCGGGCTCCTGGATTCCGACACGGTGTACCAGGTGCGGATCGGCGAGGGGGCGCGGGCCGTGAGAAGCACGCCGCTGGTGCCGCTTCCTGCGTGGGGGTTCCGGACGGTTCCCCCTCCCAAGGTCCTCTCCTATCTTCCCGACGATGGCGATGAGGACATCGGTGCGGATGTGCCGGTGCGGATCGCGTTTGCCGGTGCGATCGACGCAGCAAGCCTGCGGGCCGGCATTACGGTCTCGTCCTCGCTGGGAGTTGAGGATGTGTTCCGTACGTACGATGCAGCGGCGGGTATCTACACGCTGGCGTGGGACCGGCGTCCCCGGACCGAGTATTGTGTGACCGTGACCGATCTTGTGACGGATGACTACGGGCGTGCTCTGATCGCCCCCGCCGGCTTCTGCTTCGAGACCGGCGGTCTTCCTGAAAGCCTGGCGCTTCCCCAGGGCGTCGATGTAGTGTCGCTGACGGCGGACCGGCCCAGTGTGGTGGAGCTGATTGGGCAGAACGTGGACGAGGTCGATTTCACGCTCTCCGAGGTGGGGATCCCCGCAGTGAGCGGGGCGCTCACCGATGGCGAGGTGCTGCGGGAATGGACAGAGGAGTTCGGTATCCCGGCCGACGTTAGCGCCTATGTGCAAGTCACGCTGCGGCGTGCCGGCGGCGCGCTACCTACCGGGGTGTACCAACTTGCATGGCAGCTGCCGGGCGCTGCCGGTCTGCCGGTGCACCAATTGAGCCCCCTGGACACCTTCGCCGTCTCCGGTCCCCTCGATGCCGAGACGTCGATCGAAGTCTTCGATGTGCCGGAAGGTGCCGGCGATGCCACAGAGTTGGTCGTGCACATCGATGCAACGCTGAGCTCCTTCTTGGCGGACGGCCTGATCAGCAACGTGCGGTCGATGGAGCTTGCCCTGCCGGATACAACCGGCGCGTGGGTGGATGAATTGCTGCCGGCGGTGTCAATCTATGGTGCGCTGCGGGCGACGGGGCGTGAGAGCGC
>Ga0209121_10006636_pt1 | contig 10108 bp, 9 predicted proteins | sample Cruoilmetagenom3_FD_187292 | JGI IMG/M metagenome (GOLD analysis project Ga0209121, IMG submission 187292) | Oil polluted marine microbial communities from Coal Oil Point, Santa Barbara, California, USA - Sample 3 (SPAdes) (version 2) | ecosystem: Environmental > Aquatic > Marine > Oil seeps ...
CGAGATAAAGGAGAAGAAAGATATAGATGCGAGTTTAAAGATGGTTAGAAGGTATCTCTGAATCCTCCTCTTCTCTTCTCGTAATACCAAATAAATTTGTTCATAGCACGCGCCGCCCGTATTGTCGATGGATATACTGGTATGCCCGCTTCAAGACATCTCTCCTGCACATTAGAAACAAGCGGTGCCACTTCTGGATCGCCACTTGAACGCACCACTATGACGAGGGGCTTATCGATACTCTTTTTGCTCTCGATGAGGGTATCGATCTGCATATCTATCATCACGTTTGTTCCACGATAGAGGCCAAAGGCTACTGTGGTAAAGATGAAGAGAAAATCAACTCCCTCATAGTCGGTCATCGTCCTAAGGGTTTGAGAGAATATCTCGGGATTCCATCCCGAGCCGGACAAATCTATTGGATTTCGTACGCTCGTTCCTGGGTCTACCTCTTCGGGAATGATCTCCCTCAGTTTTTTTCTCACTTCATCCGGAAGCGAAGGTACGAACAATCCTTCACTCTCACAGTTGTCTGTGGCCAAGACACCGAAACCTCCACCAGTACCAATGATCCCTCCCCGTCTGCCCTGTGGCGGTTTAAGATACTGAAACGGTAGAACCATATCAACCAACTCTTCAAGGTCTTGAACCTGTATGATACCCAACTGATCAAAGAGGGAGCCCCAGATAGCATTATCGCCAGCCAATGCTCCTGTGTGGGAGACCACCGCTTTGCTTCCTGCATCGCCCAATCCTCCCTTAAGTACAATTATAGGTTTAGTTCTTGCTGCCTCTTTCAACGCACTAACGAGGCGTTTTCCATCTTTTGTTCCTTCAATATAGATTATTATGATCTCTGTTTGTGGATCATGGGCAAGATATTCCATGAAATCACATTCATTCAAATCTGAGGCGTTTCCAAAGCTGATGACCTTGCTGAAACGGATGCCTCGTACCGCTCCAAGTTGAACAAGCTCGATAGAATTTCCGCCACTCTGAGAGAGAAAAGCCACATTTCCGCCCTCTTTGGGGAAGGAACTATCGAAGGATATCCCGGAGCTGGGGCAGTATATCCCCATGCAGTTTGGCCCTATAATCCTCACCCCTCCCTCGCGAGCGATATTTGTAATCTCCCTCTCAAGATTAATTCCTTCTTCCTCTCCTGTCTCACTGAAACCTGAGGTGAAGAGGTGGATGGATTTCACTCCCTTTACTGCACATTCTCTCATAAGTTGGGGGGTAAGACTTGCTCTGATACCACAGATAACATGATCTACAGGTCCAGGAACGTCCAAAATACTGGCATAAGCCTTTAAGCCTGATATTTCGCTGACCTTGGGGTTGATAGGATATATCTCTCCCTGATATCCAAATTCTCTCAGGGGCTCTAAGAAAGCTATTCTGGTGTAATTCAAGGGATTTTCGGAGACACCCACCACCGCTATCGACCTGGGATTGAAGATATATTCAAGATCTGGCATTATTTTTTTACCTCCTATTGTCTCGTGGCATTAGAGAGGTTATACTTAACCACTTCGCTGATGGCTTTGGCGGCACGGGCAATGGTAGGATAGATGGGAAACCCCGCCTGAATGCATCTCTCCTGCTCCGTCACGATCGACTTCCATCTCCATTCCTCGGGAGAATCGGCAGATCGCATCACCACGGCCATCGGCTTTTTACTTTCCTTACCGATCTGGATAAACATGGCTACTATCCCTTGAAACATTCCCTGCCACTCTATGCTTTCCAACACTCTCTCTACGGCAGTATCACAGATCAAGAGGTCAAACTCGGGGTGCTTGGCGATCAATTCCATCGCATAAAGAAGTGCCTCTAACATTATGCCTGCACCCTCTGCCGTAACGGAAAGGTCTATGGGATTCTTTATTAGATTTCCTTCATGGGGAAAAAGTCTTTTAAGTTCAGCTACAATATCAGATGGAAGAGGAGGAACCGTTAAACCATTGTTTTCACACTCATCTGCCATAGCTACACTTCCACCCCCTCCAGCGCCCGCAACCCCCACTCTTCTACCATTGAGAGGAGACAAAAATGAAAGGGTTACCAATATATCCACCATCTCTTCCACCGTGTCGGCCTGTATCACACCGGCCTGTCTGCAAAGTGCATCCCATATCGCTCTGCTTCCGGCAAGACTGGCGGTGTGAGAGGAGACCGCCCTTGAACCGGCATCCGTCCTCCCACCCTTGAGAATGACGGTAGGTTTCATCCGAGCGGCTTCTTGGAGCACATGCGGAAAGTGCTTTGTATCCCTCACCCCCTCAATATAGACAGAGATTATCTTCGTCTCCGGATCGTGGGCAAGATAGCGTATAAAGTCGATCTCATTCAGGTCGGAAGCATTCCCATAGCTGATAACCTTACTGAAACGAAGACCACGAACTCCCCCACGATAAACTACCTCGAAGGTATGTCCCGCACTCTGGGAGAGGAAGGCAACAAAGCCGCCCTCTTTGGGAAAATTAGCAGAGAAGGAGATGCCTTCTTTGGGATGGTATATCCCCATACAATTTGGTCCAATCAATCTAATTTTATTTTTTTGGGCGGCGTGAGCGATCTCTTCCTCCAATCGTATGCTCTCTTCTTCACCGGTCTCAGCTAATCTACCGGTGTATAGTTGAATCGCTTTAACTCTCTTTGTAGAACATTCTTCAATAAGTTTGGGAAGTCCAGATGCCGGGATGGTAGAGATGACATAATCTACCGAGCCTGCGATATCTCCTATTTTAGGGTAGGACTTTAGCCCTAATATTTCACTTGCTTTGGGGTTAACAGGATAGATCTTTCCTTCAAAGCCAAATTCGCGCAAGATCTCAACATATCTATAGCCCTGTTTCTCGGGGTTTCTAGATGCCCCCACCACCGCTATTGACCTGGGATTGAAGATATATTCAAGATCCTGCATTATTTTTATCACCCGAATGGCATGAAGATTAGGTCTACATTATAAAATTGACTACTTTTGGAGTTGTATCACAATATTTCCTCGCTCCCATTTATCCGCTTTTTCGTATATTCCACCAACCCCTCTCTCATAATCTCTCGAAGAAATGGTGGCATGAGCTTTATGGCATAAACCCTATCTTTTGTTATATCCCTCAATACGCCGTCACTCATCTTCACCTCTATGCGATCTCCCTCATCTATCTCGTCCACGTGATCACATTCTACAGGAGGTAATCCCAAGTTCACCGCATTTCTAAAGAATATCCGTGCAAAAGATTTTGCGACCACACAACTTATTCCGGCACCCTTCACTGCAAGAGGAGCATGTTCCCTGCTTGAGCCACACCCAAAGTTCACTCCCGCAACGATGATGTCGCCGTTCTCGACCTTCTCTCTAAATCCGGGTCTTACCCCCTCAAAGAGATGCTCGGCGAGTTCTTTTGGCTCGTTCAATACTAAATATCTCCCTGGAATGATCGCATCCGTATCTATATCATCTCCAAATTTCCATGCCTTTGCCATAATCATCTCCTCTCGAAATTTTCGTACGCATCGATTACATCTTCCCCCTTTACAAAGACCATCCCTTCTTTCTCTGCATACTTCTTTGCATCTTCTTTCGAGAGAGCTCTTCCACTATTTTCATCCAGCATCTCACAGACGACCATCGCCGGATTTATCCCGGCAATCTTTGCCAGGGCAATAGACAATTCAGTCTGCCCCCTTCGATCATGGGTCAAATTATCGGATGCCCTCAGTATTGGGACGTGCCCGGGGCACCTGAAATACTCTCCAAAATCAACCTCTTCTCCTTTCATCACCCGTTTTACCGCTTTTCCTATCTCTCTTATCGTCAAAGACCGATCTATATCAGTTATTCCTGTAAACGTATCTATATGATTTACCCAGAGAGAGAAGGCAGATTTCGAGTCGTATTTTAGGTCACCTTTCCTCTCAGTTAGGTTAGATAACTTAAAAGAGCCATTGTCACCGACATATTCCAAAATATCGGTTATATAGGGAAGACCAAATTTCTTTGCAGCATCGGGATGTATCGAAACACAGATCAAACCCCCACCATCTCTTCTCATCTTTGCCACGTCTTTCGGCGTGGTCAGGATGGCGGGAATGACCAAATCTGTTTCCCCCTCCCTCTCCTCTGAATCGAAGAGAAGGATTGTTCTACCCTTTTTCAGTTCTCTTACCCCATCGTCTATCATAAACTACCTCCACTATATCACCGTCTTTCAAGTTCAATCTTTTTCTCAAATTTTTTGGAGAGACTATCTCCATCAGGTCTTTTGAATAGTGAGTTCTATCCGGGACGATTATTGCCCCCTCTGTACCGTTTATCTTTATCTTATAGCACTTCCCGCCGCCAAACGTTCTTTTTTCAGATCTGAAGGGGTCTATCTTTACGGCGTCGATCTCACTCAACTCTCTTACCCTCAATATACTCTCTTCATCGATCTTCAAATTCAACGTTCCGGGAAAGGGGTCAAATCCAAGTTTATCTATCAACTGTCTTCTATAACCGTCTAAGGAGATGTAATATTGTCCTTCCCCCAATCCCGTGAAGACTTCCCCTAAAAAGACTATCGGGGCTTTCAAGTCCTCAAATATCTTTTTATATTCATAATATTCGTTTCTTAAAATGTTTAGCCCTCCCTCACTTATCTTTATATATTGCCCATCACCAACGATCTTTCTCTCTATAAATCCCTTATCCTCCAGATCTTTTAATCTTCTGGCAGCGGTCTGCATGCTCGTCTTTGTCTCCTTGGCAAATACCACAGAAGATATCTTAAGAGTCTGACATCCCCCGAGCAGTGCAAGTCTCTTTAATGCTTCCGTCTCTCCTGTCATATCATCTTTGAGAATCATCCCTATTTTGGTATTTAAGGGTTTCGATCCTTCATCTCCCCCGCAAATATATGTGCCTCTCTTACGGGTTCCGGCAGTTTATATCCTCTTATAAAATGTTTCACAACAAAAAAAGCGGAATCTACCGAGATCAGATTTCCTGGTGTGATATATATCGGTTTTGCAACCTTCTTTGATTTGTATGCGTATCCTATCTTCTTTCCATTCAAGATTATCGGCTCCTTCTCGCCGACCTCTTCCGGAATCTTGCAGGAGCCGGAGAACATATTCTTTACCACGCCTATAGTAGGCTTCTTTAGAAGTACGCCGATATGACTCGCCAATCCGATCCCTCTCGGATGGTTTATCCCCCCACCATCAAATATTATGATATCAGGATCGATCTTCAACTTATCGATCGCCTTCAAAGCATTCTTTCCCTCTCTATAGAATAGCAGTCCTGGAATGTATGGAAAATCGATCTCTCCTATGTGATATTCCTTCCCTACGACCTTCATGCTATCATAATCCATCAAGATTGCCGCAGAGATTATCTTCTCATTTAGAAAGGCGGAATCTACGCCCGCGATGTATTTAACCTCATCAAAATCGTCTCTCAGTACCACCTCTCTGCTAAGGCGTATCTGCTCCTCCACCAGTCTCTTCGTATCTATCCCTATTCCATCACCACCATCTCTATGGTTGTGAATACAGGTCCCCTGACGTCGATCTTCTTTTTTTTGCCCATTATATACCGTTGCACGTGCTCTTTTACACCTATATTTATATCTCCAGGAGTTTTAACTGCTCTAACTCTTATTTTGCATTCTTTTACTCCGCATTCCTCCGCTCCGAAGCTATCAAGTGTTAAAAGATTCTCAATCCTACTCGCTGCAAGTTGGGAGAACGCATCCAAGAAAGTTATACCCGTATCCGTTCCTCCCTCCATCAATTCGGAGAACCTCTCATCTGCAGGAACCGCTAATATATTCCCGTCTTTCACGATGATCTTATTTATATATGCAGGCCCACATAATTTCGTATTCTCCTCGGGCTCGACGATATTTACCTCTATTCTTCTTCCATAAATCTCACCTCGCCATACAAAAAATTTACAGGGGCTCTTCTCCGTCCCGCATCTTGCACATGCGTCTTTGATCGAGTTTGCAAGTTTTAGTCCCTGATCCGTCTTTGGCGTCTCTTTCAGATACAAACCTCTCGATATCTCTCCGTCTGAGAGTTCTTCTCGATAAAATTGTGGATAGACGAGTTCCCTTATATCTTTGCTGTTGTAGATGATGATCGCAAGTCTCTCAACGCCCAATCCTAAATTCATCACGGGATACGGTATGTTGTATTGGGCAAGCGCTGTAGGTGAATATACGCCAAATGTCGCTATCTCTACCCATCCATCGCTATATTTGGTGTTAGAACCGAGCAGGGCTGGATGGTATGCGAAGACCTCCGTTTGTGTGCCGGGAATGTAATATTTACTCCTCTTCTCATCCAACCTGAATCTAAAATCTTCAAAGCCGAACTGCGCGAGTAAGGACTCCGAGATAGCTTTGCCGTCGTCCACTCCCACGTCTTCATCCATAATGACACAAGAGGCCGAATTATAACATTGAAGTCTTGTAGCATCTTCCCTCTGCTCTCGTCTGAAACATTTATCCACGGAAAAGAGCTGCATTGGTAATTCTCTCTTATTTAACATCTCACCAAGCGTTATGAACCACCCAGATGTCATGTGGCTTCTAAGCGTCTTCTTCGTCGCTATCGGTGAAAGCTCCTTGAACTCAGGGAAAACCTCGCCTATGATCTTTGTTCCACAGAGGTCATCGATGGAAAGTCTTTCGGAGAGGACGGAGATCAGATCGTCCCCCTCTATCCTTCCTTTTTTATAGGCGTGAAAGCTTTCCTTCATTGCCTCTATCTCCTTCTCTTCTAAATTTCTTCCGATGATCTCCTCAATCTTTGTTATCTCCTCTTTAGATATTCCAATGTTAGGTCTCGGAAGCCCCGCGAGATAGAAACATCTATCCAAGACAGCCAAAGATTCGTGGCCAAACTGTCTCTTCACTTCTTCTTCTTCCACAATTACTGGATTGACGACTTCTTCAAACCCCATTCTCAAATAAGCCATTCTAAGATTATTTATAGTCTCAAATATTGGATGCGGCTTTCCATATCTGTATAAAAGACGAGGATACCTCTTATTTATATCTTTTACACCTAATATTTCCTCCCCGCTCAGCCAGGATGCTTCAAAATTCTCGTCTGCCTTCTTTTTATATTCCGCCGGATCGAACTTCATATGACCCTCTCTCGTTTGTACTCATGCATCATATTTTTGATCGCCTCGATCTTTCTTCTCTCCTCCTCTTCACGATTTTTCTCCTTCCACTCATCGATCATGCCGTCAAAATCCGTTCTATCAATGATGCCAAAGTCCTCGACACGTTCGAAGATCAAAGATCTCTGGCTAACTTTAATGACCACCTCTTCTGCTGAAAAGACAGGAATACCCATCTTATAAAACCTCTCTTTTGCCATATGAGACATCTTGGACCCTGCCATCACCGCTCTTATACCAAATCCGATCAAAATATCTGCCGTAAATCTTCCTCCCCCCGTAGCATCCTTCAGATATACTATATCACCGGATTTTATTCCCATTTTATTATTGAATTCCAGTATGGAATCCCTGTTAAAGTTTCCAATCACCTTAACAGGATAAAATCTTCCGGAGGATTCCAATATTTTTATCTTTCTGTACAGATCTATCTGCTCTGAAAGGGACTTAATTTTCTTTTTAAGTTTAAAAATCTCCTTTCCCTGTCTTTTGATCTCTTTCTCTCTTATTATTATCTCCCTTTCTCTTTTTATTCCTCTTCTTTCGCCTTCTTTTAGTCTCTCGATATATTTTTTTAATCCTTTTATCTCCTCGTCCTTCTCCTCTATCGTGCTCTTTAGATAGTTGTTATGTTCTCTGATCTGTTGAATCTGCTCCTTTATCGATTGGAGATCTTTCTCCTTCTCTTTTGTCTCTTCGCTCTTCTCCTCTTTTTCCTCTAAATCCTCTTTTTTTGGAGAGTGAAGATGAATAGCAGATTTCAGCGAAGATCCCTTTAGAACTGCGGCTTTAATATCGTCTGAATCAATCCATATTGGCGTCTCTTTCTCGATCTTCTCGAACTTATTTTTGAATTTTTTATACGCGTCCAACGCCGCAAAGAGGGCGTCTCGCTCGTGAACGTTTGAACAGTCGTATCCTCGTGTGATATCCATCTTGTAATCTGTAGGTGTATCATCAGAAGAATGGATGATCGCATTAAAATCTCTCTTTACTTTTTCAACGGTCGATGGCACCGGATAAACATCCGTAGCAACTATAACAGGTGTTCCTTCATTGGAGATAGATCTTATCATATCCGATAATGAGGAGTTTCTCGAACTGCTTAATCTTAGAACGTTTCCGCCAAGGTCGAGAATTGCGATAGCGGAGGTGGTTCCGGGATCGATTCCTACAATTATATATCTTTGCCCCCGTGAAAATTTTGAGAACTCCATTGCATCCTTCGTGATCGGGGAGATCTTCACCTGCACATCACACCCTCTCTTAGACGAGATGCTCAAATTTTTTATATTATCCTCGACGATGAAACTGCCGCTTCTGTATCCTCCAAAACCCTTTTTAATACTTAGTCCATAGTCAACACCTCTTTTATCTAAATATCCTTTGATTTCTCTTATCTTTAGTTTTACCATCCCGTGAACCTTTCTCTTATATCTATTTTGGCTCCAACCACCTTTTCCAAGACTTCTCGCCCTACTAACCCTTATCTTTGTCCGATCGCTTATATAAGAGACCTCTCTTCCGATCCCCATCTTTGCCAAGCAGGCACAAACCATTGCGGATTCTAACGGGCTTCTTTTATTAAAACTTATATTATATCTCGCGGCAAGTTTACTCAATCCCTCTTTCTCTGTCACCTGAACGAGTTTTGTCTCGTAAGGCAGTTTTTTTAAGAATGCCAATAGTTCCTTTCTATCCTTTAAAAGTTCATATATGTTATCGACGGCCAATATCTCCGGATATCTTTCTTTCACCATTCTAATAAGCTTAAATCTGCTGATCCTCTCGTATCTCTTTATATCCTTACCACCTTCGAAGATCGCCAATGCATATTTCTGTTGAGTCTTAGATCTCGGAGATCCCTTGAATATGTCCACCCCAAAGATCAGATCTCTTCTCAATTTGACTATCTCCTGGTGATCCTTTTAAATGCCCCTTCGAGATCCGTCTTTAACGAATATTTACGTGAGAAATGATTTATAATATTTTTTATATCCTGCTTTAAGATTTCTTCCGATCCCCCAAAGCCCGTCTCCACATATTGTGGCCAATCTATCAGAAATACTTCACCATTAGATACCAAAACGTTATATTTGCTTAAATCTCCGTGAATTATCCCGCGTTCGTAGCTCTTCTCTACCTCATCCAGAATTTTATCGAGGAACCACCCCGGATCTTCGAGATCAGCTCTATTCAATTGGCATCCATCTATCCTTCCCATGACATTCACGTGTCTGTTGCTTGCGATGGGCTTAGGGACGGAGACGTAAGGATAGAGTCTTTTCAACGCCTTCTGCTCCCTGAACGCAGATTTTTTTGATATCTTGACCCATTCTTCCTTGCTCATGCCTGGCCTGTTCTTAAGAACATTTTTGAAAGATATCCCTTCACGATGCACCTTCAATACACCTTCTTCATCTCCATTCCCGATCGATTCAAAGACATCAGACTCCTTTCCGTATCCTATCTGGTCCCCAACTGCCTTTATGGCATTATTCTCATATAGGTATCCCAGAGAAAGCATATCTAAGCCAGAATACTTTAAGTTGTATCTCTCTTCATGGTATTCCACCAGTTTGATCTTGGATAATCTTCCTAAGAAATATGATACATCCTTCAGATCCATCTTTGTAAACGTCGCGATATCCTCTAAATATACCATTCCTCTTTCTATAGCGTGTAATATCCTAAAATCTTCTCTTTGCAACGTTTTATAGAGATACGCGAGTCGTTTTATTCCTCTTACTTCTTCCACCCCTTCTAAAATTTATTGTTATTTACCAAATGTGAAATATTGTTTTTAATGAATATAAAATGTTCCCTCTCCTCGATAATGTCGTGTTCTCTTTCTAAAATAGAAACATTTATATACTTTTAGTATTATGAGTTTTACATAAGGTAAAATATTATTTACAAAAT
>Ga0209121_10006637_pt1 | contig 10108 bp, 7 predicted proteins | sample Cruoilmetagenom3_FD_187292 | JGI IMG/M metagenome (GOLD analysis project Ga0209121, IMG submission 187292) | Oil polluted marine microbial communities from Coal Oil Point, Santa Barbara, California, USA - Sample 3 (SPAdes) (version 2) | ecosystem: Environmental > Aquatic > Marine > Oil seeps ...
CGCTACCAAAACGGCTTTGACTGCCAGGGTCTTTGGGTCGAGGTCGAGGTGGAGAAGGAGCAGGACTTTCACTCCAAGCGGGACATCGAGGATTACGGCATCGCCAGGTTCGTGCGTAAGTGCAAGGAGCGGGTGCTGCGCTATGCTGCCGTGCAGACCGAGCAGTCCATCCGCCTGGGTTACTGGATGGACTGGAATGACCCGGATACTTTGCGCGACCTGGCCGACCGGCTGGTGCAGGATCCGGAAGAGGTGATCACTGTCAAAGGGCCGGACGGCCCCGTGACCGATACGGTCGAGGGAATCGTGGCCCGGCTGGGCCTGCCGGAACTGGGCGGTTCCTACTTCACCTTTTCCACCGAGAACAACTACATGATCTGGACGATGCTCAAGCGCTGCTGGGAGCGGGGCTGGCTCTACAAGGGACGGGATGTGATGCCCTGGTGTCCCCGCTGCGCCACCGGCATCAGCCAGCACGAAATTGTCACTGAGGGATACCGGGAGGTGACCCACCCCAGCGTCACGCTGCGCTTCCCGCTGCGGGGACGGACGGGGGAGAGCCTCCTGGTCTGGACGACTACGCCCTGGACGCTGACCAGCAACGTGGCGGCGGCGGTGGGGCCGGAATTGATTTACGTGAAGGTCCGGCAGGAAGACGAGGTCTTCTATCTCTCCAAGGGCACTTTATCCATCCTGGAAGGCAAATATCAGGTGCTGGAGGAGATGAAGGGGACAGCGCTGGAAGGTTGGACCTACGATGGCCCCTTCGATGAACTGGAAGCCCAGCAGGCCGCCGGTGGCCCCCAGGCTCACCGGGTGATCCTGTGGGACGAGGTGGGGGAGGCGGAGGGCACTGGCATCGTCCACATGGCCCCCGGCTGCGGCGCGGAGGACTTTGCGCTGAGCAAGGAGTACGGCATCCCCGCCATCGCCCCGCTGGACGAGGAAGGTGTCTTCGTGGAGGGTTTTGGCCCCCTCACCGGCACCCACGTCTCCGAAAGCGCCCCGCGCGTCTTCGATGACCTGCGGGAGAAGGGGCTGCTCTACAAGGTGGAGGGCTACACCCACCGCTACCCCGTCTGCTGGCGCTGCGGTACCGAACTGGTTTTCCGGCTGGTGGACGAGTGGTTCATCTCGATGGACGAACTGCGCTACGATATGATGGAAGTAACCCGGCAGATTCGCTGGATCCCCTCCTTCGGCCTGGACCGCGAGTTGGACTGGCTGCGCAACATGCATGACTGGATGATCAGCAAGAAGCGCTATTGGGGGCTGGCACTGCCCATCTGGGAGTGCGAGGCGTGCGACCATTTTGAGGTCATCGGCGACGAGCACGAACTCGAGGAGCGAGCGGTGGCGGGCTGGGAAGAGTTCGAGGGGCATACCCCCCACAAGCCCTGGATTGACGCGGTGCGCATCACCTGCCCCGAGTGCGGCGCGGAGATGAGCCGTATCCCCGACGTGGGTAACCCCTGGCTTGATGCGGGCATCGTCAGTTTCAGCACCCTCCAGTACCGCACGAACCGGGGCTACTGGCGGCGGTGGTACCCGGCCGACTGGATCAGCGAGTCCTTCCCTGGCCAGTTCCGCAACTGGTTCTACAGCCTGCTGGCGATGGCGACGGTGCTGGAGAACACCCCGCCCTTCAAGAATTGCTTCTCCTACGCCACGCTCTTGGATGAGGAAGGGCGGGAGATGCACAAGTCGTGGGGCAACGCCATTGATTTCAACGAGGCAGCGGACCGGATGGGGGTGGACGTGATGCGCTGGCTCTACTGCCGCCAGAAACCGGAGAAAGATCTCCTGTTCGGCTACGGCAAGGCAGACGAGGTGCGGCGGCAGTTCCTGATCCCGCTGTGGAATGTGTACTCGTTTTTCGTCACTTATGCCAATATTGACCGCTGGACTCCGCCCGAATCTACGAATCTACGAATCACGGAACTCGTAAATTCGGGATTCGTAGATTCGGCACTGGATCGGTGGATCCTCGCCCGCTTGAACGAAGTGGTCGCCCAGGTGACCGACCGCCTCGACAACTACGACGCCTACGGAGCGGCGCTGGTGGTGGAGCCCTTCCTGGACGACCTGACCAACTGGTACGTGCGCCGCAGCCGGCGCCGGTTCTGGAAAAGCGAGCAAGACGCGGACAAGAATGCGGCTTATGGCACCCTCTACCAGGTCTTGACCACTCTCTGCCGTTTACTAGCCCCGCTCGTCCCCTTCGTCACCGAGACGATGTACCAGAACCTGGTGCGCTCGGTGGACTCTGACGCGCCGGAGAGTGTGCACCACACCGCTTGGCCCGTCGCTGACGAGACCACCGTGGACGCTGACCTGCTGATGCGGATGGCGTTGGTCCGGCAGGTGGCGGGGCTGGGGCGCTCGGCGCGAGAAGGCGCTGGCATCAAACTCCGGCAGCCTCTGGCCTGTGTACTGATCTACCTGGAGCACACCGTTGGCGAGTTGGACGGGGAACTCGTGGCTCTGGTGCGGGACGAGCTGAACGTCAAGCGAGTGGAGTTTGTGGAGGCAGCAGAGGATTTGGTGACCTATCGGTTGTTGCCGGACAATAGGGTGCTTGGCCCCCGTTTTGGAAAGCGGTTCCCGGCGGTTCGTGCTGCGTTGGCGGCACTGGACCCCGTGGCGACGGTGCGGCGGCTGCGGGCGAGTCTTCCCCTGCGGCTGGGGCTTGCCCTGAGCGAAGTCGAAGGGGTCGAGGGGGAGGAGGTGGAACTGGCTCCCGAGGAGGTGCTGGTGCGGGAGGAGCCGCGGGAGGGGTTGGCGGTGGCCTCGGAGCGGGGCGTGACTGTGGCGGTGGACGTGGTGCTTACCCCCGGCCTGGTGGCCGAGGGATTGGCCCGCGAGGTAGTACGCCGCGTGCAGAACCTGCGCAAGGAGGCAGGCTTCGACCTGGACGACCGTATCGTCACCACCTATCGGGCTGACGGGGAACTGGCCGAGGCAATTGAGGCGTGGCGGGGCTTCATCGCCGCCGAGACCATGAGTGTGGAACTGCGGGCCGGGCCGCCGGAGGAAGGGGTTACCGTGGGTGAGGATCGGGTGGCAGGGCACCCGCTCACACTAGGAGTCTGCAAGGCGACGGGTGCCGCCGTAAAACAGGCGGTGCTGGGTCGAAAAGTAGCCTAGTGCTGGTTCTTCAAGGCTGGTGTGCTCTTGCCAATTCAGGCTGAGTAGGGTAGAATATGATGCACTTGAGGCGGTAAGGCCAGGAGGAATGGAGATGCCTTTCTCGTACGAGAGAGCCAAGCGAGAACTACTGGAAGAGCAAGTGGAACTGGAGGAGCAATTACAGCGACTCGAGAGCGCTGAGTACGAAAGCGTCGGCTACAGCAACCACATGGCCGATGACGGGACGGATGCTTTTGATCAGGCCGTGGGCGTGGCACTGAAACGCAAGGTCGAGGCTTCGCTTGAAGAGGTCGAGCGAGCACTGGCTAAGTTTGACAATGGCACTTATGGCATCTGTGAGGCCTGCGGTGCCAGAATCGACCGTGCACGCCTGGAGGTGCTGCCTCAGGCAGTGTATTGCCTGGACTGCCAGGCGCGCTACGAACACAGCGGAACACGGGCGGCATCTCATTGAAGCGGCGAATTCGAGACGTCCTGGTCTTGTCAGCCACGGCAGCGTTGGTCTTGCTCGTTGACCAAGTCAGCAAGTACTTTGTGACGATGTGGTTGGAAGAGGGCCAGTCGTGGGATATTGCGCCCTGGCTGGCCCCTTTCTTTCGTATCACCTACGTGACGAACACGGGGGCGGCTTTTGGGTTATTCCCTGAGTGGGGAGATTTCTTCCTCGTCGTCGCCGCAATCGTCATCGTAGTGATTATCTTCTACTACTGGCATCTTCAGGATGGGCAGTGGCTGGTGCGGATAGCGCTGGGCCTCCAACTTGGCGGGGCCATCGGCAATAACCTGGTAGACCGGCTGCGCCAGGGTTTTGTGGTGGACTTCATTGACCTTAACTTCTGGCCTTTGCACAACTGGCCGATTTTCAACCTGGCCGACACCTCCGTCGTCGTCGGCGTGGCGGTATTGGCGCTGGTGATGCTGTGGGAGGAGCGGTGCGCACAGGATAGACAGCGGGTGGCTGAGGGTGGCTGAGGAACAGATTGTCCCCTTCACCGTCGAGGTCGGCGGCGAGCGGCTGGACAAGGCCATCCCTACTCACGTGTCGGACCTCAGCCGGGCAATGGCCCAACGGCTGATCAAGACTGGTGAGGTCACAGTCAACAGGCAGCCTAGTAAGCCCAGTTACCGCGTACAGGTGGGCGATAAGGTCGTCGTGTGCATTCCAGCCGAGATGCCTGCTCCGGTCGCTCCGGAGAACATTCCCCTCGACGTCATTTACGAGGACGACGTCTTGTTGGTGGTGAATAAGCCAGCAGGGATGGTGGTGCACCCGGCCTACGGGCACGCCAGCGGCACGCTGGTCAACGCGGTGTTGGCTCATTGTCCCCAGGTCGTTGACGTCGGTGGGCCAGACCGGGCTGGAGTGGTCCACCGGCTGGACAAAGATACCTCCGGCCTGATTCTCGTCGCCAAGGATGATGCAACCCGCGCCGCGCTCCAACGGCAGTTCAAGCGCCGGCAGGTCGCCAAGACCTACCTGGCGCTGGTTGAGGGCCAGGTGCAGCCTCGGGAGGGGGTCGTCGAAGCGCCCGTGGGGCGCGACAAGCGACAGCGTAAAAAGATGGCCGTAGTGCGGAGTGGGCGAGAGGCACGCACCCTGTACCGTGCCATCGAGTACTTCGCCGACTACACGCTGCTGGAGGTGCGTCCCCACACCGGTCGCACGCACCAGGTGCGCGTGCATCTGGCCTGGCTGGGCTATCCGGTTGTGGGGGACGCAATCTACGGCCGCCGCCGCCAACGGCTGCTCAGAGCTCGTCACTTCCTCCATGCTGCACGCATCCGCTTCAGCCACCCCGCTACGGGCGAGGAAGTGGAGTTTGATGTCCCGCTGCCGCCAGAATTGGCGACCGTCCTCGAGCAATTACGCCGAGGTTCGTAGATTCGTAATTCGTAGATTCGTCACCACACGACAAGGAGTAGAAGGTGCGCGAAATCACTGTTGCAACAGTACAGATGAAGCCCGAACTGGGCCAGATGGAAGACAACCTGATCAAGATGAGCGAGTTCATCGCCCGCATCGCGGCTGAGCAGCCGGTGGACCTGATCGTCTTCCCGGAACTGATCACGACGGGATATGAAGCCGGGCCTCGCTTCCCTGAACTGGCCCAGCGTGTTCCGGGTCCTACGGTCAACCTCATCGCTCAACGGGCGAGCGAGTTGGGCGTACACGTCGCCTTTGGGATGGTCAGCAAGAAAGAGAGAGTCGAGAGCATTCTGTATAACTCTGTTGTCCTGGTCGGTCCCGATGGTGACCTCATTGGCCAGTACCACAAAGTGCACCTGCGGGGAGAGGAGCGCATCGCTTTCCGCGCTGGCTACCGGCTCGACGCTTTCGAGACCGGGTTTGGCGTCGTCGGGCTGATGATCGGGTGGGACCTGGCCTTCCCGGAGGTGGCGCGGAGTCTGGTGCTGGAAGGGGCGGAGCTGCTGGTGGTGTGTGCCAACTGGGAGCAGCCACACGCTGACGAGTGGCGCACCTATCTACAAGCGCGGGCCTACGAGAACGCGGTCTTCGTGGCCGCCGCCAACCGGGTGGGAGAGGAGCCCTCGTATACTTTCTTCGGCCAGAGTGGCATTGTCAGTCCCCGGGGGAAGGTTTACGCCAGCGTGGACGAGCCCACCGAGGGGTACGCCGTAGCGACGATTGATTTGGATGAGGTGCGGCAGGTGCGGGAGGAGACGCAGGTTTTGCAGTGCCGCCAGCCGACGGCGTACCGGGCTGTCGTCAGGAAGTACTGAGGAAAGTTATGATTACGTGCGACGCACCTCCAGGGTGCGTCGCACGTTTTCTGCTATTGCTTCAGCACCAGCGGCAGGTAGATGAAGTGGTCGTAGGTCGGCGGCGGGGCACTGCCGGTGCCGTACCAGGCCGGCTCCTCGCCGGTGATGCCTAGTGCCCGCAGGCTGGAGCCATCGGACTGGACGACGTAAAGTTTTAGGCTCTCTTCCTCGCCGGGGTCGGTATCGCGGTGGAAGATAAGCCAGTTGCCATCGGATGACCAGGCCGGGGCGCGGGACCAGAGGCCGCTTGCGCCCCGCGTCAACTGGGTCAGGTTGGAGAGGCTGCCATCGGCGCCGGCGGTGGCCTTCCAGATTTCGTACTGGCCACTGAAGTTGGCGGCAAAGGCCAGCATGTCGCCGCCAGGGGCAAAGGCCGGGTCATGGTAGCCCACGTCGCTGCGGCATGTCCTCTCCTGGCTGTTCAGATCCACCAGGCAGAGAAGTGGCTGGTCGTAGTTGTGAAGAGCCGAGCCGGTGCAATAGCCATACTTGGCATAGGCCAGCCAGCGACGATCGGGCGAGAGGGCCACCTCCAGGGCGATGGCGTGGATGTCCGCGTAGATGTCGTCGCCATTCACCTGACCGTAACGAGGCTCCCAGGCCTTGCACCACTCGCCGGGATTCACCCCAAAGTAGGTGTGTGTCTCAACCCGGGCGAAGTAGTTCACGTTAGCCGCTAGGTCAAACCCCTCCACCAAATCGTTGTCGGTGTAGTACGTCTGGGCATCACCGCCACTCACCGCCTGCGATTCGATGGTCTGGCTGTGATAGTAATAGACGCGATCTCCGTTGGGGCCGAAGACTGGCGTCGTACCCTGGGCCAGCGTGCGCTGGTTCCCCAAACCAGGCAGGTCGTTCAGGCGCACATCGCTCCCCGACTCGTAGGCGATCGTGCCGTTGAGGGGCAAGTCGCTGCCAACCGTGACTGCGGCGGACGCCTCGTTGGAGGTGTAACCTGCGTTGCCAGCGCCGTCTATGGCAAAGACCTTATAGTAATATGTGCCTGCGTCCAGCCCCACGTCACGGTAGGAAGTAGTGGTGATGAGCAGGGGGTTAACGACGGTGTACGGCCCGCCGCTGGCCGTGGCGCGGACGACATAGTAGCCCTGGATGCCGTTGCGGTCGCTGGACGCGCCCCAGGTCAGGCTTACGACAGTGTCGCCGGGGGTCGCCTGTAGGTTGGTGGGGGCGGTAGGCGGCGTGGCGTCCAGTTCGGCGCGGGCGGACCAGATCTCGTCGCGGGCATTGCGGTCGTCCCCCCAGACCATCACCGCGCGGGCGTCGTCACTGCTGCCCGTGGCGGCGACCGCAGGGCTGTATTGGGAGGCAATGTCGTCGGCATCGTCTTCCACCTGAAGGTGCGTGAAGGTCTGGCCGCCGTTTATGGAGGTGGAGAGGTAGAGGTTGCTGGAGCCAAAGGTACCCCAATAGCCTTCGGCCCACAGCACGGCTACTGTGCCGTTGCCGTCCACGGCTAAGTCCCAACGCCCCAGTTCGTCGCCTTCGGGGATGGACGATACCTGGACGGGGGTGCTCCACGATTGCCCCTGGTCGGTGGAGCGGCAGAGGTAGACTTCGTCGTTCGCTTCGTAGGCCGCGTAGAGCGTACCATTGGGAGCCAGGGCCAGGTGCGGATAGCTAGCCTCCACGCCGGCCGGCGAGATGGCAAAGTCGGTGCCCCAGTGCTGGCCGTGGTCAGTGGTGCGGTCACCGTAGATGCGCGTCCCGCCGTCGAGGGCGTCCTCCCAGGCGATGTAGCCGGTGTTGCCCTGCGCGGCCACTCCCATCCGGGAAGGGGTGTCGGCGCTGCCGGTGGTGTCGTTGATGACCTGGGCGCGCCACTGGTCGGCGGCATAGTCGAACACCCGGCCATAGACGTTGTACTGGCCCGCGCCGGTGCTCACGTGGTCTGTTACGGCCATGAGTATATCGCCGCTGTCCAGGTCAATGGCGATGTTGGGCACGATCTCGTAGTAATCGTTACTGCCCCAGAGTTGCCATTGGCTAAAGCTCGCTCCGCCGTCGGTGCTGGCAGCCATGTAGACACAGAGCGCATAGCCTGGGCAGTCGTACCAGGCGTTGAACCACACCACATAGATCTCGCCGCTGGGATAGACGGCCAGGGCCGGGGGTTCCAGTCCGATGTAGCGGTCAAAGCCATTGCTGACGCTGACGTTGCTGCCCCAGGTGGCCCCACCGTCTGTGGATTTGCTAAAGAACACATCCTGTTCATCATGCGAATCGCGGTCATCCAACCAGACGGCGTACACGGTGTTTCCGTTGGCTGCCACGTCGGGAGAGTCCACGTCAAAGCCGGCGCCGCTGTCTGTGACCTCGACGTTGGCGCCGAGGAGTTTCCCGCCGGCGTAGACGGGCACGGCCAGGAGGGCAAGCAGGCCGATTATTACCATCCAGTGTTTCGCTCTCGTCCTACAAAGCATTTTTCTCCTCCCATTCACTTGTGAGCATACACTCTAATCTGCTTGACTTAGTCTATGACTTAGTCTATAATGTGCTTGGCGTATTACCAGCCGTAGTTAGAAGGAGGTGACTTTCGTGATGGCAATGGTAAATGTTCACGAAGCAAAAACACATTTTTCAAAGCTCCTCTCCCGTGTGGCAACTGGTGAGGAAATCATCATCGCCAAAGCAGGCAAACCGGTCGCGCGTCTGGTGCCTTTGGTTCAGGAGTGGCCCAAACGCACACCGGGAAGTGCTCACGGCAAAATCTGGGTGGCTCCTGATTTCGATGCTCCCTTGCCAGACGACATTCTCAGTGCGTTTGAAGGGCAAGACGAGAAATGAATGTACTGTTAGATACTCACGTATTTCTCTGGTGGATTGACGATAATCCGAGGCTTTCATCACGTGCCTGCGAGATTATCAGCAATGCCAGCAACGCCATTTTTTTGAGTGCCGCCAGCGGCTGGGAAATTGCCATCAAGGCCCGGTTGGGAAAACTGACGTTGCCTGACGCTCTGGAGCGTTTCATTGCCGACCAGTTAGTGGTCAATGCCTTCAGTAGTCTACCCATCCAACTGAGCCATGCCCTTCACGTGTACACACTACCGGCCATTCACCGGGATCCATTTGATCGCATTTTGGTGGCACAGAGCCAACTGGAAGACATGCCGATCCTGACCGCCGATTCTCAGATCGCTCGCTACCCTGTAAAGGTGATCTGGTAAGTCACCCTAAATAGCCGGGGGTACAACTCCCAACCTCTGCGTGACGTGCGACGCACCTCCAAGGTGTGTCGCACGTTTTCTGTTATTGCTTCAACACCAACGGCAGGTAGATGAAGTGGTCGTTGGTCGGCGGCGGGCCGCTGCCCTCGCGCAGGTTGTCGCCGGAGACAACCAGGGCAAAGGGCTGTGGCCCCTGCGCCACGTTGTAGCCGTGGACGATGACGGTGTAGGTGCCGTAGGGCGCATCAGGGATGATAACCCCCTCGACATTGTTGCAGGCGTCCCACTGGCCGCTCCGCAGGCACTGGCCGGAGGTGTAGAGCCCCTGATTGCCGTAGTAGTGAGTGCTGTTGGGGGCGATGACCTCCAAATCCAGGTCGTTGACCAGGGCTTTGGCCGCGCCGGGAGTGCCAGGGTAGTCGGTCCAGGCCAGGGTGAGGCGGAAGGGGCCACCGGTTTGGGGTGGTGCGCCGCCGGTGCAGATGGTCCAACTTACGTCGTCAATCAGCAGGTCGTCGTAATCAGCGTCGTTGAGGCGCGGGCGCAGGCGGACCGTCTGCCCTTTGAGCGTAGCCATCTCAGCCGCTGACAGGTCCCGCTGGAACTGCTGCCAACTGCTGCTAGCGCTGGTGAGGGTCCCCAGATTAAGCAAGGTCTGGCTGCCGGCCGCGTTCAAGACCTCAATGTCCAGGTCTATGATGCCATCGTCAAGGTCTTTGTAGTAAAGGCTCAACGTGCCGGTGGTCGCATCGCTGGAGACGGCCACTGATTGCCAAACGTCGCCATCTGTGGGGCCGCCGGTCCAGCCCAGCAGCGCCACCCAGTTGCCGCCGTGGCTGCCCACGTTGTCACGAAACTGGGCATTGCCACTGACGGTCCAGTGAGGGTTCGTGGTATCGCCGGTCGAGGCTTCAAAGCCGCCGTCGCTGATGGCCTCGGGGCAGGGAGACGGTGTGCCGGTGGGGGTGGGAGTGGGAGTGTTGGTG
>Ga0209121_10006638_pt1 | contig 10108 bp, 11 predicted proteins | sample Cruoilmetagenom3_FD_187292 | JGI IMG/M metagenome (GOLD analysis project Ga0209121, IMG submission 187292) | Oil polluted marine microbial communities from Coal Oil Point, Santa Barbara, California, USA - Sample 3 (SPAdes) (version 2) | ecosystem: Environmental > Aquatic > Marine > Oil seeps ...
TTCCTTAATCAAATTCTTTTGCCATTTTTGCAAGAATCCGAAGGATCAGCGAAGCTCATTCGAAGAATCAGCGAAGCTAATTTTACAATTAAGGAACTAATTGCTGCCATTTTGTAATAACACTTGCATCACTTACACAAATCACTTACCATTAAACTATACAACAACGGTGGTCAGCGCAAATGTATTGGTGGGGAAAACATATTTCAATAGGGGTATTCTCGGTCTTTTTTCTTATATTCGGCATCGATCTTCTTGTTGCATCTTACCGTTTAGACAATCCCTACGAATTCATTATGTGCTTTTTTGCATCAAGCCTTATCATTATGATCAGTGCTGTGGGAATACTCTATCCTGCTATCAGGATATTTACCCTCTTAAAAACAAAGAATGTGAGCAAAAATGACAGCGATATCCGAGCACACGGGCAGTAAAGGTTTTATTCTCTTTATAATTATCATCTTAACGCTTCTCGGTTTAACCTCAGAGGCCTTAAGCTTTGATCTGGAAAAGAGTGTCAGAAAATTTACTCTCAACAATGGTCTGAAGGTACTGATGGTAGAGCGGCATTCAAGCCCGACGGTCTCGTTTTACATAAGGCACAAGGTGGGAGCCGTTGAGGAGAAGGGCGGCAGGACGGGCACCGCGCATATTCTGGAACATATGATGTTTAAAGGAACAAAGACCATAGGAACAAGGAACTTTAAAGAGGAAAGAAAGATGCTCGACGATATAGCGAGCATGGGAAATGCCCTTGATATGGAAAGGGTGAAAGGGGAAACAGCCGACAAGAAAAAGATAGAGGAACTGGATCGGCAATTAAAAATACTTCAAAAAAAGGCAAAGAAATACATACTTGAAAACGAAATCGGCAGACTTTACATTGAAAATGGAGGGGTTAAGCTGAATGCCTCAACGGGCAGGGATTTGACGACCTATCAGGTAAGCCTTCCTTCCAACAAGATTGAACTCTGGGCAAGGATAGAAGCCGACAGGATGACAAACCCCGTCTTCCGGGAATTTTATTCCGAACGGAGCGTGGTAACAGAAGAGAGAAGACAGGTCATAGAATCCATTCCTGGAAGATTGCTCATGGAGCAATTCCTTGCATCGGCCTTCACCGCTCATCCTTACAGGAGACCTGTTATCGGCTGGGCCTCCGACATGCGTTTTCTGAACATTGATTACACAAAGAATTTTTTCAAGACTTACTATGCCCCAAACAACACGGTAATCGCCGTGGTTGGAGACATATCGCCGGCTAAAACCATCGATATCATAAAAAGATACTTCGGGGAAATACCCCGCCAGGAACCTTCTCTTTTACATATAACGGGAGAACCGCCGCAAAAAGGCGAGAAGAGGATTGAGGTGATATATGATGCGAGCCCTCAAATTATAATAGGTTATCACAAACCTGCCCTGCCCTCCTTCGATGATTATGTCTTTGATGTCATTGATTCAATCCTCTCAAGCGGAAGGACATCGAGGTTCTTCAAGGCGCTTGTTGAGGAAAAAGGCGTTGCTGAAAGAGTGAATACGATAAACGGCATTCCCGGCGCAAGGTTCCCGAATCTTTTTACCATACTCGCGGCGCCGAGATACCCCCATACAAATAGTGAACTGGAAGACGCCATATACAGTGAAATCGAGAAGCTGAAAAGGGAACCCGTAACCGAAAGGGAAATACAAAAGACAAAAAACCGGCTAAAAGCGGATATCTTAAGGAGCCTCGATTCCAACGCCGGTCTTGCCGGCATGTTGTCCTATTATGAAGCTATTGCCGGGGACTTCCGATATGTAACTCGTCATATCGAAGTTATTGACAAGGTTACTCCTGAAGATATTATGAGGGCGGCAAAAAAATACCTTAACAAGGAAAATCGAACTGTCGCAATTTTAAAGAGGAATGAGCAATGAAAAGAGCATCTCTTTTAATTATACTAATATGTTTCATCCTGTCGGTTTCCACAGGTTATGCGGCAGAATCTGCGCCTCTCATAAATCCTGATAATTTAATATACCGGCCTCTTAACTTTGCGCCGCCAAAAGCCGAAAGAGTGGAGCTTGAAAACGGGATAGTCCTGTATATTCTCGAGGACCATGAGCTCCCTCTGTTGAAGATATCCGCCATTATAAAAACCGGTTCCATTTATGACCCGAAAGGCAAAGAAGGACTTGCGGAAATTACCGGAACTGTAATGAGAACGGGTGGGACAAAAAACAGGACAGGCGGCGAAATCGATGAAGAGCTTGAATACTTCGCTGGAGATATCTCGGTTTCCGTCAACATGGAGTCAGGATCAGCCACCCTTTCAGTGCTCAAAAAAGACATAGCCGATGGGCTCGACATTTTTTCAGATATTATCATGAATCCGGTCTTTGATGAAAAAAAGCTGGAAACGGCAAGGAATCTAAAGATAGAAAATTTAAGAAGGGTGTACGACGAGCCTCAAAAGATGGCCTTCAGGGAATTTAAAAGATTAATATACAGGGGAAACGAGAGAGAAAGGCTGCCTTCTGTAAAATCAGTGGAAAAAATAACGAGGGGCGATCTGATAAGATTCCGGCAAAGATTCTTCCATCCGGAAAACATGATGATGGCAGTGGCCGGCGATATAACTCGAGATGAAGCAATATCAAAGATAAACCGGTATTTCGGGGCATGGAACCGGACAGGGGAGGAAATCAAGGAGATACCCTGCCCGGAAATGAATAACGATGGAACAATAAATTACATATACAAAGAGGCGCCTCAATCAATCATCATCATGGGATGCCTGGCGCCCGATAAGAAAAGCCCCGATTTTTATCCATTTACAGTTCTCGATTTTATATTGGGCAGCGGGGGATTTCGATCACGAATTATGCGTGAAGTAAGGAACAACGCCGGCCTGGCTTACAGCGCCGGAAGTTTTTACAATGGCAGGAGCGATTATGGTATCTTCGGCGCCTACGCCTTCACAAAATCCTCATCCACAGCAGAAGTCTTATCCCTGATAATGTCCATTATCGACGATGTTAGAGCTAACAAGGTAGAGGAAAGCGAGCTTTCATGGGCCAAAAAATCTATCAATAACAGCTTTATCTTCTCCTTTGATTCCGCAGATAAAATAGCAGTTCAGCAAATGCTGATTAAATACAATAAACTACCCGATGATTTTCTCACAACATACAGGGCTAAAATAGAAAAAGTAACCATAGAAGATTTGAAAAGAGTCGCGAAAAAATACCTTTCCCGCAACAGGGCAACCATACTTATATTAGGGAATGACAGGGATTTTGATAAACCCCTTTCCCTTTTCGGAAAGGTAAAGAAGATAGAGGCTCAGTAGAAAAATAGTAACTGCTCAATAAACAGGGGTAAACTCATTATACTCATGGTTTCGGATCGCCGGAATGACAACGGTATGTTCCCCTGATTTTTTACGAGTTCATCATAAACGGCTCAATTTAAAAAGACCGTTGACAACAAGGCACAGCGTAGTAAAAGGAGATAGATATGCTGGAGGCAACCATCCGTCGTATCGGCCCCCTGAACGGGGCTGCTATGAAAGAAGCCGAACGCCACCAGGATCAACTGGCCCTTCCCCTTGGAAGCCTTGGCAGACTCCATGAACTCTGTATCCACCTGGCCGGTATTACAGGAAATCCACGGCCGGAAATTATGAATCTGGCTATAGTGACAATGGCGGCGGATCATGGTGTTGCAGCACAGGGCGTTAGTCTCTTTCCCGGGGAGGTGACCGGTGAGATGGTGGCAAACTTTGCCAGGGGCGGCGCAGCCATAAATGTGCTCGCCCGGCACGTTGGAGCCAGGTTGACCGTGGTGGACATCGGTGTGGCCGGTCCGCTTGCGGAACTACCCGTCAAAGAGGATGATTCCATCCGGTTGGTTTACCGCCGGATTGCCGAGGGAACAATGGATATTTCTCAGGGTCCGGCCATGTCCAGAGACGAAGCGCTAAGGTCGCTGGAAACAGGCATTCGGGTTTTTGAGGAAGAGATGGCAGGGGGACTTGACGCCATTGGAACAGGCGATATGGGAATAGGAAACACGACCCCTTCATCCGCCATAGCGGCGGTTCTCCTGAAAAAGGATCCTGCGGATCTGGTCAATCGGGGAACGGGAATCGACGATGATACTTTGAAACGTAAAGTCGAGGTGGTCGCAAAGTCACTGAATGTAAACCAGCCGGATCCGGATGATCCAATGGATGTTCTTTGCAAGGTCGGGGGCTTCGAGATCGGAGGGATCGCGGGAGTGATCCTGGCCGCCGGCGCGAACCGAACTCCCGTGGTGGTGGACGGCTTTATCTCCACGGCTGCCGCTCTTCTGGCCTCTCGCCTTAATCCTGAAATCAAAAACTATCTCTTTTCAGGCCATCGGGCGGCCGTAGAAGGTCACGAATTGATGCTGAATGAACTGGGATTGAAGCCCATGGTCGATCTTGGAATGCGACTGGGTGAGGGAACAGGGGCAGCTTTCGGACTTTCAATTCTATCAGCAGCTTCGCGTATCGGCAGAGAAATGCTCACATTTGACGAGGCAAAAGTCAGAAAATCAGATTCGAGTGAGCAGTGAATGGTTACAGGATATTTATAAGTGTGATTTTAAAGGTAAGCTTCTTGCCTGCGAGCAGATGGTTGGCATCCATGGTTATCTTATCATCACCGACGTCACTTATAAAAGCATCAATGACATTTCCTTCGTCAGATCTGCCCTGTATCTCCTTCCCTGCTTCCAGTTTTATATCCGGCGGAAACTCTGCCCTGTCGATCGTAAATGTAAGGCCTTCTTCATATTCACCATACGCATCCTTTGGGGGGATCGTCACGGTTTTTGTATCGCCTATGTTCATTCCGACCACGGCATTTTCAAAGGCCGGCAACATCATTTTCTTTCCAATTTCAAATTCGAGCGGCTCCAGAGAAGAATCAAAAACAGTTCCATCATCGAGCGTTCCGACATAACCAACCCCTACCTTATCACCTGTTTTTGCCTGAGTCATTTATTTCCCCTTTTGATAATTTGATGTAACTGCCCTGCAGTTATGACTCTGTTGATTTAATGCCAATTTCAGTGCTTTTTGCAAAAGATAGCGTCGTAACCAGTTGAAATTATTGATAGCGAAAAACGATTTTTCTGCAAAATCATACTAAATCAACAGAGTCAGTTATTCGGCTGAAAGTCGAATAAAAAGGGAGCTCCATATTGAACACCGGATTACCCTGTAAAAACGGGGCGAAAGCCAATGCTGCGGCTCAGAGTTGATCGATCGTTAGTCAGGGGCAGTGCCGCCAGACCGGAGTTCCTTTCCCAGAGCCAGTCCCCACCCAGAACAGGCATTCTCTCGCCATAATTACGTATCCACATTGCTCCCTTTGCAGCTGCATATACGGGAACACTATCTGTCTCATCACCGCTCACAAAGGGACAGATGCTGAGCTGCTTCAATATCAGTGGAGGTATCCAACCTTCTTTGGCTTTCAGGGTTTTCCACTCAGAAATATAATTGTGGTCATAGTGCCCATTGTCTCCCCGAGGACCAGCATAATTCGTAATAGAATCACTCAAGATCGGCTCGCCTAAATCCCCGGTGCTTTTACCATCACCGGCGCGAGGACTATCGAAAAAGGCATCCCGCGCCGGCCAGTCCTCCTCGTTCAGGGTATAACTGTTGTCATCCGGACAATATATCCGGCCATCCACAATTTTCATCAAACCGATCCATTCCCAGACGTTTCCCACTAAATCCGATATGCCCTGAAAAGTGCCGTCATGTCTCCAGGATGCAGGGCCGTATCCGGTTGAAGTTCTCCCATCATGCCAATTTTCCCCGATTCGGTACCTGTAGGTTACCTTTCCACGCTCCCACGACGCCTCATGACTCTTTCCGTAAGATGTGTTTCCTCTCGGCTGGAACCCGTTTGCAAGACACCAGAGCATCACGGCCGACCTCTCGTGGACAGTCATGAGATGCCACCCCTCGCCTTTTGCCGCACAGCAACTTCCGGCCTGATCATAATTAATATACGTTGCCGGATCCTGTGCCGGCAAGGAAACAGCCCTGCCATCCTTTACGGTTGCCTGGTACGCCCCGATGAAAATTTCCGGCACCTCAGCATCGTTGACTATAAATGCAGGGTGAACGCCGGTTCCAAGCATTCCGGAGGCCTCAACATCTTCAAGATTAAACCTTGGAATCACAACCATATGGCATGGATAACCTTTGTCGTCGTACATAACGGTTATTTTCCCGCCTGTCGCCGCCTCAACAGACGCCCTTAGCATATCCTTTGCAAAAACTTCCGGCATGTCTTATATACCTCCATGCTCACTATTTTGATTCTCGATGGACATATAAGACGGAGTATGACATGATATTGATAAGAATGTCAAGAATTAAGGTTATTGTCAACTCGGAAGAGATATATTTTCCGAGAGTTTATGCGCGGCGAAACAGGACGGCGATAAACCCTTGACAACTGGAAGGTGATAAATTAGCGTACCGCATCAAAGGTTGATTTAGGGGTGAAATATGATAGGTGTGCTGGTAATAACCCATGGTAATCTTGGATGTGAGTTAATCCGGTCCGCTGAATTGATAAAGGGAAGGTTGGATGGCGTACTCGCAGTTTCGGTGGACCCTACAAAGGGAGTCGAAAAATTAAAGAAAGAGATTACAGACGGCATAAAGAAGGTGGATACGGGTAAAGGCGTTTTGATTTTGACGGATCTTTTTGGAGGCACTCCTTCAAACATTTCTTTGTCTTTTTTGAAAGAAGAAAAGTTAGAGGTGGTCACGGGTGTAAATCTTCCCATGTTGCTCAAGCTGCCGGAGATAAGGGAAAAAGAGAATCTGCGGGATTTTGCTTATCTTGTTAAGAGTTACGGGAGGAAAAACATATTACTTGCCGGTGAAATTCTGAATAAAAAAGTGAGCATTACATGAGTTCTTTCGACATATCACTCGTAAGAGTCGATAACAGGCTTGTTCATGGTCAGATATTGGAAGCCTGGATCCCCTTTATCAAAGCATCATGTGTAGTGGTTGCGGATGATGATGTGGCGGGCGACTTTTTTCAGGAGTCGGCAGTAAAAATGGCTGTCCCGAGCGAGATTGAGGTTGTGGTAAATAGCGTAGAGGAATTTTCTGAAAATTATTCTTACTGCGAAAAGGGAGGCGGGAAGACAATCGTACTGTTTTGCAATGTATGCGATGCCCTGAAGGCTTACAGGTCTGGTTTTAGATTTAGAAAGTTGAATGTAGGCAACGTTCACAGTAAGGCAGGCGCAAAACAATTTATACCGTCAGTATATTTATCCGAAAAAGAGGTAAAGGACTTACGGTTTCTTGTGGACTCCGGAGTCAATATAAAGTTGATGTCCCTTCCAACGGACATGCCCGTTGATTTTCGTGATGTAGTGAAAAAAATGTCGTAAGAACCGAAGAAATTCCGCATTGGGCCCAGAATTGAAACCTTCCTTCAGGGGAGCATATGTCATATCCTCCTAAAATCAGTTTAACCTTGAACCTGACAATCCGAGCAGTTACAAGTTATGATGAATTATCGCGTTCGATCGAAGGCGGCAGATATCGAGATAATAGAAATGGTGGCAGGTGACCTTGACGAGGTCATAGCTATTGAATGCAGTTCCTTTACGGAGCCATGGTCTGCGAAGATGTTCGAGCAGGGATTGCGGTTGCCGGAATTTCATAATCTGGTGGCCAAGGTAATGGTGGAAGGTGGTCGTGAAATTGCGGGATATATTAATTTCCTGTTAGGCCCTGACGAGGTTCATATACTGAATATAGCCATACGGGAAGATTTCAGAATGCATGGAACAGCCTCAAAATTAATGGAGGAGATGATAAAAATTTCATATAATCAAGGAGCTTTCTTCGCGACCTTGGAGGTGCGCGGGAATAATGCGGCTGCCAGGAAATTATATGAAAAGTTCGGTTTCGCGGCAACGGGGATAAGACCTTTCTATTATTCAGATACTGGAGAGAGCGCTTTGATTATGGAGGCCGATCTGCGTTATAATTTTAATGCGTAGGCGTTTATATGCTCAGAGTGTTCAGATTTGGAGATGAATTTGACAACCTGAGCAGCTGCCGATTTTTGAGCCCCGAATCCTGAACCCGTGAATCTCTGAACCCTGTGCGTGAATCTTTTGTTATGTCGAATAAAAACTCAATGATGTCCGGGAAAATCATTTTCAACCGGCAGATTAATAGAGATCACTTTTTGATATCTCTGAGGATTCCCGGTGCCAAATCATCATTTAAGGGAGCTGTGCCGGGGCAGTTTGCTATGCTGCGTGTAAAGGGGGAGGCTCGCCCTCTTTTAGGAAGGCCTCTCAGTATCTATTCTCTCCGTCAGGATGATGACGGGATCATCGTTGAATTCCTGTACAGGGTTGTCGGTAAAGGAACTCATGTATTTTCCCGATTGAAACCGGGGGAAGAGATGTCCCTCCTCGGCCCTCTGGGACATGGTTTTGATATCTTCCCCGACCGCGATTTTGTTGTTCTAATTGCAGGTGGCGTTGGCATAGCTCCCCTTTCTTTCCTTGGTGAGCGCTGCAGGCAATACTCTGCCGACACAACTCCGAAGATAGTCTGTTATGCGGGCGCGCGAAGTTCAGATATCCTTGTCGGTCTCGACAGGATGGAAAAGATATGCTCTGATATCAGGATAAGCACAGATGACGGCAGCAGAGGGCATCGTGGTAGTGTTTGCGACCTTTTTGAATGTGATATAACGTCCTATGACAGCAATGATTCGGTTATCTATTGCTGCGGGCCGACCCCCATGATAAAGAGATTTTCTCAGCTTTTGACGGGGCATCCTCTTCCCTGTCAGGTATCGATTGAGGAGAGGATGGCATGCGGCGTGGGGGCATGTCTCGGGTGCGCCGTCAGCGTTAAATCCGGGTATAAGAGGGTTTGCAAAGACGGTCCTGTCTTTGATATTGATGAGATAGACTGGGAAGCTGAAGGCTGTTAGTGCCTGACAGCCTTCAGCCTGTCTGTCTGAACAGTTACGGGAATAGCAATGAAATTACGATCTGCGCCACAGATGAGTGTTGATATCGGCGGTCTTGTGCTCAAGAATCCCGTTATGACCGCTTCCGGGACATTCGGTTACGGCGAGGAGTATTCACGCTATGTAGATCTTAACCGGTTGGGCGCTTTGATTGTTAAAGGCATTTCACTTGAACCAAGAGAGGGCAATCTTCCTCAAAGAATCATGGAGACGCCGTGTGGAATGCTCAACTCCATCGGTCTTGAGAACGTAGGCGCGCTGTCTTTTATCAATGACAAACTTCCCTTCCTGAAAAGATTTGATCTCCCCGTTATTGTAAATATTTTTGGAGAAACGATCGAAGAATATATGAAAGTCGCCCAGACACTGAGCGGAGTTCCCGGGGTGCACGGTCTGGAAGTAAACATCTCCTGCCCAAATGTGCGAAGAGGCGGCGTCGCCTTTGGCTCCGATCCGGATATGGCGTATGAAGTTGTCAGAGAGATAAAAAGCGTGACCGATCTTCCCGTAATAGTCAAGTTGACCCCGAACGTGACCGATATAGCGGGCATTGCGGCTGTTGTTGAAGAGGGGGGGGCGGACGCGGTATCTCTTATTAACACATTGATGGGGATGTCCGTCGATATTGAGAAGAGAGTCCCTCATCTGAAGAATATTACCGGCGGATTGTCCGGGCCGGCGATAAAACCTGTAGCGCTGCGGATGGTCTGGGAGGCGGCAAACAGGATATCCATACCTGTAATCGGTGTTGGGGGAATTATGGATGCCGCGGATGCCATCGAGTTTCTTATTGCGGGAGCTAAGGCGGTTCAGGTAGGAACTGCCAATTTTATAAATCCACACGCCACAATGGACGTCCTTGAGGGGATCGAGGAATACCTTTGGGATCATGATATCGGTGGCATTAATGACTTGACAGGGACGCTGATTACAATCTAAATTATGAAAAAGATGGCTCGTCAGCAGAATCTGTGGGTAGCATGAGATAAAAACAGAGCATTGTCTTTCATGAAGAGGTAAGATTGTTTTCCAAAAAGCAATCAACCCCAAC
>Ga0209121_10006639_pt1 | contig 10107 bp, 8 predicted proteins | sample Cruoilmetagenom3_FD_187292 | JGI IMG/M metagenome (GOLD analysis project Ga0209121, IMG submission 187292) | Oil polluted marine microbial communities from Coal Oil Point, Santa Barbara, California, USA - Sample 3 (SPAdes) (version 2) | ecosystem: Environmental > Aquatic > Marine > Oil seeps ...
ATATTTAAAAATTAAAATAATTGCCTCCAAAACAAAAACAATCAACCATAAAAAACTATTCAAGCCAATAAAAGGCAAAGCCATAAAAAGCCAGCTAAAATACCACGGCTGAAACTGTTGGCCAGAAGCGGTTAATAAATAAGCAAAATAAAAAAATAAAAAAACCACCGATAAACTAAAAAACAACTCTCTATATTTCTTTTTTAGAAATAAAACAGGAGCAAAGATAATATGGACAAACTTAACTAAGGCCGAAGCAATAAAAACAAGAAATCTTTCTCTCCTTCTTTTTAACAGTAAAACTAAACTTAAATAGAACAAAAAAATCACTAAAATGTCGTTATGGCTGTTAATTAGCAATTCTATAATCAAAAAAGGGTTAAAAAACCAGTAAACAAAAACATTCTTATCATTTTTATTAATCCTTAAAAGAAAAACCCCGGCGCCCAAAAATAACAAACCGCCTAATAATTTAAAACCATAAAAATTTAAGACAAATTTCCCTAAAGAAAGTGCGAAAGGAATTAATGAATATAGCAGCCAAGTCGGACCATAAGGAGTAGAAAGATGAACCCAATGAGTAAATCTAAGCCAGGGATCATTAGGAAAACTATTAGGGGGATAAGAATAGGGATTTTGGTGATAATAACCAATTATCTTGGCATCAAATAAATAATGAAAAATATCATGCGACAAAAAAGGATATGACAACGAGGCAATTAAAGCAACTATCCCGGCTAAAATCAACAATTTCTTCAGAGACTGCTTTTTAAGAAAACCGGAAAACAATAAATATAACTGGATGCTAAAAAGAAGTAATAATAATCCTAAATAAGTTTTAGCCGATAAGGACCGGTTAAAATATCCCCAATGCTGAAATTTATCCAAGAAATTAACCAGGGGGGGGTAATGAGTTAAGCTTAAATTAAAATCAACCCAGAGGTAAGAAAAGACAAAAAGAAATAGGTAGGAAAGGACAAGAAGAATAAATAACAGCATTAATTAGAAATTAGAAATTAGAAATTTTTATCTGTACTTTCCCTGCCGCTCATTTTTCCGAACATTAATAATTTGCTCCAACATTTGCTTTGCTTCTTTTATAAAACTCTTATTTTTACCAGTGGCGACATCTTCATCACGCCATCTAACTAAAACTTCACCAATTTTGCAGCCTCTTTTTTGGGCTAAAAATAACAGCTCCACATCAAAAGCTGTTACTCGCCAACCAGTAGCCTGTTTAAAATTCTTCAAAACTGATAGTTTGGGAAATAATTCCTTAGCAATAGGAGTTTTAAATGCCTTAAAACCGCATTGAGTGTCAACAATATTAGGCAGTAGAAACAACCTCCGGCTATTTAGAAAAATCCAACCGGCAATCTGCCGATAAAACGGCGCTCCCTTTCTCCTCCATCCCCGAGAGCCAATAACCACATCATAGCCTTTATTAAAAAAGGGCAAAAGCTTCTTTATCTCACTAATAGGTGTTGATTGATCCATATCGGTGAAAAGAACAATCTCTCCTCGTGCCCTCTTAATCCCCTGCCAAACAGCATAAGGCTTACCGCCATGCTGATTTTTCAAAAGTCTAAAGCAAGGATATTTTTTAACAAAAGTCTCTACCAATTTTTTACTCTTATCAGTCGATCCATCATCGGAAATAATTACCTCCCAAGAATATTTTCGCTTTTTCAAATAGTCATAAACTTGCCGCAAAACTCCCCTTTTTAAATTAGCCTCTTCGTTATAGCAGGGAATGACCACCGAAAGAAATAGCTTGGAGTTCTTCTTCTTAATCATCTTAAAAATAATAATAGCACACACGCGGCTTAATCCTGAGATTTTAACTCATACACCCACACCCCGTAAGCAACGTGCTCGCCAGAAACGGTTTTTAATACGCCGAACTGGGCAATTTCCCAAAGAGCATGGCCCTCAGGATTGCAAGGCGCTCCTTCACAAATAGCAAAAACCGATGAAGGATCAAGAGAGTCGGTTACAAAATCTTTAATATATAAAAAATAACGGTAATTATAGGCATACGGCGAACCAGTCAGAGAAGTGACATAAATATTTCTACTTGCCGATTTTTGACCAATATAATCGGCTACCATTTGACTCCTTCTAACTTGCTGGTTATTATCCGCCTTAACAATCCATTGGTAATCAAAAACAGCCATTCTCACTAAAACTAAAATTAATAACAAAACATTAAAAATAATCAACGGCCAAAGCCGCTGTTTTTTTAGAAAATAAGTAAAGGCGGCAATTAGCAAAAAAACTAAGGGGTTTAAAAAACCTAAATAGTGAAGGTGAATTTGGCCCTTAATAATTAGCAAACACGAGAAAATGGCCACCAAAAAAATTAAAGGAAGTAAAATAATCACTCGTTTTTGGTTAGGCGAGGCTTTTTTTAAAAAAAGAAAGGGAGAAAAAAGAACGATTAAAAAATAATAAATCAAAAAATGAGATTTAATAAATAATTCATTTGCCAAAGAAGTTATCAAAACACAAAAAGTTTTGATAACTGGAACCCTTATTTCCTGATTAATATCACTGCCAAAAACAAAATTCCAGGCGGCGCGGGTATTAATAAAACAATTTTTTATCTCAAATAAAATAAAAGGAATCAGAGGCAAAACAACACCGGCAACTAAAAATAAAAACGGTTTTGCCTTCTCAACCCAAGAGAACCTTTTTCCCGGTGATATTAGCCAATAAAGATAAATAACTAAGGTGAAAACAAATAAAACTCCGGTCACATAATGAAGCTGAATTAAAATGCCCAGAGCCATTCCTAACCAAAAAAGGAATTTACTTTGCTCCTCCTCCAAAAACTTTAATGAAAACCAAAGCCAAAAAAGAGAAAAAAGAGGCAATGGATTAGGATTCCAAGAAAAACGGCTGTTTTGCAAAACCAAAGGCGATAAGGCATATAAAAAACTAACCAAGAACGCCGAAATTAAATCAAAATAATTAAAAATAAAAAAGAACAAAACCAAATTGGTAATTAAACCTAATAGAGCCACCAAAACTACCGGACCCACAGGATTAAAATGCCAAAGCCATAAAAAAGGAGTAATCACCCAATAGTAAATTGGCCCTAAATAGAGATTGCCGATTGAGGCCATCGGCCCAATAAAAGGAATATCGCCTTCCTTTAAAATCTTAGCCGCTTTTAAAACATCCCGCCCTTGATCATCCAAAAAAGTAGTTAGCGGCCCCAAGCGGTAAAAACGAAAAAAAGCGGAGAGCAAGATTAAAACAACAAATAAAGCCAAAACCAACGGCTTTTTTAAAATTTTTGAACTAAATTGTTCTAACATAACACTATGTTAATGATTATACCTCCTTATTCTTAATTCTTCCCACTATGCTCTATGCTTTACTTTATACACTATACATAATACATGTTCTTTTTGTTATACTTTATAAAAGGATATGAAAAGAGTTAAAAACATTTTCTCTCAAGTGAAAAAATTAGCTCTGCTTCATCCGGTTTGGGCTTTAATTTTTACTTCTGTTTTATCCGCTTCCTTGGTCTACTTTCCTTTTATCCTTCATCTTCAATCTTTTTGGGGATTAAAATATCCGGAAAAATTTAACTTCTCTACTGTTTTAAAAAACTTTGACGGCTTAAATTACGTTATTGTTGCCAAAACCTGGTATAACCCACAAAAAATAGCCGCCCTTTTTCCTAATACTCTCTCGCCAAACTATTTTCCCGCCCACTTTCCTGCTTATCCCGCTCTAATTTGGCTAACTGCTCAACTCCTTAATATTGATTTTCCTCACGCCTCAGTCATTGTTACCTTAATAACGTCAATAACCGCGGTTATCGCCTTTTACTACTTATCAACCCTCATTTTAAAAGACAAGGAAAAGGCTCTTATTCTATCCTTATTATTGACTCTTTTCCCCGCGCGCTGGTTAATCGTTAAAAATATCCCCAGCCCTGAACCGCTTTTTATCACCTTTATCATCGCCTCTATTTACTTTTTTTGCAAAAGAAAATATGGAAAAAGCGCCCTCTTAGCTATCCTCTGCCAAACAGTTAAAAGCCCGGGAATCTTACTGGCAGGAAGCTTAGGCTTGGCAGCAATTGTCAAGATTTATCAAGAAAAAACTAATTTTAAGAAAGCAATTAAAAATTTTTGGCCTATCTTAATTACTCCTTTGGGCCTAATTGCCGTGTTTTGCGTTTACAAATTAACTGCTGGCGATTTCCTCGCCTACTTTAAAACCGGTGACAACATCCATTTATTTTGGCCGCCTTTTCAGGTTTTCAATTTTCATGGACAGTGGACACAGAGTATCTGGTTAGAAGATGTCTATTTAAATTATCTTTTAGGAGCAATTTTCTTATTAATACTTTGGGGAAAATATAAAGCTAATATTTTATTTATATTCCCCGCTGTTTTTTATTTCTCTACCTGTTTTATCGCCCACCGCGATATTAGCCGCTACCTACTTCCCGCTGTGCCATTTTTATTATTAGGAGGAGAAAAATTCTTTACCAGTAAGAAGTTTTTAGTCCCCTTATTATTACTTCTTCCCGCTCTTTATCTTTACGCGATAAACTTTATCAGTTTTAATGTTATGCCTCTCTCTGATTGGACCCCATACCTTTAACCTTCCCCTTTCTCCAAATCACTTTGTTATACATTAGCCAATTATAGGGCAAAACCAAGAAAACAATAATCAGCGGCAAATAAAGCTGGCGGTATTGTGGCCCAAAGAGAGAAGTTAATAATGTTCCCATTACTGTCTGAATAACCAACGCGCCAGCGGAAGTAAAATTAAACTGCAGGAATTTTTTCAAAATTACCGCCGGTTTAGTAAATTTTTGCTGACCGAAAGTCCATAAATTATTCCAGGTAAAATTAGAAATTATTGCCAACTCTGTTGATAAAAACCAGCAAAGCCACTCGGCAAATTCCATTCTTGTGAAGATTTTTAAAGAAATAGCATTAACTAAATAGCCCACAAATCCCACCACGCCAAACTTCAAAAAACTTTGTGTCGCTTTGTCGTGCCAGCGAAGCAAAATAACTGTCCGCAAAATATCTTTTGCCGTCCCAGCGGAAAACTTTGACTTGCCTCTTTCCCTCACCTGAAATTTTAGAGGAATCTCTTTAACCTTAGCTCCTAATTTAATCATCTTATATAAAAACTCCAATTTATAGCCAAATTTTTGTGAATATAAATGATCGATATCCATTTTCTCTACAAAGCCCTTAACTCGAGAAGCTTTAAGGCCCGTGGTAGGATCAGTGATTTTGAAAAATGTTTTAGAAGGGAAAAAAAGAATGAGGCGCGCCATCAAGCCACCCACTTCAGAAAAGAAAACCCTTTTAAACCCCCAACCCTTGGGGTTAGAACCACCTTTAACTTTACGTGAACCCAAAACATAATCTGCGCCCCGATCAATTTCTTTTAACATTACTGGAATTGTTTCCGGCGGATGCTGAAAATCACCGTCAAACTCAATTATTGCGTTAGCATCCAATTCTTTCATTGCCCGCTTAAAACCTACCATATAGGCATAACCAATGCCCATCTTCTTGGGGTTTAAATATAAATGAAGGTTTTTATACTTTTCTTCTAATTTTTGGACAATTTTATAAGTACCGTCAGGCGAAGTATCGTCAACTACTAAAAGATGACAATCCCAATTTTCAATTGTGGGGAAAGTCTTGGTAAAAAGATATTTTATCATCTTACCAATAGACTCTGCCTCGTTATAGGTAGGAATAACAATAACAGCTGTTTTCTTTTTATTCATCGTCCTACGCCCCTATACTGGAAACCCAATTTGATCAATATTTTTCTATTTAAAATATTACGGGCATCAAAGACCTTATTGCTTCTCATTAAGGTCTTGACCCTTTCAAAAGAAAGCTTAGAAAACTTTGGCTCGTCTGTCAATACCAAAAGAACATCAGCCCCTTTAACAGCCTTATAGGGATCATCCTTATAATCAATACTGGGTAAAACATTTTTAGCTTTTTCCATAGCCAAATAATCAAAGGCAGTAACTTTCACTTTTCTCTCGCATAATATTTTAATTATTTCCATTGCCCTTGAACCACGAATATCATCAGTCCCCTGCTTGCAGGCTAAGCCCCAAACCGCTACCCGCTTTCCCTGAAAACTACCCCACACCTCTTCTAACTCCGCCAGTTTTTCTCCCGCTCTTTGCCGGTTTAAGGAATCCATTTTCCTAAACAACGAGCGCTTCACTCCCACCTTTCTCGCCCAAACCGCCAAAGCGGCTACATCTTTGGGAAAACAAGAACCACCGTAACCTAAACCAGGATACCAATAATGAGAACCAATGCGCCGGTCAAGACCAATACCACTAATTACCTCTTTAATATCAGCGCCCGCTTTCTGAACCAAATCAGCCAATTGGTTGGCAAAAACAATGCGCAGAGCTAAATAAGAATTGGCTGCATACTTTGTTAATTCTGCGCTCTCTATCTTCATAGTCAACATTGGCACTTTAAAATCGGTGAAAAGTCTCTTTAAAATAGCAGCTGTTTTTGGCCGCTCACAGCCGATAATAATCCTGTCAGGATGAAGAGTATCTTCCAAGGCGTGCCCTTCGCGTAAAAACTCCGGACAAAAAGCAATATCTGAATTAACCTTCTCTGCTAATCGCCGGGTGGTGCCTGGCGTTGACGTGCTTTTCAAAACAACTACTGTCTGCCCTGGAGTAATCTTTGAACTAATTTCCCTTGCTACTACCCAAATTGCCGACAAATTTACTGCCCCACTTTTCTTTGATGGAGTCCCTACAGCAATGAAAATAACATCAAGATTTCTCTCTAATTGTGAAGCTTCTCCAAATAGAGTTAAACTCCCATTTGCTAAGACTCTTCGTAACAAAGCCCCTAATCCCGGCTCATAAAAATGAGGCTTGCCCTTTCGAATTCCCCGTAGTTTGGCAGAATCATTTTCTACTAAAGAAACTTTATTGCCAAATTTTGCCAAAACAGAAGCCAAAGTTAAGCCTACATATCCTGCTCCTATCACCGCTACTCTCATAGTTTGAAATATATCACAAGGGGTTGATGAAATACAAGAAAAGAGACGCCACTATTTTTTAATTTCTTTGAGTACGTAGTAAGTTGATTTACCCCTGCCTTTCCTACTGATTAAACCAAGTTTGATGAGTTTTTGGAAATCTAAAGCGCGGGTGGCTTTAGCTCGTTTAGCTAATACAGAATAATCTTTGTCAGTAATAAAATTATTTTCCCGGATGTGTTTTAGTATTTTTTGATGAAAGGGTTTAAGTTGAGTATCGGGGCTGAGACTAATTTTTGGTAGCAATTTCTTGATTCTTAGTAGTTCGTCAATTATGCCTTCGGTAAAATACTCAAGCCAGGCGGTGAAATCGATGGTTTTCTGAAGATCATAGTAGTCACCCTGTTCGCCAACGAATTTGAAATAGCGAGTGATATTTTGGTTATAATAATTTTCAAAACTAAAAAGATTGAATGTATTTAATCCTAATTTAGCGAGTAAAAGCTTGGTGGCAAGACGAGTAGTTCTGCCATTTCCGTCCATAAAGGGATGAATAATAACCATTTGCTTGTGAAAAATGCCAGCAATAATCAAAGGATCAATTTTGGCTTGATTTTTTTTAACAAATCCTGTCAATTCCTTAACTAATTTTTCGACATCTTTGACATCTGGTGGTAAGAAGATGACTTTTTGGGTTCTGGGGTCGTTGACGATGATTGGCTGTTGCCTTAATTGGCCTGATTGGTGCTTGGGAAGAAGATCTTGAGTAACTTGCTTATGGATTTTTAGAACAAGCTTTAAAGAAAGTTTGGTTTGAGGAGATCCAATTTTTTTATTAAGTTCAACAAGAGCTTTATTATAATTAAGAACTTCTTTCTGACTATCGCGGATATGTTCAGGCTTTGACTTAAGGGTTTTCTTAACTTCAGTAAGAGGGAGTGGGTTGCCTTCAATACTGGTCGAAGCAAAGGCAGAAACAGCTTGAGCAGTTTTTTCAAATTCCATTAAAACTACACTGGGAAATCTTTGCTGGTTTAATTTGATGACTAAACTGTTAACTTGTTTTATTTGGCTTAATAGTTTGTCGGTAATAGTATACTTCGGCTTAAACATATAGACTAATTATAGACGAATATTAGACGAATATCAATAGGCTTTGGGGAGGTCAAGGGTGAATTTTTTGAGCTGAAAATTCTGATTCTAAATTAAAAAGCTATGATAGGGATTATCTAGTCTATAAATTTAAAATTTGAAAGGAGCTGTTTAAAGATAGGCAAAAACTTGTCTTCGGTTTCTTTATTGCCAGTAAGCGCGCCATAACTAAAACTGTAATATCTATAATTGTAAGTTAAATCTGCAATAATTGGAGATATGGGATCACCTCTGCCCCTATATTTAACTCCTTTTATTCCAGAGACTGTTATCTGTTCTAGAGAATCTTCAGGAAAAGCAATCTCTTCTAGTGTCATTTTATATTTATTAAATAAATACTCTTCTACAGAATAATTTTGAGGATTATCTTCTATAAATATAGATATTTTATAAACAGGATAATTTGCTTTTCCAGAAACTCTTTTTAATTCAGAAGAAAGCTGTGGCTGAGTTTTATCCTCTTTTTCTATTGTAAAACGCGTAAAACGCTTATTTTCTAAAAAGAAAGACCAATCACTAGGATATTTAAACTCAAAACCATACTCTTTATTTTTATAAGTTTCCCACTTTTCTGTAGGAGTGGATGGTGGTGGATCAGTTATCTTTACTTCAACAGGTGGAGTTGTTGTCAGTTTTTGATTATCTAGTCGTTGTTTTACCTTGTAGTATTTATAGGCAAATACGCTTGTGGCCCCAAGCAGTAAGATAATTAAACCAACTACCAACCATTTGGGTGTTTTTTTATTAGCAGTGGGTTGTTGGAGATCTAATGTCTCAGTTGTTGGCAAAACATTGGCGGGTTGGAAATCGGAAGTTTGTGGATTTTGATTAGGAACTGGTTTGTTTGTTTGCATATTATATTCAATATATCATACCTTTTTATTTATAAAAAACTGGCTGAAAAACCTAAATAGTAAAATATATTTTGGCTAATTGGTGCTTAGCGAATTGTTTTTATATATTTTATATATAAATAATCTGATATTATTTTACCATAAACGTTTTTGATAGAAGCAGAGCAAAGATGATAAAATAGAAGTATGAAGGTCGACATTCTCACTCTTTTTCCAGCTATGTTCCAGGGACCTTTTGACGAGAGCATTGTTAAGAGGGCCCAAAAGAAAAAATTAGTTAAAATCCAAATCCACAACCTGCGTGATTGGGCCATTGACAAACGAGGCACAATTGACGACCGCCCTTATGGCGGCGGCGCAGGAATGATCTTGCGAGTCGAACCCATTTACAACGCCCTAAAAGCGTTAAAAAAACTAAAAGCTAAAAATTCAAAAGTTATCTTACTGTCCCCTAAAGGAGAAACTTTTAATCAAAAAAAAGCGCAAGAGCTATCTAAATTAGACGAAATAATTTTGATTTGCGGCCACTATGAAGGCTTTGACGAACGGATTAGAAATTTTGTGGACGAAGAAATTTCTATTGGTAATTTTGTTTTAACTGGCGGGGAGATTCCTGCTATGGCGATTACCGATGCTGTCGTTCGCCTCCTTCCTGGTGTTTTAAAAAAAGAAGAAGCAATAGCAGTTGAATCTTTCTCTCCAATCTTAAAAAAATTAGTTAAAAAATCTTCCCCCAACTACCAACTACCAACTGCTAGCTACTATTTAGAATATCCTCAATATACCCGGCCTGAGGACTTCCACGGCCTCAAGGTCCCCAAAGTCCTGCTTTCCGGCAATCATCAAAAAATACAAGAATGGAAAGCACAACAAATCTTAAAAATCAACAAACAAACTCCATAATTTATGAAAAAAATAAAAAACCAATCCTTAATAATCTTCCTTGTTTTCCTTATAATAATAGCAGTAAACTTAACCGAAAATATCCGACTAATAAAATTTCAGGATTTCAATTTTCATACCGATATTGCCAGAGATTTCTTCTTAATGAAAGAAGTTGTCGACAATAAAAAAC
>Ga0209121_10006641_pt1 | contig 10105 bp, 6 predicted proteins | sample Cruoilmetagenom3_FD_187292 | JGI IMG/M metagenome (GOLD analysis project Ga0209121, IMG submission 187292) | Oil polluted marine microbial communities from Coal Oil Point, Santa Barbara, California, USA - Sample 3 (SPAdes) (version 2) | ecosystem: Environmental > Aquatic > Marine > Oil seeps ...
GGATAGACAACATCGCCACCCAGCACCTGACTCTGTAGTTTGATCTGCAGTACCCGTCCTAGCCATCTCTCCCCAGGCAGAGCATCGATGGTCACACCGACAGCCTGTCCCTCATACACGTGCACCACATCCAGCTCCGTGAGGTCCGTGGTCTCGACGCGCAGCTCGGTAAGGTCTGCCAGCACAAGTACCGGTCGACCTGGGGTCACCGTGTCCCCCACCTCAATGTCCACCTCCGTAATCGTGCCGTCGGCCGGTGCGCGCAGCTCCGTGCGCGCCAACGCAGCTCCTGCAGCGACCAGATCGACAGCGGCCCGCTGTACAGCAGCTTCAGCGACGGAAATGGATTCCTCCGAGGGGCCCGCCAGCACGAGGTCAAGCGATGCTTGAGCCGCGTTGACCTGCCCCTGAGCTACCGCAACGCCGGCATCGGCCTCCCGAAGACGTGCCACAGCGGCAACCGGGAGCGCTGCCAGCCGCGCCTGAAGTGCTGTGATAGTCGCAGCGTTCGCGTGCAGTTGATCGCGAACATCACTCGCGCGCTGTTCATCGCCATCGTCCTCAGCCCAATGCAGCGCAGCCTCCAGCTGGCGGCGCTTGGCCAGGGCGCCGTCGAGCTGCGCCCGCACCCCGGCGGATTCGGCCGCTGCAACGCCCCCGCTCAACTGGTCGCGCAGAGCTGCAGCCTGCCACAAGCCGGCCTTGGCAGCGGCGAGATTAGCCTCAGCCCCTGCAATGTCGGCATCAAGCGGCCCGGATTGCGCCAAAACCAGCTCCGCCTGCGCCATCAAAAGCGCAGCCTCAGCGGCCCCCACAGCCAGTTCCTGGCTACCGCTCTCAATCACGGCTAGGAGGTCGCCAGCACGAACCGATGAGCCCACCACAATCAATAATTCTGAAATTCGCCCCGATGTGGCGAAGTGCAGCACAGATGATCGCTGGGGCACTACTGCCGCCTCTACCAGCTCCATGCGCGGGCCGGCATCTGCCGGCGCGCTGCTGGCCGGCGCCGGGCCGCTCAAATCGTCCGTGGGCCCTGTCCGGATCTCAACCTGAGCGGTCATGCCCCACCTCATCCACTCAGGCGGCGTATCCAACTCAGCTACCACATCGTAGATGATCTCGCCAAACTGCGAACGACCTCGTGGATCGATTTGTGTGACGATACCTGGGAATGATTGGGCGGGGACAGCATCAAAGGTCACGAAGACCGGCTGCCCCGCCACCACGTTCACGACGTCCAGTTCCGTCAGGTCGGTCGTGCGCAACTGTAGACGATCCAGCGTGGCCAGCGTAGCGACAGGGGACCCTTGAGCCGGCATGTCGCCAAGCTCAACGGGAAGATCGGTGAGAGTCGCGTCAAACGGTGCCTCGATGCAATTCTGATTGAGCAGCTCGCGCGCTTGAGCAAGAGCCGCCGTAGCCCGGGCCACCCCCGCCGCTGCCACGCTGATCGCTTCCCTGCGGGCGCCGGCCAAGGCCAAATCGAGCTGTGCTTCGACAGCATCTCTGTGGGCGACAGCCATCAGCACACCGGCGCTCGCCGCATCGACCTTCAGCGCGATGCCCGTCTGCACCATCGCAAGTTGGGCTTGCGCTGCCACAACGCCTGCGTCAGCGGCCCTCATCTGAAACCGAGCCATCTCCTCGATGGTTCCCAATGTGGGGCAGATCTTGCGCTTGCTGCCATCGGGCATGGCCCCGTCATAACACTTCATCGTGTCATCGTGAGCCGAGTCAGCCTGTTGGTCAATCAGCTGTGCACCCAGAAGCTGAGCCTGTGCATCCAGAACATCCGCCTCGGCTAGGCCGGCAGTCACGACATCACGCTGCGCAGCACTCCGGGCCACCTCCGCATCCGCCACGTCGAGCTGGGCTTCCACCACAGCGATCTGCTCCACACGCGCCGCTGCCCTGGCTAGAGCCAACTGAGCCTCCGCCGCAGCCAGGCCTGCTTCGGCACGTGCAACCACCGCTTCTGCGTCGTCCGAATCCAGACGTAGCAGAGGGCTACCCGCAGTCACCAGATCCCCCTCCCCCACCAGCACTTCCTCCAGCGTCCCACTGACGGGTGCCAGCAGCATCACCGATCGCGCCGGTTCCACCACTGCTTCAGCGAAGACGCCCTCCTCTGACTCCTGCATCACGACCGGCGCAATGCCGCTGGTTGCCGCCACAGTGGGAGCGGCAGAATCATCCGCGCTCTCGCAGCCCACCACCAGAACCGCAACAGCCAGGAACACCAATCCCAGCTTCCCTAACAGCTCTCTCATTCCATTACTCCCAAACCCGATTTCTCGCACACTGTCGATTCGGCTGATACCTGAGCCCTGCCATCGGACGACGCCATCTACTCGTAGGCCAAGACTTCGCGGATGGTCAACCGTGTCGCGTGGCGGGCAGGCAGCAGACTCGCAAGCACAGAGAGGACCATCACGACAAGCAGCCAGATCACAAACCCTTGCGCCGTCACCGCCTGTGGGGCCGGCACGCTGAAAATCGCCATACTGATGACGTTGGAGAGAAATGCGCCGATGGGAAACGACAGTACCGCTCCCAGCACATAGCTGATCAGCCCGATTATCAACCCCTCCACAATAACCAGCTTCAGCACAATCCCGTTGTGTGCCCCGATGGCCCGCATCACGCCAATCTCACGCGTGCGTTCCATCACGTTCATTCCCATCGTACCGGTCAGACCCATACTGCCCACCAGCGCCGTCATAAGCGCCATCACCAACAGAATATTCGTGATGATCCCCAACAGACTGGGGATGGATTCTGTGAGCTTCTTTCCCGCCTCAACCTTGTGTACCTTGTACCCGAGGTCCCTGAAGTGTGCTGCGACCTCTGTTTCAATCTCTTCCTGGTAGGCCAGCGTGTGCTCGTCTGTCACAATTCGGTAGCTGGCAGCGTGATAGGGCCGCTTGAGCAACGTGGCAACGTAGTCGTAATTCGCATACGCTACTACGCCGCCGCTGCCCGTATACTGGAAGATACCGACGACCGTCCACTGATCCTCGCGACCGTTGATCTTGAGACGCAAGCTATCACCGGCGACCAGCTCGGGGTTCTCATCCCAGATGGCCTCATTCACCGCGATCGCGTTCTCATCACCGCTCAGTAACCAACGTCCCTCGATCAGCTTTGGCTCAATCAACGTGCTCTCGGCGGGTGCGGCAATAAGGCCGATCGTCTCAGGAGCTGAGCTGTCGTCGCGCACTAAGTCCGCTCCGGTAGTGGTCCACACCTCCACCCCGGCCACACCCGGAATCGTGTTCAGTTCGCCTATGACCTCATCAATGCGGTAGGGCTGCGCAAAATCCAGCGTGACATCCGCACCGAAGTAGCGCGTCAGTGCTTGCACGGTCTTATCCAGCGCCAACTGCGTGTTGAAGACCCCAATAAAGATCGCGCCACCCAAAGTCAGCGTGAAGAGCGTCAGCAGAAGGCGCTTCTTACGACGGAAGGTATTCCGTATTGAGATCAACAGAGGCCGAGAGATGCTGTGTCTGCGCGCCAACAACCGGTCGAACCAACCCTGTCTCGCTTCGGCATCCCCAAGACCGGTGCTGCTCAACGCGTGGCGCACGGTGACTTGAGATCCTCTAAGCACAGGCGATAGACCGGCAAGAGGCGGCAGCAGCAACCCGATGGCGACCTGAACGGCAATCGCGATCGGAACGAGCTCGAAGGGTCGCATCCGAAAGTTGATGATCTCCGAGGCAAATCGCGTGAGTTGGTACGCGCCAATACTCCCCAGAGGGATCGCCGGAAGCAGAGCCAGAGCTCCGAACATCGCGATCAACACCATATAGCCTCCGACCAGCTGGAATCGGCGAGCGCCAACCAGCTTCATCACGCCGATCTGCCGCAGGTGCTGTGTCAGCAACGCCGACATCGTGTTCGCGATCAGCGAGCTGCTGAGCAATACGATCAACACTCCCACAATGATGAGCACCCACAGTAACGCCTGGATGATGCCGCCAAATGGGTGTTCGTGCGTGCCGGCGACCTCAGTCTGGAAGATAGGATAGCCGCTCTTCTCCAGGCGATCCGTCACCTCGGAAGCAATCTGTCGGATGTGGGTCTTGTCATCAGAGTGGTCTGCCACGGTGACGAGTAGCTTGGTCATCGTAGCAGAACCGTGCAGCCACGGCATAGTGTCGAGAGTGACATAGCCACGCAATCCGCCCACAACGATATCCTGCAGGTCGGCTTGATCGATGGCGGTTCCCACGACAGGCAAGACGCGCCGCGTGCCATCGGGAAGCTCCATCTCAAGCATATCACCGACCGCCATCCCGAGTGCGTCCAGGGTCTGGTGCTCCAGAATGATCTCGCGGTCCGCAGGCACGCTCATGCCTTCCTTGGGAAACCGCCGGTCAATCTCCGTGTCGGCATAGTCGGGCTGGGCAACCAGCAGCAGCGTATCCCACTCGTCTTCGGCGACGTCCCCCGGGATCGACATCGCCCCCGCGCGCACACGCACCGCGAACGCGCGCACGCCTTCAGCCGCTGCCACGCCATCCATCCGCCGCACGGCGTCAAGCAGCTCATCGTCGAAGGGTAGTGTAACGAGGGTGATGTTGGCAGGGTTACTGGCCTCGTAGCTGGACGCCAAATCCTCGCTGAGCATCACATATGCGCCGGCAATGAGGCCGATCGCGAAGACGCCCACTGCAATCGAAGCAATCACAAGTGCCGAGCGGGCCTTGTTGCCCCAAAGATCCGCCAGCACCTTGGCCCAACGCGGCCTCAGTCGAGGCCCCGGACGTTTCTTCTCCATCACCTACCCGTACACCAGAGCAGGGGCGTCCGCAGTAACCACGCTATCGACAATGGTACCACTGTCCGAAACTATGTAGCCATCAGCGATGCGCAGACAGCGAGAGGCCCTGTCGGCCAGAGCGTCATCGTGAGTGACCATGACGATTGTCTTGCCACGCAGAGCAAACTCATCGAAGATACCGAAGACAACGTCAGCAGCCCGCGAGTCCAGGTTGCCGGTTGGTTCATCGGCAGCGATAATCGGCGGGTCATTGGCTAGAGCCCTGGCCACCGCGGCACACTGTTGTTGACCTCCAGAGACGGCAGAGGGCAGCTGGTACGCCACATCTGCCAATCCCACCTGATCGAGCAGATGCATAGCACGGGGTTCTCGCTCCTGGGGCGGATACATGTCACAGAAATCCATCGGCAGCATCACATTCTCAAGCAGAGAGAGCATTGGCAGCAGCTGGTAGAACTGGAAGACGATCCCCAGGTTGCGCCCCCGCCACCTCGACATCCGGCTCTCGTCAAGATGATGGATCGCAACATCGCCAATCAATACCTCGCCGGCGGTTGGGCGATCGATACCGGTGATCATATTGATGAGTGTCGACTTGCCGCTGCCTGATTTGCCCACGACACTCACGAACTCACCTATCCTGAAGTCGACATCGACGCCATTGAGCGCGGTAAAATCGCCTGCCGGCGTCCTGAACACCTTGACGATTCCGCGCATCCGGATGATCGGCGCCGTCAGATCGTCCATCCGGCGCTCGTCAATCTGAGCGGTCAATACTGCAGCGCTGTGCGACAAGACTTCAGTCATCATAGCCACCCACGGCCACAGGGAAGCGCATCATGCCTGTGGCTGTGGGCACAACGCGTGATGGGCGCGCGGACACGGCACAGGGCCGAGTCGTCAGTCCACCGTCCCGTATCTCTAGGGTTCGTGTGGCTCGACCGGCCAATGTCTTGTCATGTGTGACCATAACGATGGTCTTGCCGTCCGCCAACAGTTCGGCAAACAGGTCGTAGATCTCATCAGCGGTCGCCGAATCCAGATTGCCTGTCGGCTCGTCGGCCACGATGATGGGCGGATCATTCGCCAGTGCACGGGCAATAGCCACACGCTGCTTCTGCCCTCCCGAGATGCGCGTGGGAGGTTTGTACATATGCGCCTCAAGTCCAACCTGCTCGAGCAGCCGCCGCGCGCGTGCGATGCTCCTGCGCCCTCGGTACATACCACAGAGGTCCATCGGTAGCAGGACGTTGTCAAGCAACGAGAGCTGCGGCAGCAGTTCAAACGTCTGGTAGACAACGCCGATCGTGCGGCCTCGCCACAATGCCAGTTCATTCTCTCCAAGGTCGTGAACTGATACGCCGTCAACCCACACCTCACCCGACGTAAGATCATCCACACCGGTGATCATATTAACCAGTGTGGACTTGCCCGCGCCGGACTTCCCCACAATCGCCACAAAGTCGCCGTGCCGAACATCCAGCGAGATGCCCTCGAGCGCGGAGACCCCCCCGGCGGCCGTCTCATAGACCTTGACCACATCCCGCAGATGGATCAGCGAGGTCGCCGCTGTCCCTGCCATTTCTTCTCTGCGCATACCTTGACTATTCCCTCTTGTCATCCCATTCCTACGCGTGAGATCCGCCATCGAGCTGCCGGCCGCCCACGCCCTATGCGGGCCACACAATAGTGTCGATTGACACTCACATTGAGGTTAACACGTTTGCTACCTCAGACCATAGTGTTTGGCGTCATAACCAAAATCATATGTATATGACATGCGTCATACGTACGGATGGCTCGCGTCAGTACGGCATTTCCCTGGGCTGTGCTATGATGTCAAGTATATGAAAAGCATCCGTCTGGAACCTGGATTGCTTGCGCTGTTTCGGGCCTATGTGGTTGTACGGACCATAGGCCTGGCGCTGGTGGCGATGGTTACATTGCCAAAGATCACGCTGCTGCTGGACAGCGATATTCTCATTACAGCAGCAATCTACCTGACAGAGGCGCTCTTCCTGCTGGGTTATCTCTCGTGGCCCTGGGCGATGCGCAAACTGGGGCGCTGGTATCTGCCGGTCGCCATCTTGGTGGCTGCCACAGCACCGATCATTGAGATGCGCTATATCTTCAGCGTCTACCACGTCAGCGAAGCCCTGGACTTCTGGCTCATCTTCCCTTTCCTGACGGTGCCGCTCATCGTGACGGCGTGGCAGTACAGCTTCGACGAGGTGCTGCTATATTGTGTTGGCACAACGTTGCTGGAACCAGCGATGGTGGCCCTGATGGCGACTGCGAGACAGACCAATCCGTGGTTTGATGGCGGGATGCTCGTGGTCCGCATGACCTTCATGATCGGCATCGGCTATGTCGTCTCCTATCTCGTGACGGAGCAACGTCAGCAGCGCCGTGAACTGGCCGAGGCCAACCGGAAGCTGATCCGCTACGCCGCAGCACAGGAGCAACTTGCCACAGTCCGAGAGCGCAATCGCTTGGCCCGTGAGCTTCACGATACCTTGGCGCACACACTGAGCGCTCTCACTGTGCAGCTGGAAGCTCTATCCGCGGTATGGCAACCGGAGGCACCGCGCGCGCAGCACTTCCTGGCACACGCGCTCTCGACAGCGCGAGCGGGCCTGGATGAAACCCGTCGAGCTTTGCAGGATCTCAGAGCCGCGCCACTGGACGACCTTGGCCTTGTCCTCGTGATCCGAAACCTGGCGGAAAGCGTCGCGCAGCGGGGAGCGCTGAAGCTGAATCTTGACCTGCCGGAGGACCTCGGCGACCTACCCCCAGATGTGGAGAACGTTCTCTACCGCCTGGCCCAGGAGGCGCTCGAGAATGTCGTCAAACACGCGGGTGCCGAGTCGGTGGACGTCAGCCTGCGTCAAGACGGAGCGCACCTCACGCTGGTCGTGGCGGATGACGGTGGCGGATTCCTGACGGGACTCACCGAGACCGACGAGCGTTTCGGCCTCCGAGGCATGCGGGAACGCGCAGCCCAGATCGGAGGCACGCTCGACATCACAACACGGCCCAACGCCGGCACAGTCGTGCGGCTATCGTGCACCGTGAAGGACAAGGACTATGATTAAGGTCCTGATCTGCGACGACCAGTGGATCGTGTGCGAGGGGCTTGAGGCAATCCTTGAGGATGTCCCCGGTCTTGAGGTCGTAGGTTGCGCAAATGACGGGGCTGAGGCCCTGGAAAAAGTAGCACGGCTGCACCCGGACGTCGTGTTGATGGATCTGAATATGCCGGTGATGAACGGGGTCCAGGCGACGCAGAAGATCACTGCGAAATACCCAGACGTGAAAGTTCTGGTCCTGACCACCTATGGCGCCGATGAGTGGGTCTTCGACGCCCTGCGCAGTGGTGCGATCGGCTATCTGCTCAAAGGAACTCCGCGGGCGAGTCTGATTGCCGCTGTGAAGGGCACGGCATCGGGAGACTCTCACATCGACCCCAAGGTTGCCGGCAAGCTGCTGAAGAGACTCTCACGACCGCAGGATCCCGCCGAGAGATCTCTGCTCCTCGCCAAGCTCAGCACGCGCGAGCTCGATGTGCTCCGCCTGCTGGCACAGGGGTTGAGCAACGCAGACATCGCCAAGCGACTCTACCTGTCACACGGCACGGTCCGCAACTACGTCAGCGCTATTCTCACCAAGCTCAACGTCCAGGACCGCACGCAGGCCGCACTGCTCGCAACACGTTACAACCTCGTGCGCTGACCAAACATCGCCCTGAATCGGCTGGGCTCTTCGGTTTGTGGATCACTTTGGTGATCGGACAAGCTCAGCAGCCCAGGATCTCCCGCACCATCGCCACATTCTCTTCCACCATCCCATCGCTGTCACCGCGATACATCCCAACGTTCACCACGTCTCCGGGCTTGATACTCTCAAACGCATACTCAAATGCCATGCGTGCGTCAATGCGCCCCGCGCCCATGATCTTGTATCCGATACATGGCTTCTCGATCTGTTGGATGGCTGCCACTGCGGGAGCCATATCTCCCAGCTGGAACTTCTCCCCACCGCCGGCATGGAGACTGCCGCAGTTGAAGAAGCAGACCGCATGGAAGTCCGCAACATCCAGGGAATCCACCCACAGATGCGCCTCCGGTGCGTGACCGGCTACGCCCGCAGGCACGCCCCGTGACCGCGCATAGTCACACCAGCGGCGAACCGTCTCTGCATCTCGACGGCGATAGGCATCATCCACCAGCGCCCCGTGGAAGTAGAGCGCCCGGCAGCCGATCTCCACAGCCTCGTCGATTGACGTCGACATATCAGCCTTCTCCCGAAGATTCACCTGTGCAATCCACTGCAGCCCCCCACCCTCAGCGAGATACTCGCGCACGGCCTGGAGTACATGTGGCGTCTCATTATTGTTGACCATCGCGGTAATGCCGGCCTCTTCTGCCCGACGCCACGTCTCCTTGATCCGCTCGACCGTATAGTATGCGCGCATCGCTCTGTCGCGATCTCGCGTCTGGTGGCTATATCCCCCGAAAGGATTCGCGCCCAGCAGCAACCGCGTCATCGTCAAACCGCAGAAATCCACCGTTGGCAGCATTGTACCTCCCCAAGTCACATCTCACGGACCATCTTCATATAGGATACGCCGGTCACCGAGATTGACAATCATGTTGTATAATAAAAGTGAGGTCGCCTATATTGCACTGGGAAGGTGGCTACGGACAAGGCCATTCGAAATACGTCACCGGATGCAGAAGGAAGCAGGATCTCGGTCGAGGATCAGACGCACAAACTTGCCCGGGTCTATATGCTTGCAGCCTGGGTCGTTCTTGCCGTCTTGGCCGTGATCATCGGGCTGATCTATCGAACAATCGCGGTCAGCCGCGTTACCACCGCAGTAGAGAGCCAAAACATCGCCTTTGCACAGCGGTTCACTAACACCACGTGGCCGGAGTTCAGTTCATTTGTCGATGATGCACACGATATGCGCGCCGAGGAACTGCGGGAACACGCGGAGATCGCCGAGTTGGGGCAGGCAATCCTGGCTCAAGTTGGCGACCAGCCCGTGGTCCGAATCACACTCTACGCAAACGAGGGCACCCTCATCTTCTCGACAGAACCAGAAGAGACTGGGGAATACCTCACCCACGGAGTAGTGCGCGAAATGGCCTCGGGGCAGTGGTACTGGAGGCGCGGGTCACCGGCGATAACGGAATTGACACACCATGAGACATTCAATGCGCTCGACGGCGAACTCCTGGACCGCGATCTTGTGGCGAGCCTCGTCCCGATCCCAACGGATGGACGCGGGCTGGAAGCCCTGATCCAAAT
>Ga0209121_10006644_pt1 | contig 10102 bp, 13 predicted proteins | sample Cruoilmetagenom3_FD_187292 | JGI IMG/M metagenome (GOLD analysis project Ga0209121, IMG submission 187292) | Oil polluted marine microbial communities from Coal Oil Point, Santa Barbara, California, USA - Sample 3 (SPAdes) (version 2) | ecosystem: Environmental > Aquatic > Marine > Oil seeps ...
TTCTCAGCAACTTGTTGAACTCAGAAATATAAATAGCTTTTAGGGCTTTCTCTGCTGCTTATTGGGAATAAAATGCTGCAGCATCCAGCATATCGCCATTTATGTTGTATTCTGCGATTTCTAAGTCTCGCTTCGCCTTTTTCAACCAATTTGAAATCTCTTCTCTCACCTTATCACCTTCACCATGCTAAACATGGTAAACTTATTTTCACCAAAGCCACCCCCCTTCGAACCCTATATTTCGATCCCTTTCTCCACCGCCTCTCTTACAATTCCTATCTATTTCTTCTTATCTAAATTCCTTCCCAAGTATAGTATACGAAGCTAGCAGCCTGTTTTTACTTTTCCCTCTCCTTGACTGCCCATCCATCAGCAAGCTTTTCGAGTTTAAATTCTTGAGAGGCTAGGGCGAAAGCTTCCTCAATGGCCTTTAGGTATCCCTCGTTTCCATCAAGGAAGATTCCATCCCAGGCTACTTCCAGAGCGAGAGGATTGGCCTCCCGGAGCACCTTGAGGAACTGCTCCTTTCCATAGACCAGCACCTCGACAATCCCTTCAGTATTGTGTTTCATTACGAGGTCTTGCCCTTCACTAAAGTCCACCTTATCTTTAGGGAGGATAAGGCAAACATCAGCATCGCTAAATTCATGGAAGTCCCCTTTAGCAAGAGAGCCGAAGAGGATAATAGCCTCAGGCTTAAGGGCTTTCGCCCTCTCCGTAAATTCCTTTAGGGCTTCAAAATACTTATACCCCAGCAACCCTTCCTTCAACGAACTTGAGGATAATTTCTGCAAATCCTACTGCCTCCTGTGCCGTCTTCCGATCGAAATAATCCATAGGGGAGCCTCGATCAAAACTATTAGGGTAACGAGTAGGGATATAATAGCGGTCTAAAACTTGGGCAGCGCTTAAGATATCAACCGGTGTTTCCGCCCATCCACGAAGAAGGTGAAAAATAGAGTGCCCGAACTTAATCTCCCCTTTGCTCTCAAAGAGAGCCTTTGCAGCAAGTTCTGCTGCCTGTTGTGAGGAAAAACAAGCGTCCTCAAAAAATTCCCCCTCAATATCCCACTTCGCTGACTCTAACTTTCTCCTAGCCTGTCTGAGCCAATCCCTATGCCGCCTCATCTTTCTAGTTAGGCCTCTGATTTTTCCTTATATTTCCACCCCTTTCTCTATTGCCTCTTTCACAATCCCTATCTGTTTCTTCTTTTTATCTCAAACTCTTCTCAAGTATAGCATAGAAAAGCCAGCTACTAGAGGTTTTCTTTACCTCCAAGTCTCAGTCCATTGTGAAAAATTTCGAGGGCGAAGCCAAACCATAGTCTAATCAAAAAACTCCGCCAAAATTTCCTGAATCTCACTCTGCCTGGAGTCAAACTTAGGAGCTAGCAGGAATTTCCAGGAGCGTAGATCCTCTCCAAAGGAGATAAAAGTGGGGTCATCTATCCTTCCTTCTAAAGCCCGCTGGATGTTCCTCTTCAAATGTTCTGCCTGATTCTTAATTATCTCTTTCCAATAAGGGTGAACATTTGGACTGGCAAGGAGCAGGTCAATATCCTGAGGGGTGAGTTTGAGACTGTCCAGCTGGATAATTTCTTTTACAATGTCCTCATCAAGGGAACAAAGGATACAAACCAAATCATACCCTAGTTTATGCTTTATCTCGTGTTCGGGATAAAGTTTCTGGGCGATGAATTCTGCCAAGCCTTCTGAAAGCAAGGTATATAGCCAACGATAACCTGCGAATACCTCTAGTGTTTGCTGCAAGATATGCACGAGTTCATGAGCAATCACCGATTCAGGAACGTCAGGCTTTTTAACCACAACCATGCAGGGTCTCTGCCAGGTAGCTAAAGTGCCTTCTCCTATTTCGGGGTCTACCTTAATTTGGCACTCGTCAATAGATAACTTGTATTTCTGGAAGAACTTATTAACTTTCTGCTGTGCACTGGCAAGTTTAAAGCTTAGCTCTGCCATTCTGATACCCTTGTATCCCTACCATGCCGAGGCTAGCTCTTCGAGCGCTATATTCCTATCCCTTTCTCCACCGCCTTTTTTACAATTCCTATCTGCTTTTTCCTTATTTCAAACTCCTCTCCTCAAGCTGTCATTAGACAATCCACTCAATTTCTATCTTCCCCTTCAACTGTTGAAATTCAGGGTCTCCAGTAAGGAGGAAAGCCTCAAATTTTTGTGAGGTGGCAGCAGCAAAGGCATCTGCCAGCGAGAGGGGGTATTGAGCTTTGAACTGTCCGGCCTTTTTAGCCATATCTTCGTCGGCAAACACAACAGTTAGTCCCCAATCCCTTAAGCTCGTAGTCAGAATCTCGGCATCCGCGTATCCCTTTTCCCGCATTACCATATAATGTACCTCGCAAAGGTTTACTGCCGATATATATCCAGCGATTTCTTTATTCTGTACCCTGAGAAGGTATTCTTTTACTCGATTAGAGCTTGGTTCACCTTTGAGAAAATTGAGGATGGCAAAGCTATCAAAGACTATGGAGTTTTGCTTCATGCTCTTTCTCCAAGCTACGGGCTTCTTGAAGTAAATCTGAAACTGATTTCTCTATCTTCAGCCACCCCTGTGCTTCCTTGACAGAAAGAACTTTGCAGGGGATAAGTCGTATTTCTCCTCCTGAATCTCGGACTAAAAATTTCTGCCCTGGCTGAATATTATATCTTTTCCTTATGTCAGCCGGTATGACAATCTGCCCCTTTTTAGTAATAGTAGTTTCTTTCATCCCTTTTTATATTTTCGGTTTACTTAAACAAATTGTATTACTTATATTATAAGGTAAGTCCTCAAGGGAGTCAATTGCTTATTCTTTTCCAGGACTGCTTGGCTAGCCGACTAATTTATTACCTCCACCATGCCAAAACCGGCGGAGTTGTTTTCTCCAAAGCCAGCCTTATAGCCAATCTCAATGAGGTCAGTGTTTCCTTGAGCTATAAAGTGAGTGAACCAGCCGCGAACTTTTATCCCCTTATAATCTATGAGCTTGGATTGGGGTGTTCGCAGAAGCTCTAAGGAAATTCCCACCCCCGTGGGTTCCTTTCCATAGCAGACCTTGTATTTCCTCCTTAGATTTTCTTCGAGAATCTTGCTGAATTCTGGCTCTTCAGGGCTAAGGTATCTCTTGTGGAGATTCCCATTATTATCTACCTTCCCAGTAGAGATGACTATGGGAGATAAAGTTCTAAAGGGCATACGGTTTTCAAAGGTTGGCTGATGTAATACCTCAACTTGTTCCACAATGAGTCGTTGGCCCCGAAAAGATAAGAAGCCCTGTTCTAAAATCCCATTGGCTAGGTTAGCAACGAATTCTTCTCTGGGCGAGGAGATAAACCAATCTATCTTTCCCTCCATGAGAAGCCCGTCTTTAAGAGCTTTGCGCCGTGAGCTAAAGAGAGGAGAGAAGGTGAATAGCTTAAAGGCTTTCCCATTATGATAAAAGCCTTCATCGTGGAGGAAGTCAGAGAAGGAGGCATTGCCCTTGCTTAGAAAAGAGTAGATTGCTGAGGCTAAGGCATAGTTATAGTTGTAGGGCAGTTTGAATTTTGCCTTTTCCGAATAAAGAGAGATTCTGAACCTCATCAAAGCTAATTATAACTTAATAAGCAGGATTATCCTTAATCCTTCAAATCAAACCAGCTACGCGAGGGCATAATGGGTCTGGAGCATAAATATTCCTTGCCATTGGTTGAGCTCGAGCAAAACAGCCCCCACGCCATTCTTGACTCAGTGGGCAATCCAAGCATGGCGAGGAAAGCTTGGGATTTGTTAAATTTTTTACTAGAGTGAGTAACCAGATAGTAATTTTGGGATGAGAAATTGAGGCTTTGTTTGCTCCAGGCATTTTCCTAGGAGGCCTCGGTCACAGCAGAGCAGATAGCCTCTGCAAAGCTATCCTGAGTCGCTTGAAGCATTTCTCTCTGCCCAATACTGTCATAGTTTGAAATAAAGGTGGCGCTGCAGTACGGCCAGTGATAGCTACCCTTAGTAAGCCAAAGAATTTACCTGCGCTTAAGTTTAACTCGGCGGATAGTGGGCGGAGGATGCCTTCAAGAGAGATGGCGTCCCAGGTTTCTAGTGTTTCTAGCTTTTGCAGAGCGATTTCAATGGTTTGGGTGGCTGCCCCAGCATCCATGCCTTGGCTTAGAAGCAAGCTTGTATCATATTGCAGCTCTTCGAGGAAGAAAAAGTCAGCCAGTTGAGGAACCTCAGCTAAAGTTCTAGCTCGCTCTTGAATCAGAGGCATAATTTGATGGATGTAATCACTATCCAGAGGGCGGTTTACCGAGTCTGGCAAATCCCTGTCCAAAAATGGGGTAGCAAGCTTTGCGAATTCCTCTGGACTCAGTTGACGCAAGTAAACTCCATTCATCCATTCCAGCTTATCTTTGTTAAAGATAGCTGCCGTTTTCCCTATCCTTTCCAGGGAAAAGTGCTTTATCAATTCCTCTTGGCTTAGCAGTTCAGTTTTATCGTCAAGCGACCAACCCAATAATGTCAAGAAGTTTATCACTGCGTCGGGAAGGTAACCTTGCCTCTGATAGTCCTTAATGTTAGTAGCGCCATGCCTCTTAGAGAGCTTAGCTCTATCAGGTCCTAGAATCATAGGTAGATGAGCAAATTGTGGAGGCTGCCAATTTAAAACTTGATAAAGCAAAACATGACGAGAGGTGCTGGAGAGCCATTCATCAGCTCTGAGAACGTGCGAAATAGTCATTAAATGGTCATCTATCACATTGGCCAGATGGTATGTCGGGTAGCCATCAGACTTAATCAGAATGAAATCGTCTAGGGTGGCGTTCTTGAAAGTCACCGGGCCATGAATCAAGTCATGAAAGGTTATTTCTCCTTCGAGCGGTGTTTTGAAACGAATTACGGGAGTGATGCCTTTTGCCTCTAGCTGAGCTCTTTCCTCCTGGGTCAAATATCGGCAGTGGCCATCATATTTTGGCGGCTGCTTCCGCTTTATTTGCCCTTGACGCATTGCCTCCAGCCGCTCTGGCGAACAATAGCATAAATAGGCATGATCTTCCTTAAGCAATCTGCCAGCCACCTCATGGTAGATGTGTAATCGCTGTGATTGGAAATAAGGACCTTCATCCCAGTCTAACCCCAGCCACCTTAGGCTATCTAGTATCATTTCCACTGCCCCTTCTACTTTACGAGTAACGTCAGTGTCTTCAATACGTAAGATGAATTTACCTTTATAATGACGAGCAAAAAGCCAGTTGAATAGAGCAGTTCTAATATTGCCCAAATGTGGATAGCCAGTGGGGCTAGGTGCGAAACGAACCCTGACGGATGTTTCTAAATCAGACTGCATTATACGAGGCTTATTGTTGCTTAGAGAGAGTCCGTCGCAAACCTTTTAACTGCTCCAGATATTTCTTAAGCCTCTGAACCAGTTGTTCAGCTTGCTTCAGGGCATTCTCAGTATCTTCCATCTCAGTGGTTATCTTGAACAGAATCTCACTTCGTCGTTCGCCTAGCTCAGCTTCAAAGTTAGCCAAATCCTCTATCTCAGTCTCCTCCATTAAGTGAGATAAGAGAGCATTCTCCCTTTTCACTTGCTCTTTAGTAAGTTCTCCAAAGGATTTCAAATTACCAATCCCTTTCCTTTTTATTTTAAGCTGAAAGTCTATCATGTCTCCGCGCCTTGAACAATCCTTTTAGGCCAAGGATTCTAAAGCTTGCTTTAAGTCTTCTGGCAAGGGGCAGGTAAATTCATGATACTTGTTTGTTGATGGCAGGTGAAAGCCGAGAAGATAGGCGTGGATAAATTGCCTCTTAATGTAAGCTGATTTCACTCCATACGTGGAGTCTCCAACCACAGGATAGCCGATGGCCGATAAGTGCACTCTTATTTGATGTGTGCGTCCGGTTCGGGGGACAACTTCAATTAAAGTATAATGCAGCTTTGCTGCATTAATATGAATCAAATTTTTTACCTCCCCCTTTGCGGCTTTGCCGCATAGGTATTCTCTAACTTGATATTGAGTACTAGCTTCCTTCCCTGTGGCTACTACCGCCATTCTCTGCCTGTTGTGGGGATCCCGCCCAATGGGCGCTTCAATTACCCCTTGTTCTGGAGATAGCCTTCCTTTAACCAGGACAAGGTAGCCTTTTGTTACGGTATGCCTCTTGAACTGGTTAATTAAATATCTTCGGGCGAAGTCATTCTTGACTATGACCATGAGCCCCGATGTATCTTTATCTAGCCTATGGACTATACCTGGACGTACCAATTCATCACTCCCAACGAGGTTTGGACAGTGAGCCAGGATAGCGTTGACCAAGGTATGATTAGGATGCCCCGGCGCAGGATGGACAGTCAATCCTGCAGGTTTATTCACCACCAATATATTTTCATCTTCATAAATTATGCTTAAGGGCATCGGTTCTGCTACGGGCTGGGTGGGGGGAGGAGGGAGTTTAATTGCTATTCTGTCGGTTTCATTCAATTTTTGGCTTGTCTTTGCCTTTTGCTCGTTAACTAGGACATAGCCTTGCTCTATCAGTTTCTGTATGTAAGAGCGAGAAAATTCAGGAAGAACTTGGGGTAGATATTTATCCAAGCGAATGTCTGGACTAGGTCTGTTAAACTTGAGCGTCTTAATTTTTGGCTCTGTGCCCATGTTCATACACTTTTTTAAATAGTCCCGCTCGATACAAAGAATAAATAAGGGTGAAGATACCTACCGTTATGGCAGCGTCAGCAATATTAAAGGTGTACCAATGGAAGAGGTCTTGCAAATGGACATCGATAAAGTCAGTGACGCCACCAAAACGTAAGCGATCTATTAGATTGCCTACGGCGCCACCCAAAATCAAACCGATAGACACGATGCTCAGGGTAGTAGCCGGGGATAGATAATGAAGAAACACTAGGATAATGAGCACAGCGGCTACGGTGACAATAATGAGGAGAAATGTTTGGTTGGCAAACAAACCGAAAGCAGCGCCTGGGTTCGGAGGAACAGTAATTAAATCAAGGAATCCTGGCAATAACTCCATCTGAGGTGACTTAGCTCTAACCCACTGCTTGCTCAACTGGTCAAGGACAACAATTGGAACAGCGGCGATCAGAAACAGCTTTATCTTCCCTCGAGCCTCACCCAGAAAAATCTTCGATTTTTGTGAGGACCCATTATCCTGCCCCTTTTGCATCCTTCATCCGACGTGCCTTACAGCCCAAGCATAAGTTTGCCTGAGGCAATGCTTTCAAGCGGGCTTGTTCTATTGGCTGCCCACAGGAGTCACATAGCCCATAAGTGCCTGTTTCATATTTTTGCAGAGCATGCTCTATTTCAGCAAGAGCATCTTTTAATCTCTCTTCCAAAGCCAGCCTTTTCTCTAGCTCAAGGATCTCGTTTGCCGCCTCTTCCCTTTTGCCAAATGGGCTGCCTTCTCTGCCCTCTGCCAATGGCTGCCCACGAGCTTTCAGCTGGCTCATTTTTTTCAGTAGTTGTGCTTTCTCTCTATTCAACTTTTCATAAAGTTCTGTGAAGTCAGCCACTTCATGCCCTCCTCCCAATATGGTTATAGTTATTCTAAGCTATATTGAGCTTCCAGACAAGTTAAGCTACCAAAGACCGGTAACTGTTAATATGTGGTAGCTAATTTTTTAAAAGCATCCCTTATGTTGGGATGTAAAGTATGGTCGACTTTCTTTAAGGATTTGTATCTGAGCTTGCTAAGTTCTTTCTGCCTTTCCCCGAATTCAACTCTAGAATAAAGTTTCTCAGGATGCAAGTAAATATCATCCACGCGTCTTATTGCTTTTGGAATCTCAAAGCCTGTAGGTGAACTTACCCAATCTTCGAGACCTCCTCTCAGTAGAGAGTCTAATATAGCCAAGGTGAATTCTAGTTTTATATCTCTGTAATGCGGCCCTTCACCTATTCCTCCCGTATTTATTAAGTAGTAATTCATGTGGGGAAGGCCCCTCAATATTTCATAGAATATATTGGCGTGCTCTGCTCTATTACCAGCTACGAAGGGGTCGTAAAAGAACTCGCTCCTAATCTTTCCCGCTTTTGTGGGGTCACCCGCTGAAGATTCCATCGATTGTCCCAGAATCATAAGTGCCGCTGCCTGTTCCGGAGTCAATTTTGCTATCGCAGGAATCAATGGACCTCTGGTGATAAGGATCAAGTTGTCGATTTGGGCAACATCGATACAAGGACTAGTCTGCATCAAATCCTTTCTCAATATAACTGCTCTTCCATTTGAGGTTCTTTGAAAATTATAAAAATCAAAGTCCCCCTCCTCAGTCACACAAACGTTTTCACATAGGGTTTGCGGTTTCAGCAAGCCGTAGAATATTTCGATTTGCTCCCCTGGATTTACACTCTCCGTTTTTACGAATACTCCCCCAGATTCAAAACCATGGAAAGAACCATCTGGCATAAGAGTTCCACCATCATCTTGAATAAGCCATGACTTTTCATTTTCTTTTCTTGCTAGGATCTTACAGGTTGTGGTCGTTTTCCCATTTGCAGTCAAAGCGATGAGCAATGACCTTGCGGTTCTATAATCTCCGTGCACCGATTGCAGGTAATCCTCTCTGCAGCCAGCGTGGAGGAAGATTCCATGCCTTCTAGTTTTAGCAATCCAATCCTCTGCGGCAAAAACACCCTTTTTATATTCCCCTATGTAATTGCTATTCCTAACTATCTTAATAACCCTCCCATTATCCAGCATGGCCAATCTTATTGTAATATCTTTTTGGGGGAGTGGTTTGGATTTATTATCTTCGTAAGCCTCGTCGGTGAACATCAAAATTTCGTATGTTGCTTGCTCAATTTCTTTCTTTGCAGGTATGTAAAGATGACCTCCTCCGTAGGCAACATGGGCAAATCTTTCAGGAACAATTAACCTAATCGTTGTCTCACTATTTTCACTGCCTACAATTCTATCAATGGAAATTAACCTTTCCTTGGCTAAAGCCCTTTCACACTGAGCTAATAGTTCTAACTCCTCCTCACCGAAGGGATAGTCAACACTATTCTCGGTGAACATAGCTGCCCTGGAAGTAGGTTCGCTTTCGGCAACAAAATTTCCGTATATCGTTTCCCTAATCCCAGGCTCCTTCTCCACAAGCGCCCTCAGCTCTTCTTCAGAGGGATTGTTTCTCAGCCTGTTTTCCTCTATTGCCTTTTTCCTGACTCTCTCAGCAGTTTGAGCAAATTGTTCTATATCAAACATTTGATAACTAAGCTCCTAAAACAGGGTGCCGTTTCCCCCACATCTAAATGCTAAATAATAGCACAATCTTAAAACCTAATTTTTTATAATTTGGAATCAGAGTTTGCTATTTTAACCGTTTACACCTCTCGGAACTCGCCTTCCACTGTTCCCTCTTCTTCGCCAGGCTTCTTACCTCCGGGAGGTTCTTCACTAGGTGGCGGTTGCCCTGGTTGTTGGTAAACTGATGCCCCAACCTTTTGCATAGCCTGTGACAGCTCTTGCATGGCATTACGGATAGAATTTACGTCCTGTCCTTGAAGAGCTGACTTCACACTGGCTATCTTGCCTTCTATTTCTTGCTTTACATCGGCGGGTATCTTATCCCCATAGTCACGGAGAGTTTTCTCCGCGGTATAAGCCAGGCTGTCAGCGGAGTTGCGCACCTCCACTTCCTCCTTGCGTTTGGCATCCTCGGCGGCAAAACTCTCAGCCTCCCGTTTCATCTTTTCCACGTCTTCCTTGCTAAGCCCGCTGGAGGCAGTAATAGTAATTTTTTGTTCTTTGCCAGTGCCCTTGTCTCGAGCACTAACATTGAGAATGCCATTGGCGTCGATATCGAAGGTTACTTCAATCTGGGGCACACCACGTGGTGCAGGCAAAATGCCATCGAGCATAAAGCGTCCTAAGGTTCGGTTATCGGCAGCCATAGGACGCTCCCCTTGAAGGACATGTATTTCCACGCTTGGTTGGTTATCGCCGGCAGTGCTGAAGATCTGGCTCTTAGAGGTGGGTATGGTGGTATTGCGGGAGATAAGAGATGTGGCTACTCCTCCCAGCGTCTCTATACCCAAAGTAAGTGGAGTAACATCAAGGAGAAGAACCTCTCCTACCTCG
>Ga0209121_10006646_pt1 | contig 10098 bp, 9 predicted proteins | sample Cruoilmetagenom3_FD_187292 | JGI IMG/M metagenome (GOLD analysis project Ga0209121, IMG submission 187292) | Oil polluted marine microbial communities from Coal Oil Point, Santa Barbara, California, USA - Sample 3 (SPAdes) (version 2) | ecosystem: Environmental > Aquatic > Marine > Oil seeps ...
TTCATCTCTGAGACTGTAAAAAGCACTTTGTTTTCATGAACGTCCAATCCTCCCACTAGTCTAAAATCCTCAAGATTTTCAATTTCTATTTTTTTCATACGTCCAAAAAATTATGGCTGTCTCGATATAAAAACATGATGTACGCGTCGACATTTGCAAAAGAGTATCTCTTTGTTATCCTGTTTGAAAGTTCTCTGTTAGAGCAGACAGGTCATCCCAAAGACGAGTTATTTGCCTGTAGTTTGAGAACAGACTGACAATGAATGTATTCTCGGCGGTTAAAGCTTAGAAACGGCAAAGCTTTAATCGCCTATTCTCCTGGGCGTTCAAACACCGAGAGGATTATAGGCAAGAGGCACTATAAGGAACCAATGAATACCAGGGTCGAAGAAAGTACTGATCTGTCCACAGCTAAAGGATTAATATTGATAGGTTCGGTAATGATCCTATTAGTTGTCCTCTATTTATTATCACTGTTTTCAGTGAAATCGGTTATGGTAGTGGTAAGTACGGCTGGTGCGATGCTTCTAGGAGTTGGATTGAGAGATTATATAAAGTTAAAAAAGCAAGCCCAATAGTTACTCAATTTATTTATTTTTGTCTCCATAGCCCCTCATTATGGCCGTATTGCTCAGCATCACAAAGCGCGTTTCTGTTCTTCCCCTTCTAAAATTTATTTGAGCACTTTTTTCACTATTTTCAAGATTTTTTCGCTAAAAGGCGGATATCTTGATTTCAAGTCAAACAGAACAGACTGCCTCATAATGCTTCTTTTGTTTGAGAACGATTCAAAGCTTATTTTTCCATGATATCTTCCAAAACCGCTATCACCAACCCCTCCGAAGGGGAGCTCCTTAGGATAGAGCTGAATCATCGTATCATTTATGCACACACCGCCCGAGGACGTCTCTCTTATGATTTTTTGTTGAATCTTTTTGTCATTTGAAAAGATATACATTGCAAGAGGTTTTGGCAAGCTGTTGACAAATGATATAGCCTCACTGATTTTTGAGTACTCAACTATTGGAATAATTGGACCAAATATCTCTTCCCGCATGACTTTCGCTTTGATGGGCACGTTTTCAATCAAGGTTGGTGATATGTATAGCTCTTCCGAGTCTGTTTCTCCACCAAAAACAACATCCCCCTCATTAAGATACGCTGACAGGCGATCAAAATGTTTTTTGTTGATGATCCTGCAATAATCCTTGCTTTGTTTCGGGTCGCTTCCATAGAATTTCAAAATTTTCCTTTTGAGTGCGTTAACCAAACTTTCTTTTATCTCCCCATATGCAAGCAGGTAATCAGGAGCAATGCACGTTTGCCCCGCATTGATAAACTTCCCCCAGACTATTCTGCTGGCAGTTTTTTCAACATCAATGTTTTTGTCTACGATGCATGGGCTTTTCCCTCCAAGCTCTAACGTTAGTGGGGTGAGATGCTCCGCGGCCGCTTTCATAACAATCCTGCCGATGGAAGTCCCTCCCGTGAAAAATATGAAATCAAACTCTTGATCCAGTAGTTGTTGCGCCACCTCAGCATTCCCTTGAAAACAGGCTATATAAGAATCTTCAAAGTATTCTTCTATCATATCGTGAATCACTTTCGATGTGTTGGGTGACATCTCTGATGGCTTGATTGCCACGCAATTTCCCGCAGCGATTGCCCCAACCAATGGCAACATAGTTAAATGCAAAGGATAATTCCAGGGCGCAATGATCAGCACGACTCCATACGGTTCATGGATAACAAGGCTTTTTGAAAATGGGAAAATCAGCGGTTTTCTAACCTTCTTAGGCTTTGCCCAGGAGCTCAAGTGTTTGATTGCGTAGCTTATTTCATTCAAAGCCAGTCCAATTTCTGTTATGTATCCCTCCGTCTCTGACCTATGAAGGTCTCTGTGCAGCGCTTCCGAAATTCTTTTTTCATAGGCAAGAATGGCACTCTCCAAACGTTTGAGTTTTTCTATCCTAAAACCAACATCTTTTGCTTTGTTGGTTCGGAAAAAATCTCTCTGCCTTTCTACAATTTCCCCTATCGATGAACTCATCTTAATCCACACAAGTCCTTAAGATTTATTAAACGTTTCTAAGCAAATATTGACAAGATGCACCCTTTTAAAGGCACGGCTTTAGTTAGCGTAATGCTTCAGATTACTCTTTTGCTTAAACCTTTTTAGAAACAATCTTTGAGTGTCTGGGGCGCTATTGCCATGAGACGTGGTACTCGGTGTATGGATCGGCCTTAGTAACCGATTTTGGAATCTCAACGTTCACGCCTTTGCACCTACAGAGTTCCGTCGTTCGTTCCATAAATCCCCCTATGATTAATTCGACGTATTCGTCAAACTCAGGAAATTCAACTATTCTTATTGTAACATCTTTCTTCGATTTCTCGGTCACTTTCAAGACGCTCGGTCTAAAATACATGGGCAAGATCAGCTTTGCCCTACTGATCACAAATCCCACAGTTGCGATCCTGATGAACGCCTTATATATCCCTTTTAGTCCATGGTCTGCATCAGAACGACCCATGTCCCAAAGTCCCTTCAGGTCGCCACCATAAAACAACTCGCACACTTTTTTTCGAGGTTCCACATAATTCCTTCTCATCGGATACCATTTGGTTACTATGGATTCTGCATACGCATCTCTCACATCCGAATCTAAGGAGCTCATCCACTGGTTGTATCCTTCCTCACCAAAATTATCAATCACAAACTTTTTCCCGGACTCCAAAGTCACGCCCTTAACATCCATCGTAAGTCACCTCTCATTCTTGACAATATTTCTTACTTGATGAAATGCCCCACACTAAATAAACATTTTGCCAATTTTTACGACTATAACCAGTAAATGCATAAAAAAACACCCATAAAAGTGCCTTAATTTACAAATCCTGGCAAGCAAAGAGAAATGCGGAAAAAACACTCCTTTGTTCATAAGCGATTTCCGCACAGTTCGCTAGAGAGGAGAAAGAGCATTAAACTTTACTCGATGGGGTTTAGCCTGAATTTCAGGTGTCTCAAAATGATATCTGAAATTAGAAACGTTCCTTCGAAGGTAGGAATCAAACAAAACAATCCAACAAGAAATTATTCATATCCTTCTTTCTATACTCAAACGAAAAGTTAGTGATTCTAAACCAGGTGAGTCTATGAATTTTGTGAAAGTGAGCTTGACCCCTAATGATGGCTTTAATCACAACTGTGCCTTTTGTGTGGTCTGCAGATGATGATTATTCAATTGTGGAGATCGAATATTCCGATGGTAGCATAGAAACGGTCGGAGTGTGGGAGGACGAGGGCGTCAGATACACAACCGATCACTATTGGATGGATTTAAATGAAGATCGATTTGATGATTATGGCTACTATGAGAGTACTCGGATAGGCATAAGTGATTATGCGGAGAATCGAATCGGCCGCGCTGGGTATGTCTATATCCTGCCCAATGCAAAAAACATATGGTTTCCCAAGGGGGAGTATTTGGGATACATTGAAGGGTCTGAAGGCAAATGGGATCTCCATATGTCCGTGTCTGGCACAATCAAGAGGGTCAATAAGAACACGATAGATTCCCCAGAACTAATCAACGATGACATTTATGGAGATAGTTGGTTGTACGAAGTGAGTTTTGAAGAACCTGACGATATCTTATTTCCATCTGAGGTCTCAATAAGGGAAGAAGAAACAGACATAGGAGAGGTCACATTTCCCTACATAATGACGCCAAAAGATTACATGGAATTCTTAGAGGAGTTTGGTCCCTATCTGTAGGTTGAAGACTTCAAAGGGAGCCCTCTCACGAAACAATCTAAAATTGACATGGTTATTGCCCCCAATAAATTCTTGTAATGACCCGTCATAGGACACCCGAGGCATCTCTTTTTGTGGATTGCGCACTCCTCGCAAGTGATGCCAATCCCACAAGGTGGCTTGTCTGGTCTTTCTATGTTTATTCCAATAGGTACAACAAAATCTCTGCCAGCTCGAACAACTATATTAAAACTAACATTCTGCACCTTATCAAAAAGCCTCAAGTGATAATCAACGATCATCTCAAGTGTTGGAATGTCATTCCCAATAAAGAAAAGGCAGAGGTCATGCTCACAACAGGCTTTTCTACTTCCTCGGTTTTTGTCATTAAAAAACAAAATAAAGCAGCTTGTTACAGAGGGGAAAATCCGCCATTTCTTCTCGCTGGAGGCTGTGATTTTCCTCTTAAAAAGACAGAGTACTTTAGAGAGCTCGTTCAGAAGCTGCCGGAAGACACGATCGTTTTACCCCTTGCCTGTGGAAAATTCAGAATCAACGATCTTAAGCTAGGGAATATTGAAGGTGTTCCAAGACTCATTGATCTTGGACAATGCAATGATTCGATTGTTGCAATAGAAATCGCCCAGACTCTTTCTGAGCTTTTCGGCGTCAGTATCAACGAGCTTCCGCTCACTCTTGTTCTAAGCTGGATGGAGCAAAAAACCGTGGCTATAATCTGGAGCCTGTCCACACTTGGCATAAGCGGCATATATCCGGGCTCGATTCTTTCCGCCTTGGTAAATGACGATATCCTAAAGGTGCTCAGAGCGAACTAGGACATAAGACTGATAGGAAATCCAGAAGAAGTCATCAGACAAAGCTTGCACAGTAGTGGCAATACCATCTAGCTTGGTTTTGCCCCATCTTCTTTTATCACTTTCTCCGCGAAACCCCTGTGATATCCTTGGCTGTCAAATACAAAAAGATGAAAAAGCCCTCCCTGATACATTATTTGAACTCTACCTTGAAGATCTCTCACGGTCTCCAGACCGGAGAGACGGGAGAGGATAGAGGTATAAAGTTTGTGTTAGAAATGGTCGAATCATCGGGAGTGGCATGATTGATAAACAGGTAGAGTCGTATGGTTCATGGAAGTCACCAATTACTTCAGATTTGATCGTGTCTGAGACCGTTAGATTGGGCCAGATCATAATTGATGGCAGCGACATCTATTGGCTTGAGGCGCGTCCTATGGAGAAAGGGAGGAACGTTGTTGTAAAACAAACTTCGAACGGTCTCACTACTGATGTAACGCCTCCTTCATTCAATGCTCGAACTCGTGTGCATGAGTACGGAGGGGGGGCTTTCACCGTCTCAGAGGGCACGGTTTACTTCTCAAATTTTGCAGACCAACATCTTTACCGACAGGATCCTGGAAAGCTGCCGCATCCCATAACTCCAAGAAACAACCTGCGTTATGCAGATGGTGTTGTAGAGCGTCACCGAAATCGATTAATTTGCATTCAAGAAGATCATTCACAGAGTGAGGTAATCAATTCTTTAGTATCCATTGATCCCAATGGTGCAAATAAAGTAAGATTGCTTGCTTCAGGAAATGACTTTTACTCTTCGCCACGCATCAGTCCTAACGGTTCTCGTCTAGCCTGGCTGACCTGGAACCATCCCAACATGCCCTGGAACGGAACCGAACTCTGGGTGGGACAATTAAATTCAGATGGGTCACTCAGCCGGACCGAGCGCGTTGCTGGAAGTGCGGATGAATCCATTTTTCAACCCGAGTGGTCCCCAGAAGGCATTCTGCACTTTGTTTCCGATCGGACCGGTTGGTGGAACCTCTACCGCTTGTCAGATGGGCGTGTCGATCCTCTGATTGAAATGAAGGCCGAGTTCGGAGTTCCACAGTGGGTTTTTGGAATGTCAACCTATGCATTTGAGTCTGCGGATCGCATACTTTGCACCTATGTTAAGGAAGGGATATGGCACCTCGCGAGCATTAACCTTGCAACCTCCAGCCTTAAGCACATCGACACTCCTTACACCGATATTAAGCAAATCAGAGCAGCGCCCGGATGCTGCGTGTTCCTCGGGAGTTCACCTTCAAAACAATCGTCGGTCATCAGGCTTGATCTCTCCACTTTTCGCACCAAGGTTCTGAAGCGGTCGTGTGAGGTTGTGATTGATGAGAAGTGCCTATCCAAACCTAGGGAGATCGAGTTTCCGACAGAGCACGGACTGACAGCACATGCCTTCTACTACGCACCGAGAAACGGCGACTACGCCGATCCTCCCGCTGAGAATCCTCTTCTTCGTGTAAGGAGTCACGGAGGCCCCACGTCTGCCTTCTCAAGCTCACTTGATCTGGAAACCCAGTACTGGACCAGTCGCGGGATCGCCGTTCTAGACGTGAATTACGGTGGCAGTACCGGTTATGGTCGGGAGTATCGCGAGAGGCTTGAAGGCAACTGGGGCATTACAGATGTTAATGATTGTGTGAATGGCGCGCGTTATCTCGCAGAGCTAGGGGAGGTCGATGAGAAGCGCCTGATGATCGAGGGGGGCAGCGCGGGCGGTTTCACTACGCTGTGCGCGCTAACCTTCCACGATGTCTTCAAGGCAGGTGCGAGCTACTATGGAGTCAGCGATCTAGAATCGCTTACGAGGGACACACACAAGTTCGAGTCACACTATCTTGACAGGTTGATAGGCAAATATCCAGAGCGCCGCGATCTGTACTACAAACGCTCACCGATCAATTTTGCAAATCTCCTTTCGTACCCCCTGATTTTCTTTCAGGGATTAGAAGATAAAGTGGTCACACCAAATCAGGCAGAAACAATGGTTGAAGCGTTGAGAAAAAAAGGCACGCCCGTCGCGTTTATTCGGTTTGAAGGGGAGCAGCACGGCTTCCGCCGCGCCGAAAACATCAAGTCTGCCCTTGAAAGTGAACTCTACTTTTACTCAAAGGTCTTCGGGTTTAAACTGGCTGACAGGGTAAATCCAGTGCAGATCGAAAACCTGTGAGACGAACGCTCTTCAACAGATCATATGATCTGTGCCTCAATGTCTGCGGGTTCCCGCTCACAATAATAACATCTCAGCTTTATAGGCGGTCTCTTTGAGATTACCTTAAACCTGGGGCTGATGGGTTCATTTGAGTTCGATATGCAGCTGGGATTCGGGCACCTGACTATGTTGACAAGCTCATTGGGTATACTCAATGCGTGTTTCTCAATAACCTCATAGTCCCTTATGATGTTCACAGTTGCATGAGGGGCGATCAGAGCAACTTTGTCTGATTCATCAGGGTCTAGTTCTTTGTCCTCAATCTTAACAATATCCTTCTTGCCCACTGTTTCACTCGGCACGTTCATTACCGCACTTATTATTGATGTTATGTCCTTTTTAGGCAGGCTCAATATCCTCAAAACTTTTAGAGCCTTTCCAGGTGGAATGTGGTCAATCACGCTTCCGTTTTTTATTGGTTGAATTTTTAATTCTTTCATTTGATTCCTCCTAAGATAAGTGCAAGCAAAGCCATCCTCACTGGCACTCCATTAAACGCCTGTTTAAAGTACACCGCTTGTGGCAGTGAGTCGACCTCACTTGCTATCTCTGTTATCCTGGGCAAAGGGTGCATGACTATCAGGTCTTTCTTTCCCATTCCCAGGACTTCCTTATCGATTCTATAATAACTCATAATTCTCTTATATTCGGCGGGATCAGGAAATCTTTCTTTTTGAATTCTGGTCACATACAGCACATCGAGATTCTTTATCTCATCCTCAAGCCTGTTCATCAGCTTAGGTTCTGTCCCCCTCTCCTGGCACTCTTCTATAATTTCTTTTGGTAGTTGAAGCTCTTGAGGTGCTATGCAAGTGAGCTTTGCGCCCATTCTCGCGAGAACTGAGGCTAAAGAATGGGTGGTTCTTCCGTACTTCAGGTCGCCAAGCAAACCAACATGCTGATTTTCAATGGCCCCCTTCTCTTTTCGGATCGTGAAGAGGTCCAACAGGCACTGAGTCGGATGCTTTCCCGCTCCATCCCCCGCATTTATTATCGGTACCTTAGAAAATTCTGCGGCCAAACGGGCGGACCCTTCGTAGGGATGCCGTATGACTATCAAGTCACTGTATCCGCTCACCACCCTCACTGTGTCTGCTATGTTTTCTCCCTTTTCTATTGATGTACCCTTAGAGCTGTCAAAACCAATCACTTTACCCCCCAGTCTTTTCATGGCAGTCTCAAAGCTCAGCCTAGTGCGAGTGGAAGGCTCAAAGAAGAGATTTGCCAATAGTTTACCTTTCAGCATTTCGCTTTTCTTTGCTCCCCGTGCAACAGGAATCATCTTCTCAGCAACATCGAGCACATGTCCAATTTCTTTGTTTGAAAAATCCTTTATCGAAACTACATCTTTATTAATCAAGTTCATCGAATTTCTAAACGCAAAAAGCGTATTAATATCTTTTCTCTTTCCTTCGCGGGGAAAGACAATGCAAAAAAGATGTGGACCGGTCGGGATTTGAACCCGAGGCCTCCGCCTTGCGAAGGCGGCGATCTGCCACTGATCTACCGGCCCTTTTTTGGATGCAATATCATTAACTGTAGGGCACTCTTTATTAAAATCTTTTAGCATAATCTTTTAATAGTTTCCATAAATAAAAATTAAAGGGCGCATGGCCTAGTCTGGATAAGGCACTGGCCTTCTAACATTTCTTTCAAATGAATAAAAGGAAAGAAAAGGAAGAGAGCCAGCAATCGCGGGTTCGAATCCCGCTGCGCCCGTATGTTTTACGTCATATCTTCAACAGAACATTCGATCGCTTCTTCAATCGCTTCAATCATCAGCTCCAATGACATCGATGGCGTTGATTCATCGACAACCTGTCCCGGGAGACAGGGAACATGAATGAGCCCTGATTTCATGGGAAATTTGCTTGAATCAGAATGATATAACCCCCCATACATAACAAAATTGCACAGAAATGTACCCGCCGTGTTAGAAACATAAGAAGGAATCCTTTTTTGCTGCATGGCATCCACTATCTCCTTAATGGGTATCGTGGCAAAGTAAGCCGTTTCTCCATTGCGAACTATCGGCACATCCACAGGCTGGTATCCCGCATTATCTGGTATTTTCGCGTCCATTACGTTTATGGCAACTCTTTCGACTTCAATTCCTGCCACTCTGGGTGACAAACCGATGGAGATCAAAACATGCGGTTTTATCTCATTTAAGGTTTTGCTTAGATTTCTGCCTGCCTCTCTGAATGAAACTGGGAGTTCTATTCCATAAATTTTCGCTCCCCCAATCACCTTCCCATCCAAACTCTTAACGATCTCCGACGAGGGGTTTTTGTCCCACTTCCCATAGGGTTCAAATCCTGTTAATAGGACCCTCGCCTTTTCTATTTTCGGCGTCCTTTGGGCTCTTAAAGTTGAACAGCAGCCCATGAGCAAAATCACTAAAAAAACTCCAATCAATATCTGTTTTTTTATAACCCTTTCCATACTCTTCATTTTTTAACCTCCTATATTAAAATAAATTGATGAAACATTTTAACTTTATTGCTAAGAAGTCCCCTTCCAAACTGAAGGTTTGGTGGTGGGAGGATGTCACATATATCTAGTGCCAAAGAGATGTTTTTAGAAGTTGGAGTGGACTCAATGCATCCCCCAGAAAAGCTGTTGTTTGATAACGAACTCTCTTCGTGGAGTTGCCAGCGATCATTCAAAAGGGATTCTCCCTTTCGACTTCTGAGAGTGCATTTAAATCCCCTCCCTCATTCTTGTTTTTGCCGTTGTCCAAGAGTTGTCGCCATATTTAAGATTGACCAGTATAATAACCCAATCTACCATGCAAGATCAATAGTCTCTTTAGATAAAAACATTTACTTTTCAATCCTTTTTCTTGTTGTCTGGCATAGATAACAAAGCAAGACACTGTAAAACATTTTTATGCCTGCTAAAACACCGCCGAAGCATCTGCGCTCGTTTCTTTGTCTCCTACTATGTTGGAAGCCGTATCCTTTTTAGGACAGAAACAGATGCTGTTATTCGCTTCTAAAATGTGGGTAAAAAGAAGGGAAAACATATTTTTTTATGTATAGCACTGCTATAGCACTACTGAAGGATGCGGCGCCCTTTTAAACTCATTGAAGAGAAAAATGAAATTCGCTTGTCAAACTGGCTTAATTCAAAATTCCATACTAGGCAACATGCAATTATGTTAAGTCAACTTTCTAACTTAATGTTTATACAAATTTACAGGAATAGCATTTATTCCTCTATGAAATCTCTTTTCGTTGTACCATTGCCGGTAA
>Ga0209121_10006647_pt1 | contig 10098 bp, 8 predicted proteins | sample Cruoilmetagenom3_FD_187292 | JGI IMG/M metagenome (GOLD analysis project Ga0209121, IMG submission 187292) | Oil polluted marine microbial communities from Coal Oil Point, Santa Barbara, California, USA - Sample 3 (SPAdes) (version 2) | ecosystem: Environmental > Aquatic > Marine > Oil seeps ...
GGCTATAATGCCCTGTCCTGCGGCTTCTTCGTAACCGCTAGTTCCGTTAATCTGCCCGGCCAGGAACAGCCCGGAAATCTTCCTGGTTTCGAGATTCGGCTTTAACTGAACCGGCGGACAATAGTCATATTCAATCGCATAAGCGTAGTGAACAATCCGGGCATTTTCCGTGCCGGGCATAAGTTTGAGCATTTGCTCCTGGACGTTCTTAGGCACGGAAGTGCTTATGCCGTTGCAGTAGATCGTCGATATTTCCTCGTCCTCAGGCTCCAGAAATACCTGGTGTCGGTCCTTATCCGCGAAACGCATAATCTTGGTCTCAATGCTCGGGCAGTACCTGGGGCCGATGGACGTAATCTGGCCGGAATAAAGCGGCGCGAGGTGCAGATTATCTCTTAGGAGCTTATGTATCTTTTGATTGGTATAGGTAATCCAGCATGGAATCTGAGGCCTATCGATTTTGTCGGTCATAAATGAAAAAGGTGCCGGCTGTTCGTCTCCGTGCTGGACTTCGAGCTTGCCCAGGTCCACCGTAGCGGCATCGAGTCTTGCCGGTGTGCCGGTTTTGAGCCGTTTGAGCTGAAGTCCGATCTGCCGGAGATTGTCCGAGAGTTCGTTGGCGGCGGGCTCATCGAGCCGCCCGCCGGCTAACTGCTCCGGGCCGATGTGCATTAAACCGCGAAGAAATGTCCCTGTCGTCAGGATGACGGTCGGAGCATTATAAATCCTTCCGTCAGTACATTTTACCGCCCGCACGCGGTTTTTCTCAGTGATAATTTGCGAAGCCAGCGCCTCGGCGATAGTTAGATTCGGCGTCTGTTCGAGCAGCATACGAATGTGATTTTTGTACTTGTATTTGTCGGCCTGAGCCCTCGGAGCACGGACGGCTGGGCCTTTCGAACGGTTCAGCAGGCGAAATTGAATTCCCGTCGCATCGGTCGCCAGCCCCATCAGGCCCCCGAGCGCATCTACCTCCCGCGCAATTTGCCCTTTGCCAAGTCCGCCTATGGCCGGGTTGCAGCTCATCTTTGCTATCGTGCCGGCGCTGATAGTAACAAGGCAGGTTCTTGCGCCGATTTTAGCAGCCGCATGAGCAGCCTCAACGCCGGCGTGACCACCGCCTACCACAACGCAATCAAACTCATCTGTCTTCGTTCCGTTGGACATATTCACTCTAACAAAATGATCCCAATGTCATTCCTGCGAAAGCAGGAATCCAGAAAAAGATATGGATTCCGTGTCATGCACGGAATGACAACGGTAGAATACCCTTTTTCATCAGAAGATTCCAACCAGTATATCTTTTTGGACATGTTTATCAAGTCTTGACAATTGATGTCATTCCTATAACAATATAGGTGCTTGATACTGGAGAACCGGTAAGTTCAGATTTTTTAAAGAACCGCATAATCGATAGCCGCCGCATTTTAAACAGAGCAAGTAGATGGCTAAAAAAAGCAAGGAACAGTCATTCGCACTTTGCATAGAGAACAAGGAATGTGAGGATTTGGAAAAACGTAAGATTTACAGAGTCCTGCCGGACGATGAGGCAACACAGGAAGGATACCTGAGGATCGTCGACGATTCCGGGGAGGACTACTTATATCCTGAGTCCTACTTCGTTCTTGTAGAGTTGCCTCGCGAAGCGCAAGACGCCCTGCAAATAGCAAGCTGAACTTAACGTCACCACAACATCTTGATGGAAGAATAGTCTCGTATTCTCCCTGGATTCAACTCTTCGTTACTCGCCTATTGTCATTCTATTGGTGCTGTTCCTTTGTCGCCAGCGCGACTGCCGATGCGATGGCAAAATTTGCCGTATGTGTGATGCTTACGCTGATATGTTTTATCCCGAGCTTACGGGCGATTTTTTTTACCTCACCGCCGAGAGTAACCTCAGGCTGGCCTGCGGCGTTGTTTATTATCTCTATATCCGTCCAGGCGATTTTGCCGCGCCAGCCCGTACCCACCAATTTTAGAATCGCTTCTTTTGCGGCGAAGCGCCCGGCTAATTTCTCTACCTCGTTTTTATTCGCCCCGGCATAGGCCTGCTCGGTGTCGGTGAAAACCCTCTTGATGAAACGCTCCCCGTGCCGCTGTATCATCTGCTCTATCCGCGGACAATCGACCAGGTCTATACCGTGCGCAACAATTTCCATCTCTCGATCCAAATCATTATTTCGTTGTTATTGCCCGATCCCGGCTTGCACCACCTGATATTCCATCGCCGGCGTTGCTGATTCGATAAATCTTTTCCAGACAAAAATCTACGAATTCATCTGTTCTGCTGAGCTTCGCCTCCTTCTTGATTCTGTCATTGAGCTTATCAAGAACCTCTTTTCGCCGGTCGAACATAATTTTCTCTTCTACAAGCTCCTGCACCTTTTCAAAAGGTTCATACCCGGCTGATTGTTTTTCTTCCAGTTTCAATATGAAAACATGCCCCTCTGCCATGATAGGGCCTGCCACCTGCCCCACCCTCATTTTCTCTGCTACGACCGCAAGTATATCATAAGGCTCAGCTAAAGACTCCGGCTGCACCGGCCTCCACAATCCGCCAAACGTTCTCCAGTCGCCGTGCGAATACTGCTTTGCCAATTCGCCAAAATCCTCGCCCGATTCGATTCGTGCAAGCAATTCACGGACCCGTTGTTCAGCAAGATGCTGACGGTCCTGATTCGGATCTGTCACTTGCAGTTTGGCCGGTTGAATATCGATCAGCCGGAAAGTAATCCGGGCAACCCTTGTGAAATACTCGTCCTTCATCCGGTCGTAGCAATCCACAAGTTCACGATAGGTGACCGGCCTGTTAACAGGCATTTTCGATGCCCTGTACCATTCAATGAGAATCGATTTTTTCTGCTGTTCCATAAAGCTCTTTTGGTCCATCTGTTTCTGTCTGAGTGCCTCATCAGCCTTGGCCTGGTCACCCCCGAAGTTGAGAACAAATTTTCTGTACTCATTTTGTGCCGCCTTTTCCAGACCTTCTTCAACATTACCGCCCGCCTGCCTTTTGGCCTGCTGATAAAGCAGCATAATCGAGATTTTGTCCATAAGAATTTCTTCAATCTGTCCTCTGGCCCGCTCTTTGAACTGCTCAAGCTCGTTCGCCTGTGCAATCGGCCGGTAATACTCCGTCGGCGAAATAAACATCTCGTTTAGTTGTGTTCGTGAGTCGATGATTTCATCGCTGCTCAGAGTCTCACCGCCGACCATCATCACAAGCCCGCCTGCAGCTTCGACAAGCTCAATCTTCTGCGTAATAGTTTGGCGCTCCAGCTCAGCATCGGTTAAGCTCGATTTGCCACCATTACATCCACCTATCAACAAAAACATCAATACCGATAAAAAAATGCATCTGCACATACCAAAATCCCAAACTTACCGCTCGAAAACTGAAGACTTAACCCGACACATCGGGATTACCTTTCAGGCCGATTTCGTCAGCCACCTCGCGCATCCCCATAATAACATCGCTTATAAGCTCGCCCAATTCCATACCCAGCATCCCGGCACCTTTTTCGATTACATCCCGATTAACACCGGCAGCGAAAGATTTATCTTTCCATTTCTTTTTGACCGATTTCGCCTTCATATCCATCACGCTCCTGCTCGGCCTCACCAGTGCCGTGGCCACGACCAGCCCGGTCAGTTCGTCAATAGTGTAAAGAACCTTTTCCAGCTCGCTTTGAGGCTCGACATCGGTACAAATACCCCATCCGTGCGATATTACAGCCCTGATATACTCAGGCGGCCAGTTCTCGCCGGTCAGAATCTCCTCAGTCTTGTGGCAGTGCTGCTCGGGAAATTGCTCATAGTCCAAATCATGCACCAAACCGATAACGCCCCATTTTTCTTCGTCCTGGCCGCGTTTGCGGGCACAATAGCGCATCACAGCCTCAACAGACAGCGCGTGCTTAATCAATCCCTCATTTTTATTGTATTTTTTCAACAGCGCAAAAGCCTCTTCACGGCCCGGCTTCGTTTCTGTCATAACCTGCTCCTTAATAATAAAAAGCGTCAATTTCCTCGCCATAAAAGAGCAAATACCAGCCAACAAAGCTACTCTAAAAGCAAGTTCACAAAATTGCAATTCTTATTTTTGAAACCTCGCAGGTATATTCTTTTCCTCCATGAGCGTCAAGTCCCGCTTTTACGAGCTGCAAATTTAACAAAAAAATGCTTGACGTCCTCAATGGGAGGAGAATACTATAATAAGCGTATGGCTGGTTGTGCTAACCGGTCAATCCACTACACAAATACTGTTTTTCTTAAGGAGATACGAAATGAGGAAATCAATTCAATTAACCACTTTATTTACGGGCTTGATTATTTTCTGTGCCGGATGTGCGCCAAGCACATTCGTAATGGGGCGTTCTGCTGGCTGGAAGACAATTGAGTTAACCGATAACCTCGTGGGTCAGTATGAAACCGCTTGGCAAAAAACAGTGGATACTATTGCAAAGGACCACGATATCGAGATGCTTGACAAGGACAGTGGATATCTTCGAACAAGCTGGACTTATGGGATTAGCGGTGGCACTTTCAATAGGTATCGTGGAAGGTTGACGATAAAGTTCACCGACATAGAGAAACCCAATAAGCTTGAGGTAAAGACTGATGCGCAGTGGCTCTCAAATCCCTCCGCAGGTGTTTGGCAACAGGGATTCGACAGCCTATTAGATCGCGACGTTTATACTGCTCTTTCTGGAAGGTTAGGGCGTACTGTTGCACCAGAGTAGGCTTTTTCTTGCTGAAGACGGGTTAAAAACCAGTATCACTGCATGACTTGACGATATTCCCAAACCTCAGATCCTAAGAAGCATTATCATTTTTATGATCGCTCGTATTTTTTTAGTGCAAGGAGTACGTGCTTTAGCTTTCTGTGAAACAAATTTTATGTTTTGATTGCTGCTTACTTGAGCTTGACATTCCTACGAAAACAGAATAAAAGCCTGCTCAATAGAAATTATAGAAACCTTTTCAGCAATTTTTAATTGCAATTAGTATAAAATATCGTCTGCTAATAGTGCCTTTTCGTTATTCGCATTAGTTCGGCCAACGGCGCTTTACTAAAATCGCCGGACGGCGCCAATACCAATGCCCCAGGCATCGCCTGTAATCTGACCCTCTAAATAGCAGGAAATATCTTTGCGCACATCCCAGGATGCGCCGACAAAACCGCCAAATTGTGATTCTTCCTCAATATCGCCTGAGATTTCCATACGGCTTTCATCACCCATATCAACCCCTTTACCACTGATATCAAGGTCTCCATTTAAAAAATGCAGGAATGGGCCGCCATAAACACTAAGATTATCATAAGCTTGCCAGGTCGGGCCGAGAGCGATTTGTACCTCCCAGAAGTCAATATCGGCAGTGGCGGAAAATTCAGGATCACCCGACAAGCTGATATCGCCGTCATCAGGATCGAGCCATGTTATCTGGAACAATCCGCCCCAGGTAATTTTATAGTCCTCCCAAAAAGTTGCCTTTGTTCCAAAACCCCAGGCAAATCCAAAATCTCCATCGAATCCCTTAAATTGATGAGTTGCACTGTCGGGATAAATCTGGTCTATATCGTCCTTGCCATCGGCTATACCCAGGCGCACGAAGGCGTCCCAGTTATCGCTGATACCATAACCTACTCTGCCCATAATGATATTTGATTTAAGATCCTTGATCTTGTGTTTAGCGTCTCTGCGTTTCGCTACAGCCGGTGGATCAGGCACATGGATTATGGTTTCATTAATCGTGCTCGATGCTTCCAAATCCATTGTCCCGTTGGCATAATCAATACCAACCGCCCACTGGTTTTGCCCAAGGGAAGCCTTTGGGGGACCCATCGGGGACAAAGCCAAAACTGTCGAACTGAAAAAACATACTCCTATAAGGCCAACCACCAAAAGTGCTATTCTCTTTTCCATAAGTCACGATCCTTTCAATATAAATCTTATTAGACACATTTTGAGCCTTTTTGGCATATATGACATATCGACCCACATTCACTCAAAGCTTTCTTTTTTTTTGATATTTGCCACTTTAAAAACAGGTAACATCACTGCTGAAAACTCACTCTTTTTTATAAAACTATAAAATCTCCTTGACTAATAACTCTCTAAGGTGCAACTTCTTCTATTTTTTCCGTCAAATATCAGAAAAAAACACGAAACACCGCCGTACCGGCAGCTTTCTTGCACCAAGATGCTGATTTTACCTAAAATTGAGCAATAGAGGGCTAAAATCAGGAGGTATCCCTAAGAATCTTCCATAAAGCCCCGGGGCAAACCAACGAGCAAAATCATAATTTGTCCTGACTGTTTGCGGACAAAATATCGAATACTATAATAGGATGGACAAAACAAAGTCCGATAATATTTCATTAAGACTATGTAATAGAAGCTCAGCAATTCGATTCTATGGCATTTATTCTTGACAGATGTGTCCGAATAATGTATACTTATACTTATAGTTGTAGCATCTGGAGGTGTGGTGAAAACTGTTTCCCATTCTCGGAAGTTTTCCCCCGCCAAAAATTTATTCTTATTGGATCCGGCACGTGACAAGGGTGCGGACGAATATTTGTAGTGTGCTACTGAACTAAAGTAAAAGAACAAAAAGTTTTTGCGAGAAATCAATTATGAAAGTGGAAATTAGAAAAAATGTGATAAAGTCCAATGCCCTTCTGGCTCTTTTGGCGGTAGCTGTATTAACAACGGCTGTCACAAAGACTGCAATGGCAAAATCGCTGTATGTAATTGCCGATATCAAAGGCGCCAGCGAGGACAGAACCCAACCCGTACAAGCATACGATATTGGAATCGATGGTACTTTGCTTTTTCAGGCTCAACACGATATTCCTCATAGCATGCTTGGCGCCGTGGGTATGGCAATCGATTCAGACTACGGATACGTATTCGTCACTTACGAGGCCTCCGGCGAGATTCAGTTGATAGAAGCAACCACAATGACAGACGCCGGTACAGTAACAGCCCCGGACGCCACGGATTTGGCAGGAATCGTCTACGACCACGAAAAAAGTTTACTGTACTGTGTTGACCGTGGAAAAAGCAAATTGTACGTTTATAATTGGTGGCCGGAGACCGCCACACTTACTCATGCCTCCGGTTCGCCATTCACCCTGAGAAACGCTTCCGCTTACGGGATTGCACTGGACGAAATCGACGACCTTCTCTTCGTAGCTAACGCCAGCAAATCAATTACCGTTTATAATACCTCTACCTGGGAATTAGTCAATACCATCACAGTAAGCCGTATTGCTATTAGTATTGCAGTAGATGTTACGAATGGTTTCCTTTATACCGGCGGTGGATTCGCAGGTAATCAGTACCTTACTCAGTATCACTTAGCAACGGGTATTGAAGCTGAGGTCCAGGTAGAGCCGGATGCCGGCGATATGCCGAATGCCGGCGTGATGGGACTCGGAGTGGACACGGACACAGGCCTGGTATACATGAGCACCGGAAGCAACAACGCTCCCGGCGGAGACAATCTTCTGGTCTATGACTCAGAGCTCAACCAGATCGATATCGTCACTGCCATTGGAAATCCAACCGGCCTGGCTATTCCAGGCAGAGATATCGGCTACAATCCACTTAATCTCAGCAAGCAGGTCCTTAGAGGTGCCTCAGCCGGTACTGATATCGATGAAGTAAAGACTGTAGCCCCAGGTGACACTTTTACCTACGGTATTTCCTTCGATAATAACAATGATTATACAGTAAACGATGTATCTATTGTTGATAAACTCCCAAGCGAAGTAAGCTTCGTAACGGCTGACGACGATGAAGTGAACGGACATTATGATCTCGATACGCATACTTATACATGGTCATACCCGTCTATTCCGCCAGGATCATCTACGCTTTTGGAGATAACAGTACAGGCGAACAAAGGCATAGACGCCGGTACGTTAATTACGAATTCGGTAACGATCAACAGCAACGAGACAGCGATAACAACAACAAGTGTTGATGTTATTACAGGGAGCAATGCCCTTAACCTGGAAAAAGGCATTCTTGGGAGCCTTGAGGGCCAGGTCACCCAGGTCGATTCCAACGATATTATTATCTACACTATTGACTTCGACAACAAAGATAATGAGTTCCCAGTGACGGATGTAACCGTCGTTGATACCCTACCAAAGGATGTAACCTTTATACCCGACGACAGTAAAGATGCCGGCAAGTATAATCCTAAGGCACACACTTGCACATGGTCATTTAATTATCTGGCACCGGGAGCAGAGAAGCATTTAGAGCTGGCGGTCTCTGTAAATCCGGGTCTGTCAATGGGAACTGTGATTACCAACATCGTCACTGTTGACTGTAATGAAACACCGCCGTCCTTGGCAAGTGTCGATGCTATTACAGTTGGCAAACCGATTGATATAACCACGCTTAATATAACCAAGAAAGTAGTAGACAGCTCCGGAGCCGAAATCCAATGGGCACTGCCGGGTGAGAGATTTATTTATCAAATCTGCTTCGATAGCGGCGAAAATGACTTCGAGGATGTATCCATTGTCGATGTACTTCCGGAGAGTTTAAGCTTTGTAAACGATGAAGTTAACAATACAAAGTTTATTGGAAATTACGACTCTAAGGCACACACTTATACAGGGTCAATCAAATCTCTGGAACCGGGATCAACTATTTGTTTAGAGTTATTAGTAGAGGTCAACCCGGATACACCTCTGGGCACAACCATTACTAATTCCGTCACAATCAACAGCAGTGAAACACCGGCGGCGATTACGGATGCCGACATTTACATTGGTGAAATCATCCTGGAAGTTGATGATCTTGATATAACTCCCAACCAACTCAGACGCAACGGCACTTCACCTAATATAACGGCCGTCGTGCGGTTCCCGCAGGGGACCTTAAAAAGTGACATAGATGAAAATGATCAACCTGAACTTTACTACCAAGATCGAGACTCCGGTGATTTCATCTTAATCGGCGATGGAAGCCAAATTATATCTGGAACTGAGAACAACCCGGGGATTCGTGTTTTGTTTAACAGGGCTGAATTGATGGATGCTTTATATGGTTATGGAGAATTTACACTAAGAGTTGAAGGTGCGCTCAAGTCAGGCAGAACCTATGTTGGTGAAGCGACTATCCTCGTAACAAGATTCGCGGGAGATTAAAAACGTAGATTATAAAACCTTCGCCGGACACCGGTGATGAAACAGCCTAAAAATACAAAGGCTCGATAACAAAACATAAACTATTAGTCCGAGGCCGACACGTAATTTCTGCCGGCCTCGGTTTCTATGAAGTCGGGCCGGAGCATTTCTTATAACGCTTGCTAACGTTTTGTGCTCGACGCGGTTTGCCTGCCGTTTATTCATCGCTGTTGCTTTCGCTGATTATCCACTTTAATTCCGAAATTTTGTCCGCTCCGACGAACTCCACATGACTATCGTTAAATAATACATTGCAGCCTTTTCCATTATGATTTTCGGCAGTTAGAATTTCCGGCCCGCCACTTTGATTCCAGCCGCCTTCGGTTTCAAAGAGTAAAACCAGATGAGGCTGTGAACGTGGTGAAAGATTTGGATTCATCGCATAGTGACAACGCCCTTTTTTGTTTGCCGGGCATATGAAACATTTTTCGATTACTCTCATATCTTCAGTCATTTTCATATATTCAGTCATTTTCATATATTCAGTCAATAAATCGCACCAGTTCTCTGTTCGAGGATATTCTTCATCATAATCACCTGCATAAAGTATCATCCACTTTCCAAGCGCCTGTAAGTTTGCAGCACATCTCTTTCGAGCAGTAAAAGTACTGCCGGGAGAATGGAAAACCCAAAAGACGAAAAAAATCGCACCGATAACAACTCCAACAATCGCAAATCGTCCCGTCTTAAATATTCTGCGCTTATCCCGCCCTTTCTTAATCACAAGGATTCCAACTACAATACCTGCTGCTCCCATCAGCCCTAAGATTAAATGGCCATATACATAATTTTACTGTCCAATATCATTTTCGTTCTTTAACTCTTAGCGGAGCCAATAAGTTATGTCGCTTATAATGATGAAAACGAGCCAATTCCCTCCGCTT
>Ga0209121_10006648_pt1 | contig 10096 bp, 15 predicted proteins | sample Cruoilmetagenom3_FD_187292 | JGI IMG/M metagenome (GOLD analysis project Ga0209121, IMG submission 187292) | Oil polluted marine microbial communities from Coal Oil Point, Santa Barbara, California, USA - Sample 3 (SPAdes) (version 2) | ecosystem: Environmental > Aquatic > Marine > Oil seeps ...
TTGTTATATTAGATGATCCCTCCCAGAGCCTGGGCTCTGCTCACAAAGAAAAGTTAGTTGAGGTGTTGAATGAAGTTCTTAAAGAACGGATGGTTATCTTGTCTTCTATGGATAAGGAACTACAGGACTTAGTTCTTTCGAAAATAACCAAAGCGAAAACAAAATATATTTTCTCTGACTGGACTTCAAAACGGGGCCCAGAGATAAAAAAAGAGTAAAGCCTATGAAGACCGAGACTTATGAGAGATTAAAGGGTTTACACGATAAATACGGACCACAGGAATTTGGTAAAATTTGCCAGAAATTTTTAGCCATCGCCTTTCACATAGCAGGTTACAGCCATATAGTAGAAAGGGGGGTGCAAGGAGTAGATATAGATGCAGCGAAAGAAAGCGGAGAAAAATACGCTGTTGAAGTTAAAACTACAGTAACAAAGTTCGTTAACTTTGAGCAAAAAGATGTAAACGGTCTCCAAAAGCGTAAAGAGGACGGCTATCAACCTGTATTAGTCGTGCTTCGCCTTGATAGATTTTCAGATTGGATTTTCGCTAATAAGGCTGATACAATCAAACCAGGAAGCCTATATATAGATTCCCTTCGGGTTTATAGATTACATGAACTTGAAAGATGTATATGCCCTCTTTTTGACAAAGCAGTTAAAGAGTATTTTGACGGGACGATGCGAGGAGCACAAAGATATCTGGATAATATTCTGCGGCAAAAAGGAGTAGAAGTAAGGCGAACATAAGCTGGCTAAAAATAACCCAAAGCTCATCAAAAAATGTATTTGATCATCCAGATGATTGGAAAATTGTATGAAGCAAGACAGAGACCAGAATGCCAGGTAATTTCAAAGGAGGCCTCTGAAAATAAGACGAGCTAAGACATCGTCTATCACAGCGTATACGCTGCTTACACCCTTACCCTTCGAGGCATTGCTCCCTTTGGTCGCAAAGTCGTATATACTGGAAGCGTTAGCCGAAATTGGCAGAAGGTATTTATGTACCAAAACTATGACAAAAAAAGGAGGTAAAAAATGCAGGATAAGGTAATAAAAATAGGCTGGATTCTTATGTTGATTGTTGGACTAGAGCGGGTCGCTCTAAGTGTTATCCTCGTGGCTACGGGGCTTGGGGATGCTCATGCCGGTACTCTCTTTGCTACTATTGGAGTTGCAACTGTAGGTATAAGCCTGGGAAGCTATAGGAAAGCAGAAAAATGGTCCTGGTGGACCCTTCTTGCGATAGGATTAATGCCCCTTTTGTATTGTACTATTGCACATGGTTTAATGCCAGGAAACATAGGGGATTGGGTATTGTTTATCCTTGCTATAGCTATTCCAGCAAGAGCAATCCTGGGCAAGAAGTCCACAAACTCCTCGACATGATGAAGGCCATACTAAGGAAGGAGTAAAGAAGTTATGCCGACTTCGGTAGGCTTCGTCCAAATCGCCTACGGCGACTTTGGCAACCTCGGGAGCGTTAGGTGAAATCATAAACAAACTTGCTCCAAAAAATTTAAAGGGGGTGAAGAAATGAACTATAAAACTTTGTACAAGATTAGTTATGGTTTATACGTGGTTAGCTCCAAGAAGGAGAATAAAATTAACGGACAGATTGCCAATACGGTTTTTCAAGTTACATCAGAACCACCAATAATAGCAGTGAGTATTAACAAACAAAACCTTACCCATCAATTCATTCAGGAAAGCCGAAAATTTGCCATTTCAATACTATCAAAAGAGACCCCAATGAAATTTATCGGACATTTCGGGTTCAAGTCCGGCGTAGAGATAGATAAGTTTAAAGATGTGAATTATAAGGTTGGCAAGGTCGATGTTCCTGTAGTTTTAGATAATGCTGTTGCCTATCTTGTGGTTGAAGTAATTGAAGAGGTTGATGTCGGAACTCACACTATTTTTATTGGGAAAGTAGTAGAAGCGGAAATCCTTAAGGATGAAGAGCCTATGACCTACGCCTATTATCATGAAGTGAAACGTGGTAAAGCACCTAAAGCTGCGCCAACATATATAAAAGAAGGACCCCAAAAAGGAGGCTGAAAGCATGGCTAAATACAAATGTAAAGTTTGCGGGTATGTGTACGATCCCGAAAAGGGCGATCCTGATTTCGGGATCAAGCCAGGAACACCATTTGAAGAGCTACCTGAAGACTGGGTGTGTCCAATATGTGGGGCTGGTAAAGATGAGTTTGAGAAAGGGGGATAAAATGAGTGCGCTGAGACAATTAAAACCAAAAATTCACTCAGTTGGAGCAATCGACTGGGATAGAAGGTTATTTGATGAACTCATACCCCTACCCGATGGAACAAGCTATAACGCTTATTTGGTAAGGGGTGGAGAAAAGACGGTTCTGATAGATACAGTGGACCCAACGATGACAGATGTCCTGATGAAGAATCTCAATCAACTTGAGATCAAAGTTGTAGATTATGTTATCGCCAATCACGCCGAGCAGGACCATTCAGGCTCATTACCTCAGATACTCGATATTTATCCTGATGTCAAGGTCGTTTGCACGCCAAAATGTAAAGTTATGCTTATGGATTTGCTTTTAATCCCTGAAGATAAGTTCATAACAGTGGATGATGGAAAGACACTATCATTGGGCGACAAAACGCTGGAGTTCATTCACGCGCCCTGGGTTCATTGGCCAGAGACAATGCTGACATACCTAAGGGAGGACAGGATACTTTTTACCTGTGATTTTTTTGGCTCTCATCTCGCAACCAGTAATCTCTTTGTGACTGATGAGTCGACAGTCTATGAGGCAGCCAAGAGATACTATGCAGAGATAATGATGCCATTCCGGACAACAATTAAGAGGAATTTAGAAAAGATAAAAGATCTGGAGATGGAGATAATCGCGCCAGGCCATGGTCCAATTTATAATAATCCTGACTTTATTCTCAAGGCTTATAGGGAGTGGATTTCTGAGAAGGTAAAGAACGAAGTGGTTATACCTTACATATCCATGCACGAGAGCACAAAGAAAATGGTAGATTACTTTGTAGGGTCTTTGATTGAGAGGGGCATCACTGTAAAGCAGTTCAATTTGTCTAAAACCGATATTGGGAAATTGGCAATGGCTTTGGTAGACGCAGCTACAATCGTGATTGGGTCACCCACGGTTCTGGTTGGTCCGCATCCGAATGTCGTTTATGCGGCTTACCTTACAAACGCTTTAAAACCAAAGTTGAAATTCGCATCAATCATTGGATCCTACGGCTGGGGTTGTAAGATGGTAGAACAACTTACAGGAATGACCTCCAATTTAAAGGTAGAGATGCTTGAGCCTGTTGTAATAAGGGGATTCCCAAAGGAAGAGGATTTCAAGGGATTGGATAGGTTAGCAGATGAAATCCTGAATAAGCACAGGGAGCATAATATTGTTAAAAGTGGGGGATAAAAATGGGAGAGGTAAGAGATTTATTAAGGAAATCGGGATACTCAGATAAAGCGATAAAATACTATGAAAAGAAATTAAATGTTGGAGAAATAGAAAATCCAGATGCTTATTTTGTATATACTGGTCCCTGCGGCGATACGGTGGAGATTTTTTTAAAGATCGAGTCTAATACAATCAAAGATGCTAAATTCAGAGCAATAGGATGTGCGGGTTCTTTTGCGTCTGGTTCTGCTCTTACCGAAATGATAAAAGGAAAAACATTAGAAGAAGCAGAGAAAATAGATGAAGGAGATGTATTAAACCATCTTGAAGGTATCCCAGCACCAAAAGTTCATTGTACTTGCTTAGTAAAAAGAACCTTGCAGAAAGCAATTAAACAATACAGAGGGAATAGGCTATTATTTTAATTCGAGAAAGAAGTGAAAGAATGGCAAAAGTGAAATAGGAATGCTTTAAATACATTTAGATAAACCTCTAAATGAGAAGAAAAAAATGGCAGAGAAGTCAATCAATATTGTAGGAGCTGGCATCTCCGGGCTATCAGCCGGATGCTACGGGCAGATGAATGGCTATCGTACCCGCATCTTCGAGATGCATAGCGGGCCGGGTAGATTATGCACTTCATGGAAGAGCAAAGGTTTTACTATAAACGGTTGCATCCATTAGTTTATGGGTGCAGGATCACAGGCAAGCCATTACCGTGTCTGGGAGGAATTAGGCGCTGTACAGGGGAGGGAGATAGTTTACTATGACGAAGTAATACGATTTGAAGATAGTGATGGTAAAGTATTTAACTTGTACGCCGACATTGACTGCCTGGAGCAGCATATGAAAGAGCTGGCTCCCGAGGGCAAGAAGGTTGAAAAATCCCTTCTTACGCGGGTTCTTCCTTTCCTGGGGGCCTCCTCCTGGTCCTGGTTTCACTCCCGGTTCTTTCCCTATGGTGGGCATGCTGATGGTTTTGTCTTCTATGCACAGGAAATCCGGTAGGCGGCTTTCACGAGCTATCGAACGGCGCTACCTGGAGCTTGGCGGCGAGATTAACTATAAATCGAGTGTGGCCAGGATAGTGGTAGAGAACAATCGTGCTGTTGGGATTCAGCTGGAGGATGGAAGTGAGCACCGTGCTGACTATGTTATCTCTGGCGCCGATGGTTACGCTACTATTTTTGACATGCTGGACGGGAAATACACTGACGAGAAGACACGAGGTTACTATGAAAAACTTCCAAGGTTTCCTGCCATAGTTCACATTGCTCTGGGAGTAGCGCGCACATTCGAAGAACTGCCGCATTCCTCATTTGGAATAGACTTCCCTATCGACGAGCCGATCATTATTGCCGGGAATGAGTTGAACCAGCTGAGGGTAAATGCTATATACAACTTCGACCCCACCCTGGCACCTCAGGGCAAGACTGTTCTTAGAGTCTGGTTCCCTTCGGATTATGATTACTGGAAATCGCTGCAACAAGATCCCGATCGCTACCGAGCAGAGAAAGAGGAAATCGTTGATAAAATAGTTTTCCTGTTCGATAAGCGCTTTCCGGGGCTGGCTGATCAGGTGGAGATGCGCAATGTAGCTACCCCGATAACTTATGAGCGCTATACTGGAAATTGGCAAGATAGCTTTGAGGGCTGGCTTCCCACTACAGAGACTTTTGGCCTGCGGATGAGCAAAACCTTGCCGGGGCTTAGCAACTTCTATATGACCGGACAGTGGGTTGAGCCGGGCGGTGCTATCGCTTTTGTAGCTGTCTCAGGCCGCAATGTTATTCAGCTCATCTGCAAGCAAGATAAGAAGCTATTTGTGACGAAGGTTTGATGAGCCTGAACTTAAGATTTAAAACCGCACGAGCTAATAAAGATATTGCCCACTTCGCCTAACAGAGCGTATCCGGGCTTCAGATATGCTCAAAACGTTATCTGCAATGTGAAATAAATGGGAGAAAAGAACATACGAAATGTGACTTTCTTAAAAGAGAAAGCTGTATCGTCGGGCTCCGTGAATAATACGACGTATTTGAACAGTCTCGGTTTTGATAACATAAAACACGAGGTACTTATCAACAATTAGCATTCGGTAACCGAGCTTCTTGAGCCGTTCATCCTTAGGAATTACACCAAGGAATGGGTTTAACGCTAACTTGTAAATCGAGTTATCAAACTTTTCAAGTTGGGAGATGGCAGCAGCGGGATTGTCTTTCTTAATATATTCAAAAATATCAATCAAGTCCTTTTCTGCTGTGCTTAAGTAGCGAATCTTGTAGGATTCACTCATATAATCTTTGCCCTTAAACGTCTCATTATCTCATGGTGCGTTATTCCTTGTTCACCCGCTGCATCCAGTGCTTCAGCTTCCCCGAGCTTTTGATATAACTCAAGTAGACTATGGAGACGTTCATAATGGGCTTGGCTCATCACAACCAAATCACCTTTCCCGTTTTTGGTTATGAATATAGGTTGGTCTTGGCTGTGACAAAGCTCTGATATTTCGTTGGCTCGATTTCTTAAATCGGACATTGGTCTGATTAATGGCATAACGTCCTCCCTTTTATTTTGAGAATAAATTATCATAAAAATGATATTTTGTCAATAGGGGGTCAGGTCTTCAAACTTGACATAAATATTAATTTATGGTAATGACGACTTATGTCCAGACCATTAAGAATTTCCTATCCAGGGGCCCTTTATCATATAACTGCAAGGGGAAGCGAAAAGAATCTTATCTACAGAGAGAAAGGGGATTACCGCAAATTTCTCAAAATCTTATCTGATCTTCCCAAAAGATTTAGTATTGTTATCTATGGATATGTATTAATGGGTAATCACTATCACCTGCTAATAGAGACCCCCAAGGGTAATATTACCAAAGTGATGCATTATCTAAACACAGCCTATACCGGATATTTCAATAGAAAATACCATAGAGTTGGGCATCTTTTCCAGGGTAGGTACCAGGGGCTTTTGATAGAGAGAGATAGATACTTGCTCTCTGTAAGCAGATACATTCATTTAAACCCGGTTAGAACTTTAATAGTTAAAAGACCGGAAGAATTTAATTGGAGCAGCTACCTTCAGTATATAGGGAAAAGAGAAAGAGAGGAATGGCTTAACTGTGATTGGATACTAAGAAGATATTCTAAAGATGAGCTCAAGGCAAGAAGGTCTTACCAGTCATTTGTTGAAGAAGGATTGACCTTAAAGAAAAACCCCTTCCATAACCTTAACTCAAAGCCAATAGTGGGAAGTAAAAGCTTTATAGAGGAGATGAAGAGAAAAATAAAGAAACAACGAGAGATACCTGAAAGTAAAAGACTTGCTAAGGGAATTAAATATGAAGAGGTAATAGCAGTAATAACAAAAAGATTCAGAATAAGTGAACAAAAAATAAGAGAGGCAGGACGACGTGATAATTTACCTAAAAAAATCTGTCTTTATCTTTTAAGGAAATATACAGATATAAGCAATGAGAAGATTGGTAGATATTTTGGAATAGGATACACTGCTGTAAGTCAGGCAGCATCTCGATTAAAAAGAGAGATGGAGGAGGATAGAGGATTAAAAAAGATGGTGTATGATATAGAGATGGAATTATTAAGTGAAGAATGAAGACCTGACCCCAAATATTACTATGGAAATATTGGGTGATTCCTTTTGCATTTCTAACATTTTGGTACCCTGCAAATCCGAATACGCTCATGCCAGATTTCAATCCCATTTATTTATTTACAAATATGGCTGGTCTGACTTTTTGTATGATGACCCCAGTTTATCTTGCAATACTTACTCTGTATCATCCTAGAGTTAATATGGCAACGCTAAGAGTGACCAGTCTCATTGGAATAATTATCGGCTTCTATAACATAAATGTAAATTTCTTTATGCTGCCCAGCAAATTATGGTGGAACGGGATACTGCATATACCATTGCTGTCTATATCCATATATGCTTTCGTCCTTTCTTTTCGAAAGAGTTCGTTAGAAGAGACAAAAGGAGATTGAAAAAGATGCCTAAAAAACGTAAATCTTGGCAAGAGAAACTGGCAAACAGTAAAGGTTTACCAAAAGTTGAAAAGATCACTGATAAGATGAGTAAAAGATGGGGGACAGGTACAGTCGTTATCCCAGCACCTAAAGAAGTAGATGAAATTATGAAAAAAGTTCCTAAGGGCAAACTTATCACCATTAACGAAATTCGTAAAAAACTTGCTGAAAAACACAGCGCTACAATTGGTTGTCCGATAACCACTGGAATTTTTGCCTGGATTGCGGCTTATGCAGCAGAAGAAGCTGCAGAAGATGGAAAGAAAAATATTACTCCTTACTGGCGGACATTAAAAACAGGGGGAGTCATAAACGAAAAATATCCTGGTGGGATAGAGACTCAAAAGAGACTTTTAGAGAAAGAAGGGTATAAGGTAACCCAAAAAGGTAAGAAATATGTTGTTGTTGATTTTGAAAAATATTTAGTGAAGCTATAACACTGGAGGTAATATATTATACGAGGAATATTGACTTGAAAATTTTTAATGGAAAAAATCTTTGGGAAAGTATAGATAAAATCTTTTCAAAAATAAAGTAGAAGGGAAAAAGCTATGGAAAAGAAAAAGCTTTAACGTTCCAAGAAAGACCGTATGATTGGAGGTGTTTGTGGGGGGATTGCTGAATATTTTGATATTGATCCTGTATTGGTTCGCATTATCGCTGTGTTAACCATTTTTGCCAACGGCATAGGAATCGTTGCCTATATCATCACCTGGGTTATCATTCCTCAGAACCCGGAACAAGTATCAGAAAAGAAGGAAAGTGGATTAAGGGGAAAAGCAGAAGAGACTATCCAAAATATAGGGAAATAAGCTCGGGAAGATTCGGATAATCACAACAATAGGAAGCACTCAAGAGTTATCGGAGGACTTATTTTACTTGGTCTGGGAGTTTTATTTTTGATTAATAATTTCCTTCCTCATTTTAACTTTGGCAAGCTCTGGCCCCTTATTTTAATTGCCATCGGCATCGATTTAATCTTAAGAGGCACTTCCCTTTCTTCCTTAAGAGTCCTCCCCCCCTTGCTTATCATCGCTGCCGTTTGTTTGACAGTCTATTTTTATCAAAATCAGGAAGGTAAATTTTACCAGTTTTTCAGAAGAAAAACTTAGAGCATTGAACTTAGCCAGCCACTCTCGCCCAACATTAAAAAGGCCACCGTTAATATCAAGTTTGGAGCAGGAGAATTGAGGATAAGAGGAGATTCTATTGAGGAGCTGATGAGGGGTAATTTTACCGTTCATCCAGAGATAAGTCCCCGGATGAAGTATAGGGATATAGATGGGGAGGGATTCTTGGAAATCGAAGAGAGAAAAGTCACCCATTTATTTACTTATGAGAGTAAAATTCATCAATGGGATTTAAAATTAAATACTACTATCCCCCTTTCCTTGAAAATTGACACTGGAGCAAGCAACAACGATCTTGACCTTTCCTCTCTGAAAATAGTTGAGTTTGATCTGGATACAGGAGCCAGTAATAATAAGATAAGATTTGGTGAATCTACCTCCATTAAAGCAAAAGTTGATGGAGGAGCTTCCAATATTAAGATCTTTATCCCTCATTTAATAGGGGTAAAAATTAAAGCTGATACCGCTTTAACTGCTAATAATCTTGATACTCTGGGTTTTGAAAAAAAGGGAAATATCTACATTAGCAGAAATTTCTCAACAGCCGAAAAGCAACTCGATCTTTATTTAGATATAGGTGCCTCTACCTTAAAAATAGAGCTATATTAATAAAAAAGGAGGCTACTTGGCAATGCCTATCGTGAATATATGAATAAAATAGCAAGATATATAGGGGTATCAAAATCAGGGAGAGATTTTTGATATGAATAACAAATGCTATGGGTGTTGAGCTTTCTATAATCATTGCCCCGATAAAGCAATTTACACTAAAAAATGCCGAGGAGTCAGTCATTATCCGGAACCTAATGGCCAATTGAAGGAAAAATAGAAGGTGTAAAGAGAGGGTGGAAGAGAAACCAAAGAGTCCCCAAATTCGCCCCTTGCGCAACTTCTTTATTTGGAGAGGGAAGTAATTCTTTTGAAATATTTTCATGAACTCTCTTATAAAGAAATGGCGGAGATGCTGGACTGTCCTATAGGAACTATAATGTCCAGATTATACTATGCTCGTAAGAGATTGAAAGGTTTAGCTACTTCTCAGTCAATTATGATTCCCATGATTTTAATGTTGGTGATTATGTACAGCGGGATGATGGTGATAACCTCAATGGGAATGGAGAAGGAAAACAAGACCATGGAGACCCTTTTAACCTTGCCCGTAAAAAGGAGCTATATCGTTGGAGGGAAAATGGCTGGTTCGGCTCTGGCAGCTCTCATTATGGCAGTTATATATATGATAGGTTTTTGATACTATATGACTTCTTTCACTCCTGAAGTGTAAGTAATAAATCTTTGAGTAGTATAACAAGTCCTTTAGACAATCTAAAAGAGAGGTGATATGGAAGATAAACATCATCCATAGGGTGGTATATACGATATAGTGTCGTATATAAATGATTAGACGAAATCGCGCCAAATATGTTTAAACTTACAAAAATATATGTTATGTTATTAAAATAGCTTCAATCACATATAGGAGATAAGTAGATGAGTAGA
>Ga0209121_10006649_pt1 | contig 10095 bp, 9 predicted proteins | sample Cruoilmetagenom3_FD_187292 | JGI IMG/M metagenome (GOLD analysis project Ga0209121, IMG submission 187292) | Oil polluted marine microbial communities from Coal Oil Point, Santa Barbara, California, USA - Sample 3 (SPAdes) (version 2) | ecosystem: Environmental > Aquatic > Marine > Oil seeps ...
TTAGTGTAAACTTTAGTGGGGTAGTTAGAGCAAAAGAAGAAATCTAATTTTTCCATTTATTCTTTTTCTTTCTTAACTCGATACTATATACTCAATACTCGATACTGTTTATTTAAAAAGGTTAGTATGAATCATCAAAATATGTTAAAATATATAAAAGAAGGTTTACTAAATTTTATTTTTCCTTTAAATTGTAAAGTATGTGGAAAGCCTATTCGTGAATCTAGAGGATATTCAATATGTGAAGACTGTTTTAAGACGATTAAATTAATTGAAAATCCTTATTGTAAAAAATGTGGTAAACCTTTAATCAAAACCGAGTTTTTTTTAAATAATAGGGATATCTTGTGCATTAGTTGCAGAAAACAACATTCTTATTTTAATTATGCCCGCTCGGTCGGAGTATACGATAAAGCTTTAAGAAAATGCATTCATCTTTTTAAATATTATCGAGAGAAAAAACTTGCAAAGCCATTAGGGAAATTATTAATAAATTATCTATCCCTAAATAAACAATTTTATCAAAAGTTTGATTTAATAATACCTGTTCCCTTGCACGAAAATGACCTGGCAATAAGAGGGTTTAATCAAAGTCTTTTGTTGGCGATAGAAATAGGAAATTATTTTTCTGTTCCGGTAGAAAAAGACATTTTAATAAAGAAAAAAATAACAAGGTTCCAGATCAAATTATCAAAAACAGAAAGAGAAAAAAATTTAATCAATGCTTTTTTAATTAAAGAGCCTGAAAAAATTAAAGAAAAAAATATACTATTAATCGATGATGTTTTTACTACCGGGTCTACCGTAAGGGAATGTTCAAAAGAATTAAAGAAGGCTCGAGCGAAAAATATACAGGTATTAACTTTAGCAAGGGGGATGTCAGAAGCAGTTACCGTCTTTCCTTAGAGCTGTGGTTGAAAGTCGAAGCCAGTCGCAGGCGAAACGACCCACGTAAGTTAACTTTAGTTAACGAGCATGGTGCGGCTTTGGGGTAAGTCCTGCCTTAACCTTAATTGGTAAGTTTAATAAGAGAAGAGTAGTAGTGATGAAAAATTTCTGAGCGAACCTCTCAGCAGGCGAGTGTGGGGGCAAAGACCAGGTCAGTCTAAGGAGAGGCGGAAATAAAAAAAAGATAGAAAAAATAATAATATTTTAAAATATTACAATAAACTGAAAAAACAAAGAAGGATTATATGATTATTTGGTGAATATTAATAATAGGAAATCTAAATTATTACCAGGGAGGAAAAAGATGAAAATTATTATTAAAGGAAGGCATATAGAAATCACGGAAGCGTTGCGTAATTATTTAGAAAAAAAAATTAACAAGATAGACAAACACTTCGATAGTATCCTGGAGGCTACAGTTGCTTTAAGTGTAGAAAAGAAAAGGCAGATTGTTGAGGTCACTTTACATGCAAGCAAAGCCCTTATCAGAGTAGAAATGGAGACAGATGACATGTATGCTTCAATCGATAAGGTAGCTGATAAATTAGAAAGAAAGATAAAGAAATATAAAGAAAAATACCTTAAGAAGCCTCATTCTACTGCCGGCAAAAGAGAGTTAGTAAAAAATAGAATAGACAGTAAAGAAAAAGTATTAGATGATAGTTATAAAATTGTAAAAACTAAAAGATTTGCTGTTAAACCGATGTCCGTTGAAGAAGCTGCTATGCAGATGGATTTACTGGGACATAGTTTTTTTGTATTCGCAAATGATCAAACAAACGTTGTAAATGTATTATATAAAAGAAAGGATGGAAATTTCGGATTAATTGAACCTGAATTTTAAGGAGGAAATTGTGAGTTCAAATAAGTTAAATACGTTTAGAAATTATATAATCCCTCGTAAATTTAATCATGATGTTGAAGAAATTGAGAAATTTTTAAAAAATTTAAATGGTATTCTTTTTGCAAAAATCAGCCTATCGGATAATAAAGACATAGAGGAAATTCATATCATAACCAATCACTCTACCAGTCCGAAAAAAGTAATTCGTGATATCGAATCATTATTATTGGCCAAATATAATATTGAAGTTGACTATCGAAAAATCAGCATAGCTCAAGTAAAAGATGATGAAATGAATAATGGGCATATAACGGATGAATCCAAACTGTTACCAAGATTAAAGATAGCTGACATTAATATTACTAATAATGGCAATCATTTTGAAGTAGTCGTTGATCTGGAAAACAATGGAAAAATATTTTCAGGCAAAATGTTCGGAGTAAATTGGGAAAAAAATCATGAATATTTAGTTGCAAAAGCAGCCTTAGAGGGAATCAATTCATTTTTAGAAGGTTCAGTTTTTTTTCAAATAGATGAAATAAAAAAAATTGAATTAGAGAGCGATAAAAAATTAGCTATAGTTTCTATTGATTTAATCAATTCAAAGAGAAAGGAAAATTTAGTAGGTTCTACAATGGTAAATGGTGACTTTCACCATGCAGTTGTCAAGGCTATTCTTAAAGCAACAAATCGTAGAATCTTGACAAGAGAAAATTAAAGAAATTAGATCGGTGAAGCCTTTATTAAATCTAAACAAGAAATAATTGATGCAGTAGTATAATTGAGCGAAGCGAAGCGGTTTGAATATTTAAAAAATTGAAACCGTGGAGGTGCTAAATGAAGATTAATAAGGCTAAATTAATCAGCTTTTTAATTAGTGTCATGGCTCTGTTATTAGCAGGTGGCGCTAAATTTCACTGGAGATAAGATATGAATAATAAAGGTACACCGATCTAATTTATTTATACTCAAAGGGGGTAACGTGGTTTGCCTTTAAAATTAAAAATATATATTGGAGTAATAACAGCATCAGCTATTGCTCTTTTTTTATACTTATTACCTACCTTTCCTTCATTTTCTAAAATATGGATACCATTTATATTTTTTATTATTATATCTGCCTTAGCTGAATTTATCTCTATTGATTTACCCGTAGCAGGTGGGATAAGTATCGGTTTTCCTATTGATTTTTTGTTAATATTAATTTACGGACCAGCCTTGGCAATGTTAGTAACTTCTTTGGGAGCATTGGTAAGTGAAATAATCGAGAGGAAAATATCCTGGTATAAAGTAGTATTTAATATTTCTCAATATGCTTTGTCCACCGGGATTGCCGGTATTGCTTATCAAAAAGCAGGAGGAATCGTAGGAGCACAAGATATTTTTCAATTTATTTTTCCTGCTGCTATATGTGCTTTGGCTTATTGTATTGTAAACATAACACTATTCGCTTTAGTTGTTTCATTTTCTCAAAATATTAAAATAAAAACAATTTGGAGAACGAGTATTAAAGAAATGATACCTAGCTATATTGCGGAAGCACCTATGGGATTTGTTATGGCTATTGTATATATAGAAGTTGGGATTATAGGAATTTTATTATTCTTTCTTCCATTGTTGTTGGCTCGTCGTTCTTTTGAATTGTATGCAAAGATGCGGAAAGTATACCTGGATACGATTCGAGCTTTAGCAGCAGCCATTGATGCCAAAGACCCTTACACCAAAGGCCATTCAGAGAGAGTATCAAAAAATGCTGTTGCTTTAGCCCAAGAGATGAATTTATCTGATCGGGAAATTGAAAATATAGAGTATAGTGCACTACTTCATGATATAGGAAAGATTGGGATAGAGGATAGTATTTTAGGAAAAAATGATAAATTGACCGAGCAGGAGTTTGAAAAAATAAAAGAACATACAGTAATGGGAGCTAATATTATAGAACCTGTAGATTTTTTGAAAAATTCCTATGAAGTAATTTACCATCATCATGAAAGGTATGATGGGAATGGTTATCCTGCTGGGATAAAAGAAGAGGGAATTCCCATTGCTGCAAGAATTATTGCTGTTGTAGATACTTATGATGCCATGGGTTCAGATCGTCCGTATAGAAAAAAATTAAGTGAAGATATAATAATAAATGAATTAAAGAAACAATCCGGAAAACAGTTTGATCCCGAAGTAGTAAAAGTTTTTCTTTCAATCATTGAAGGAAAAAAGGAAAAATAGAAATGTTGTATGTGTATCTTATTATCATTTCAGTTTTAATAGGTTTGTTCAGGAAAGGCAAATTAAGCAGTTTGGCGAATATCTCCTTAAAAAAGATGGAATTAATTGTACTTGCAGCCTTAATTCAAGCCGGGCTGGTTTTTTTGGGCGGAAGAAAAATCAATTTTGTATTGAATTACAGCGCCTATCTGTTAATTTTTTCATATTTATTACTTTTGTATGTCTCTTGGTATAACAAAGATTTAAAAGGAATTAGACTTATTGCTTTAGGCATAGGTTTAAATTTTATTGTGATTGCAGTAAATCACGGTCAAATGCCGGTATTGTTAGCTAGTTTATATAAAGCAGGATTGCACGATTTTGTCCTAACATTAAAAGAAGGCACTTATGTTACCCATGCTTTGATAACTGATAAGACTTTATTTAAATTTTTAGCTGATGTCATTCCTCTTAGTTCCCCCTTTCCCGATCCTTCTGTAGTAAGTGTAGGTGATTTTTTAATGTTTTACGGTGTATTTAATTTGATACAAAATACGATGTTGAAGAAAGAATTGAAGCCAGAAGATAGAAGATAGAAGATAGAATAATTTCGTTTTGCGTGTTATAATTATACATCGTGTGGAAATGCCGAAGACAAGGAAATAGAAACCAGAAGAGAAAAAGCAGAAGCCAGAATTCAGCATTCAGAATAATCTTAAAATTTAATGTTAGTGTAAGTTTTAGTGGGGTAGTTAGAGTGAAAGAAGAAATCTAATTTTTCCATCTTTTCTTTTTTTTCTTAACTCGATACTATATCTCAATACTGTTTAATTTATAGATTTACAATTTTGTATGGAATTATTATAATTATTATGACTCCTGACTCCTGGGTACTTGATTAATTATATAAAATATTTTTAAACTTTTTTCTTATAAAAATAAAAAGGAAATTTACAAATTATGTTTAATTGGACAAAAAAGTTATTTGGGGATCCGAATGAAAAAGAATTAAAAACGATTGAGCCTCTTGTAGAAAAAATCAATAGTTATGAACAAACTATCTCAATTTTGAATGATGAGGATTTAAAAAAGAAAACAGGAGAATTCAAAAGAAGATTGAACCAGGGAGAGACTTTGGATGATCTTTTACCTGAATCTTTTGCCGTAGTACGCGAAGTAGCAAAGAGAATTACAAAGATGAGACCTTTCAATGTGCAGCTCGTCGGAGGGATAGTATTACATCAGGGCAAGATAGCAGAAATGGCAACCGGAGAAGGCAAAACATTAGTTGCTACAATGCCTGCATATTTAAATGCTTTAACCGGGGAAAGTGTTCATGTTGTCACCGTTAATGATTATCTGGCTAAAAGGGATAGGCATTGGATGGGGGGAATTTACGAATTTTTAGGTCTGGAAGTAGGTTTTATTCAACATGATATGAATTTAAAGGATAGAATAGAGGCTTATAGGGCAGATATTACTTATGGAACCAACAATGAATTTGGTTTCGATTATTTGAGAGACAATATGGCAATTCATCTGGATAATGTAGTTCAAAAAGGGTATCATTTTGCGATTGTTGATGAAGTAGACAGTATTTTAATTGATGAAGCAAGAACGCCATTAATTATTTCCGGCCCTTCAGAAGAATCGACAAAAATATATCAACAAATAAATCGCATTACAACTCGATTACAAAAAGAAACAGATTATAAAATATTTGAAAAGGAAAAAACCGTGACTCTTACTGAAAAAGGAGTTGCCCACATCGAAGCTTTATTGCAGATAAATAATTTATATGATGAAAAAAATATGAATCTGCAGCATCATATTATTCAGTCATTGAAAGCACACAGATTATTTAAGAATAATGTTGATTATATCGTAAAAAATGGTGAAGTGATTATCGTAGATGAATTTACCGGTAGATTAATGTTTGGAAGGCGCTATAGTGATGGTTTACACCAGGCGATAGAAGCTAAAGAAGGGGTTGCTGTTGCGCGCGAAAATCAGACATTAGCTACTATTACTTTTCAAAATTATTTTAGATTATACAAAAAACTTGCTGGAATGACGGGAACAGCCAAAACAGAGGAAGATGAATTTATTCATACATATAATTTACCGGTTGTGGTTATTCCTCCTAATAAAAAGTTGGCAAGACATAATTTTTCAGATGTAATATATAAAACTGAAAGAGAAAAATTTAAAGCGGTAGTCAGAGAAATTGTAGAGATTCACCAATTGGGAAGGCCTATTTTAATGGGAACGGTCTCTATTGATAAAACAGAAAGGATAAGCAGATTATTAAAAAAAGAGAATATAAAACATAGTGTTTTGAATGCTAAAAATCATGAAAGTGAAGCCGAAATCGTCTCCATGGCAGGTCAAAGAGGCAAGGTCACCATTTCAACGAATATGGCCGGTAGAGGAACTGATATTGTATTGGGTGATGGAGTGGCAGAATTGAGAGGCTTGCATGTTATCGGAACCGAAAGGCATGAAAGTAGAAGAATTGACAATCAGTTAAGAGGTAGATCGGGTAGACAGGGAGATCCGGGTTCCTCTCGATTTTTTCTATCTTTAGAAGATGATTTAATGCGGCTTTTTGGCTCTGATAGGATTTCAGGAGTAATGGGGAAGTTAGGTATGGAAGAAGATACTCCTATCGAACATCCTATTATTACTAAATCCATCGAAAGTGCCCAGAAAAAAGTAGAAGGTAGAAATTTCGGGATTAGGAAGCAGCTTTTAGATTTTGACAATGAAATGGAGTATCAAAGGAAGATTATTTACGAACAACGAAGAATGGTTCTGGAAAGTAAAGATATTAAAAAACATACTTTAAGCATGGTGAAAGACACCATCGAAAATATGTTAAAAAATTATACCAATAAAGAAATCTTTCCCGAAGAATGGGATTGGGAAGGACTTAAAACTCATTTGCAACAAGTATTTTCTATTCAATTAAATATTAATCAGGAAGAGATCCTTAATTTGACTATTCCTAAATTACAAACCTTACTTACTGAAAAAACTTATGAAATGTATGAATTAAAAGAAAGAGAATTTACACCTGTTGTGATGCGTGATATAGAGAGAATGATTGTATTACAGGTTGTCGATAGGGAATGGAAAGATAATTTACGCCGTTTAGATGAATTAAAACAGGGAATCGGATTGAGAGCCTATGGACAGAAGGATCCTCTAATGGAATACCACTTTGAAGCTTATAATATGTTTCAGGATATGATCAATAGTATCAAGGAAGAAGTTGTTAAATTTATTTATAAAGTACAATTAAAAAAAGAAGAAGCGAGCAGGATCAGGCAGCCATTTAGAGAAGCATTTACACCAGGTAACAAAGAATCGAAAAAAACCTCTACTTTTTCTAAAAATGAAAAACCAAAAGAAATTAAGAAAAAAGACAGAAAGAAAATTGGAAGAAATGATCCTTGTCCATGTGGAAGTGGACTAAAATACAAACATTGTTGCGGTAAAAATAAATAATAAAACGAAAAATTTTAGAAAAATACATTAGTAAATAGACTAAAAATCATTGATAATTGATATCACAAGAGAGGAATTATAAAAATGAATATTGAAATTGAGAAAACTCATAATAAATTAAAGGATTTTCGAATAAAAATGGATGAAATGTTGGTATATCTTTGACTTACCGGTTAAAGAAAAAGAGATAAAAAGATTGGAAAAAGAGATGTCAAAAAATTCTTTTTGGTCTGATCAAAAGAATGCGCATGGCATCATTCGAAAAGTTAAAGTATTAAAAAATATTGTTGATAAATTTAAATATCTGCAGAATATGCTGGAAGAAATCATTATACTTTTCGAATTAAACATCGAAGAAAATAATCAAGATATCTGGGAAGAGATTATCCAGAAAATAAATGTTTTCGAAGAATCTTTCAAAAAACAGGAATTAATCTTTATATTCGATGATGATTATGATAAGAATAATGCGATAGCTACCATTCGACCGGGAGCCGGAGGTACTGAATCACAAGATTGGGCAGAGATGCTTTTAAGAATGTATTTGAAATGGGCAGAAAAAAATGGGTATTCAGCAAAGATAGCTGAAATATCTCCTGCTGAGGAAGCAGGAATAAAAAATGTTACTTTTACGATTTCCGGAGAGTTTGCCTATGGATATTTAAAAGCTGAAAAAGGTATTCACCGCCTGGTTAGGATATCACCTTTCGATTCCAATAAAAGAAGGCATACCTCTTTTGCCTCTATGGAGGTTATACCGGAAATTGATGATGAGATAAATATAGATATTAAAGAATCAGACTTGCGAATAGATACCTATCGTGCAAGTGGGGCGGGTGGCCAACATGTTAATACCACAGATTCTGCGGTAAGGATAACTCATCTTCCTACGAATATTGTAGTGCAATGTCAGAATGAGAGATCGCAATATAGTAATAAAATAACCGCAATGAAAATATTACGCGCGAGATTGTTTATGCATTATCAGGAAGAAAAAGCAAAAGATGTAAAAGAAATCAGAGGAAAAAAGAAAGAAATTGCCTGGGGAAGTCAAATACGTTCTTATGTTTTTCACCCTTATCAAATGATAAAAGATCATAGAACAGAGGTAGAAAGTGGAAATACGCAAGCTATTATGGATGGCGAAATAAATTTCTTTATCGAAGCCTACTTAAAGAGCAAGAAAAAAAATTAAACTATATAGCTAAACTAGGGAAAGTCCGTTCGCAAATAACAAATGATGGTTCTTGAACCGTTGTTGATGCGGGTTGGCTACTTTTTCTTATCTTTTATTTTCTTAATTAATTAACCGGTTAACAGAAAAACTGGTAAACTGCAAAACAAGATATTAACTTGGTTTGTAAGGAGATAGCAATGATTAAAACATACAATCCCAGGGAAATGAAAAAATGGATGGAATATTCTTCAATGTTAGCGGGTATTTTTTTTATTATTTTAGGATTAATAAAAATGGATGGCACGTTATGTGTTCTAGGTTTTTTCTTTATTATAGTTGTTTCCAATAAAACTAATATTAACATTGATCGAAAAGGATTACTGATTACGACCATTACACTTTTTCTTGTAAAAAGAGAAAAAAGATTGAATTTTAAAGAAATGGATTCCGTTTCAATAAATAAAGGAAGCGATAAAACTTTGGTTTATTTTATGAAAGGATGGAAGGGTAGAAAAATATTAATTAATGTAGTTGATTTGAATAAATTAGTGGATTATATAAAAAGCGAAAATCCTGATTTGATTAAAGAAGAATAAAAGATACAGAAGTCAGAATGAAGAAAAGAATGAAGAAAAGAATTCAGAAGCCAGGAATTATACCAGAAGACAGAAATTCATCCTTACTTCTTAAGGACAGGTGTCCCGTCTGTCTATTTGAATTTGAATAATGGATGAAGAACAAAGAGAAGAAGATACAGAAAAGATTCTATTCTCTGAACTTAATTCTTTATTATTAAATTATTAATTGTTTTTAAAGTCAGAATATTATTAATTCAAAATTCAAAACCTATTTGCAGAAAATCAACTACTTGGATAATTTATATATACTAAAAACTATTCACTGCTCGGTGTTAGTTTTTTGCTGAATATTATACATCCCTTTTTTAAACTCGCAATTAGTAATTTGTTAATTAATACTATTCTAAATATTTTACGCTCCGAGTTAGTTTTAAGTTTTGAGTTATAGTTTTGCGTTTTTCGCTTTTAATTTTGAATTTTACCATATAATTTACATAAAATATAATATATATTTTTCGGTAAAAATATATTAAAATAACCAAGTGGAGGATATTTATGTTAATTGAAAAAAAAGTAAACAATTTTTTAAATGAATTAGCCTCTTCTTCTCCTACTCCTGGAGGAGGAAGTGTTGCAGCATTGGCTGGAGCATTGGGCGCAGCGTTGCTTTCCATGGTTGGGAACTTAACCTTGGGAAAAAAGAAATACCAACTCGTAGAAGAAGATTTTAAAAAAATGATAAGTTCTTCAGAGAAATTACGTATTGAATTAAGCCGGCTTATCGATGAAGATATTAAAGTTTTTAATGAATTTATGGCTATTTATAAAATGCC
>Ga0209121_10006650_pt1 | contig 10094 bp, 8 predicted proteins | sample Cruoilmetagenom3_FD_187292 | JGI IMG/M metagenome (GOLD analysis project Ga0209121, IMG submission 187292) | Oil polluted marine microbial communities from Coal Oil Point, Santa Barbara, California, USA - Sample 3 (SPAdes) (version 2) | ecosystem: Environmental > Aquatic > Marine > Oil seeps ...
GGCAAGCCGCAGTTTTGAGTTTTAGGTTTCGAGTTTTGGGTTTTTTAGTCAATGAACTTCTTGTTTTTTGTGACAGAAGTTCAGGAGTAAGGTACTAATGATGCTCCAAATCTGCAACTTGAAAAGGTACCAGTTGCATTTTTTCTTTTAACTGTTCTATCCGGTATGTGATTTTTTGTAGTGAACGGTCCATGTTCGCAAGACCATCTATGGCATCTTTCTTAACATTATGCTCTTTACCGATCATTTCCATCATCTCCGATGTATCCGTCGTAAAAATCTGGAAACGATCAAGCAGCATATCATGGAGGTTATTCGAAACCGCATCAACAAGTTTATAGATGTATTGAAACTTGAGGTTTTCCCTGTAGTCACCTAAATGAAAAACAAGTGAGCGCTCCGTTTCTCGCTTAATCCTCTTTATCCCGTCACGTAACGCAAGAATTTTTCCTTCTTCCTGTTCCTGCTTTTCAGTCGATCTTTTGAATAATCTTTTTATAAATTTGGCAAAATTGTAATAGCCGAGACGCAGAATAACTTCCGTACGAATCTTTGCGGTATACTGAAGTGAAGATACAAGAGGGGGCACACTTAGACCTGTCATTCTTCTTATCGTATCCACACTAAAAGAAAACTCATACTCGAAATTATGTTCCGTTAATTGTACGCCCGCATTTTTCAAGGTTTCTTCATATCTGCTAATAGTATCCTTGACCATTGTATTGTAAGGTCCGGCAGCATTCTTCAGCAGATCGCTGATTTTTTTCTCTTCCTCGAAGGTAAAGCGGATCAATCGGAGATTGATTTTCTCCGCCATAAAAAGATCCAGCGCGTGTTTGAACTCCTGAAACACCTTATAAAGGGTTGCTGATAATCTCATTCCTTCAAGGTCATCTTTCTTCTCCCGCAGGTCGACATGATAGTCCCTGATGAATTCCAGAATATCCCTGATAATGTCCCCGTAACGCACATCCAGAAAACTATTTATGTCTGTTGCAAGTTCTCGCTTTATTTTCTGTGTTGCCCCGTCAAGGGTATTCCTGACCATTGATTTTATCTGACCCATTTGTTCCTGTTCATACGTAATCTTTTCAACAATCTCCTCTGCCTCGTCAGCATTTTTCGAAAGGATATCGCTGGTTATTTTCGCCCAATCCTGAAGACTGTCCGTCATAACGGAAAACCGCTCCAGGTGATTTTTCAGCAGCAGGTTAAAACGATCACGGGTCAGCTTCTTATAAAAAACTGTTTCAAAGCGTTTCCTTTCAGAATCCGAAAAATTCCTAAGCCTGGATTCCTTCTCCCATTGCTCTCTTTTCAGCCTGTCTTTCTCCGAAATATCGACTCCAAGTCTCCTGAGAAGATCAAACAGTGCGGAAAAGGTGAAGATCTCCGGGCCAGGCTTGATTGCCGAGATATCTTCTCTCGTCTTCTCGACAAGGTTTCCAAGGTCATCAAGGCTCTCATGTTCATTAAAATCAAAGTTTATGACAAAAAGGATGTTTTCCATAATGCCCATATTTTTGATCATAGACAGAAATTTTATGTCAGCCCGGCGCACACCCGTCCTGCTGCTGATGAGGTATATAATCAGATGGGTCTTAAGAAGGTAGCTCTGGATCATTGCGAGGTGCAGGGGATTTGGAGAATCACTGCCCTGGCAATCTGCAATTTCAATATTGTCATTAAGATTTTGCCTTCCGGGTATCTGCAATTCCATATCTCGCAGATAAACGGCAAGAGAGTCATCCCCGACAAAATCCTTGTGTCCCGCAAAGTCCGGTCCCTTAAATTGCCTGGTATTTGTCTCCCGGGAAAGTACTCCGGCGACACGTTCATATCCTTTCAAATAAGAAGAGAGCAGTACCGCGTTCATATCACGGGTATCCTGAAATATAAGCTGGTCGGCGCCCTGTGAATCCAGCGCTTCCCGCAACTTATTTCGATCCTTTTCGCGTCTTATGTCGAAATGTACGTCACCGGAAGTATCATCGAGAGACGGGAAAAGAACCATCCCCTGTTCAATATCAGAATTCACGTCTTCCCATGTCTTGAAAACAAGATTCGCCTGCAGAATCGGGCCTTTTCTCATTCTTGTTACGATCGAGGTTACGACACCGGCGCCACGTTTGAGATAATCACCTTCCAAAAGTGCGTTGACAAACGTGCTCTTACCCGACTTTATGGCCCCTACAACCGCCACGCTCAATATATTTTCATTGATCTGTTCTTCAATGATACGACCTGCTTTCTCCCATCTGCTAAAGGGAAAGGCAGTTATCACGGGAATCGATTTCGCCGTATCAAAGATAGTTGCAAATTCTTTGTTGATTTGAAGCAGATTGCTTTTGGCAGACTCGAAGGTACTCATATATTTTTGCCTGTCATTTTGTGCCTGCTCAGGTTCAAAAGCATGGCTCAACTTAGCTCGCCGATGACCACAGACGGCGCCGGTCGGCGCTCTTTGCGCCTTTGGCGCTTGATAAGACATTGTTCTGATGGGAGAAAGAATAGGAACAGATATCCTGTATGTCAAGGAAATATTGACCCGCACATGCGGGGCGCGGCGCCGATGACCGGGAAAGGAATGTATCGCCGTGTCCATCCTTTTGAGAAATCGGCTTGCTTTTTGGTCTGCTCACCCGTCATAAAGGCCATCTTGAACACAATTTCGGCAGACTCCCCCGCACGCGTTAAAATATTAACACGCTTTCTTCCCTCCTCAAAGATATAACGCTTCAAGCTGTTCGATATTCTTTTTAGTTAACCGGCCTTTTTCATCTTCATGAATATCCACATATATGCCAAGGGCTTTTCTGTACCATTTTAAGGCTTCACTGACATTATTATCCATAGTATAAATATAGGCGATATTTGTGCGCTGGTCAGCTTCGCCGAGCCTGTTTTCGATCTTTTCAAAAATTGCGGTCGATTTAAGATATGCATCAAGCGCTTGTTTACTCTCATTCAGGTCTCTGTGAACAGAACCGATATTTTGGAGCTGGAGCGCCTGTCCATTTTCATTTTTAACTGTTTCATAGATTTCACATGCCTTTTCGAATGAGCGGAGAGCCTTATCATAATTTTTAATGCTTACACACAGATGTCCGAGGTTATTGAGTATCATTGCCCGATACTCCACCAGTTTTTCATTGTCTTTAATAAGGTTATAGGCGTCCATATATGCATCCATGGCCTGAACGGTTTTCTGGAGCGAATGATAACAGCCTGCAAGACTAAACAGTTGCAATGCCCTGTTAATGCCGTCATTGATGCTCTCGTAGATTTTGGCGGCCTCATCAAAAAAAGCTGCCGCTTTTTCAAAATCTCCAGAGCCTGCCGCCTCTATTCCTGATAAATTAAGTTCTTTTGCCTTCTTTGTTTGATTTTGAATGTCCACTGTTTTCCTCCTCGCCTGTTTTGTTGTTTTGTCTTTTGGACCATCTGATAATAATCATAAGTGTTTTTCATACCCTTGAGAAATGGCGTAAATGTAAAATCTAAAATATCCGCAGCCTTTTACCGGAATAGATGAGATGTGTGTCGGGAGGAATATTGTTTGGCTGACAGCCGGCTGTACGAGGATTCGGTCCACCTGATCCAGAACATATGATTCAAAAATTGTATGGACAAGAGGCCAGGCCGTTCAGGTTGGACCGACTGTCTGATCTCGTTTACTCCAGGCAAAATCAGAGAATGAAACACGTTTTGCCGAACTTAGTTCTGAGTTGATTTTCAAAATCTCATCTATATTTTCCAGAAAAACATCCACAACATCAGGATCAAAATGCTGTCCGCTTTCTTTCTTGATGATACCGATCGCAACTTCCACAGGGAAGGAATCTTTGTAAGGACGTCTGGAGGTGAGAGCGTCAAAGACATCCGCCAGGCCGACAATCCTGCCGAACAGAGGAATTTCATCCCCGGAAAGGCCCTGAGGATAGCCCTTGCCGTTCCATTTTTCATGATGGGAAAGGGCTATCTGCTCTGCAATTTTCAGGATTGCCGCTTTAGAATCCGCCAGGATTTTTGCTCCTATAGTGGTATGGGTCTTCATGAAATCGAACTCTTCGTCTGTCAATTTGCCCGGCTTCATCAAAATGCCGTCGGGGATTCCAACTTTTCCTATATCATGCATGGGAGCGGCATAAAGGATATTCTGAACATCCCTGTCCGGCAACCCGATTTTTTCAGCTATCAACGCAGCGTATCTGCTCATGCGGACGATGTGGTCGCCTGTATCCTCATCTTTATATTCTGCCGCAGGGACGAGTCTGTAAATGGTGTCTAAATAGGCCTCCTGGATTTCCTGATTGGCGGCTTTTAGTTCCAGGACGGCGCTGTTCAGATCATCGGCATATTTGGCAAGTTGCCGATTGGCGGCGTCAAGCTCTTTTCTCTTCTGTTTTTCAGATTTGTAGACTTCAGTAAGGTCTCTCGCATATTTTTTTAGTTGATCGGCATCGGAAGAATAGCCGGGCAAGTTATTCCTCTCCATGATAATGCTCCTTCGTTATTTGTCATTCCACGGAAGCGGGAATCTTCAGAAATAAACCCTCCCCTCCCTGATCTCCGATCAAAATCGGGGACGGTCGATGACAAGCTTCACAGGAGTGTCATTGATTGATATCCCGCAACGAACTTATGAAAACTTCGATTCCGGATAATTCAGCTATCCAAGAATCTCTTCCACCTTTCTAATCAAATCCAGAGGGCTGAAAGGTTTGATGAAGTAGCCGTCCGCCCCGGCTTCAAGCCCCTTCTCTCTGTCGGCCTCCTGCCCTTTGGCAGTCAGCATGATTATGGCACAGTCTTTTGTCCCGGGATCATTCTTTAAAATTCTGGTTGCTTCAAGGCCGTCAATCCCACCGGGCATCATGATATCCATAATTGTCAGGTCAGGTTTTTCAGTCTTCACAATCTCAATGGCCTCTTCCCCGCTTTCGGCCTGAAGAATCCGGTAATCCGATATCCTGAGAGTAACCTCCACCAGCTCGCGAATCCGTAACTGGTCATCTACTATAAGAATCTTTTTCATCCTGTCCCCCCATTCAATTGCGCAAATTGCGGATTGCGGAATTAAAAAATCGGCAATCCATAATCATTTGTTCCTGCTTCTATTTTTTGCAGTGTTTATGGATGCAACGGTAATTGCCAGAAGTTCATCGGCTTCATTCATCAGGGATTTCAATTTCGCTGGTTCCACTATTTCAGCTTCAATGAGTAATTCCATCCAATATAGCGATTCGTCCTCCTCTTCAATTCATCAGAATTCATCCTCTTTCCTCTTTCTTTTATTCCGCAATCGAGTGTTCCGAAATCTGCAATCCACAATCCGAAATCGTTACGTTGGTATTGTAACCCTTACCGTCGTCCCTTTCCCGTATTCGCTCTCAACCCAAACCTTTCCCCGGTGCGCCTCAACAATATATTTGACGATAGACATGCCCAGCCCTGTCCCTTCAGGCGCCGAGTCAGAGGCATCGGCCCTGTAGAACTTGTCAAATATTTTCTCAACCTGTTCGGGTGTCATGCCGATCCCTTGATCGGTTATGCTGATCTCGAATGCGGAAAATTTTTCTTTCAACTCCGCGCTCCGTCATCCCCGACAACTTCACCAACCACACGGATGACACCGCCTTCAGGGGAATACTTGACCGCGTTGCCGAGGATGTTGTTAAAGGCCTGTTCCATTTTTTCCTTATCTATAAACAACTCCAGGGGTTTATCAGGCAAGACTGCCTCAAACCTGTGTTTTGGGGATATATCCTGAAAGTGCAGGATTGCCCGTTTGATTGCTTCACCGACCTCATAATATCGCACTTTGTTAAGAGTAAATCCCCGTCCTGACTCTATCCGGGATATATCCAGAAGATCGCTGACAACCCCTGCCAGGGTTACGGCCTGTTCATTAATGTATGAAAGAAACTTTTTTCTTTCTTCTTCGGTGACGTTTTCTCTTGTAATCAATATTTCCGAGAATCCCTGAATAGATGTCAATGGAGTCCTGAGTTCGTGGGCCGCCGTGGAGATAAACTCCGTCTTCATCCTGTCCATTTCGCGTTCGTGGGTCACATCATGGATAATGGTGACAATTCCGATTTTCTCGCCCTCCTGATCATGAATAACCGAAGTCCGGCCACGCATAATCCGGGGAGATTTCGGGTCTTCACCCGGCAATTCGAAGTCAAACTGGTAGCCCGGCTCTCTTTTTTGTAAGGTGGTCTTGAACCGATCCCTCAGGGTCTCATCATCCTGAATTGCAAAATCGACGGGGTGGTCGATTACCTCACTGAAGCGAACACCCAGCAGGTCTTCCGCAGCCCGGTTCATTAGGGCAACTCTGCTGTAAGTATCGGTAACAATCAGACCGTCGGAAACGGACTTGAGAATACCATCTATCTTGTTTCGCGCCTCTTCCGCGTCGTAAAGAGCCCGCTTGAGTTTTTTGGACCTTTCTTCCACCATACCTTCCAGATTCTCGGAATATTCCCTTAACTGCTCCTCCGCCAGCTTGTGCTTCTCCTCCAGCTCCATATTGTTGAGAGCAAGCGCTGTGTCACCGGCTACCTCCCTCAAGAGGTCTCTCTCTTCTTCGTCGACAGTTACATCGGGGGCAAACAATATGGCAAGCAGTCCATAAAATCGATCAGCGTGCTCGACACGGATAATTGCAGCTTCTTTGCCGGCGCATGCATCCTTGAAAAAGCAATCTCCGCACTCTCTGGATTTGTCTGCAATAATAATCTTCTCTTTCCGAGAGATTGCCCTTCTGATGCAAGGAGGATGATCGTCACCCATTACATGTTCGCTGAAGCGATATACATCTTCTAACCTGAAACCTGCGCCCTTGACAGTAGCGAAGGTTTCACCATCCCGCGAAAATCCGAGCCATGCGGCATCGTACCCTCGCGCCTCTACCATGATATCGCAGGCTTTCCGGAGCAGATTGTCTCTGTCCTTTTCAGTTACAATAAGCTGGTTTACATTGCGGATGGCCTTGAGGATGCTGTTCAGGCGTTTGATACGTTTCTCAGCCTGCTTTTGTATTTTTATTTCTCGCTGTAAAGACTGTGCCCAGCGATAACAGGCAATGAAAAATAAAACACCTCCGGCTACCAGAATGAGGATAATAAAGCCCAATGTGTATAGATGACTGCGATGTGCTTCATCTGTGATTCGCTCCACCTCGCCGGCAGGGGCGCATACAGCTGCGGACCAGATTTTGCCAAAAACATGGACAGGCGTATAGGCGACAAGCTTTTCGATTTTCCCTTTATGTCCCCGATGCCATCCCGAAACATAGCGGGTCGTTCCTTCCTCACCGGCCATCATCTGACGCTGGATGTCGTTTATTGCGTCGCAGGGTAGATCGGGATTTGCCTCCATCCGGGCCTTGAAGGCATCTCGATTTTCAAACCTCTCTTCGTGGTGAGCCAGGAAGATACCCTGTTCGTCCAGCAGCCATGCATAGCCGGTCTCGCCCGATATAATAGGGGAAATAAACAGACCGGCCAGAGTCTTTGGATCGAAAGAACAGACTATGACACCATTGAATTCTCGGTCTCCCTTTTCGTTTTCAATATAGACCGGTCTTGCCACCCTTATGCGTCTGTCTCCCGCTTCGTTGATGATCAGCCCGGAGATGACAACCCTGCCGGTCCCTTTCGCCTTTTTAAACCAAGCCTCCCGGCTGTAGTCCTGTTCTACCAGGTTTTTTCGCCAACCCTCGTTGGGATAGATGAACCGGAGAACGCCGTTCTTGTCCAGCCTGCGTGATGATGTTTGCAGTGGAATGCCCTTGTACAGGACTTCCATTCGCTCAAGCATCCCCGGTTCCATTTTCTGCACAACCGGGAAATCCGACAACGATTGCGCGTCATCATCTATCTCAGCAATGAAAGTCTCGATTCCCGCAGCGGCTGAACGGGCCAGTATCAATTGCTGCCGGTTAAACTGCTCAGTAGCCGACCGTGTTATTTCACGATGCGCCTTTTGTTCAAGAAAGACCGCCGCAGCGATGGCGGCCAGGGTAACGGCGGCTATGATAAAAACATGCGGCAACAGGGAGGGGCTTTTTCCATTTTTGCGGAAAGGGCTTTTCTTTTTTGAGATTTCAGATTCTTCCAGGTTTCCCGTCGGTGATTTATCTCTTCTCATGTTCCTGCCCCCACTTCAGGGTTTTTGTTTGCAGCCTGATGCGCGTAAATAGTAAGTTAATTACTTATTCATGGATGTCCCCCATCCCTGCTCTCCTCTGAATACCGGCTTCCTTCTCTCCAGAAAAGCATTTAATCCCTCCTCTACATCTTTGCTTCTCACACAAGCATTTAGAGCAAGGTTTTCGAACTGTACCTGCATGCGTATATCAGCATTCAGTGCTTGATATAACCCTGTCTTGGCGAACCGTATTGCGGCTGGAGAACCAGCCGCAATACTTTGCGCCAGTTCATAAGTAACTTTCTTTAACAGGTCGGCAGACACAGTCTGATTTACTAGCCCTATCTCCGCTGCTTCTCTCGCGCTCAGCGTCTTGCCTGTAAAAGCTAATTCGCACGCTTTCGCTATGCCTACAACCCGGGGCAGGCTATAGGTGGAGCCAAATTCAGGTATAAACCCAACGCGCACAAATGCCATTGAAAATTGAGCTTTTTCAGAAGCAATTCTTATATCGCAGGCAAGACTTAAGGTACAGCCAAAACCAATGGCAGCCCCATTTATACAGGCGATGGTCGGCTGTTTTAATCTACGAAGCGCAACAGGACTCTCATCAAGGAATTTCTTATCGAAGAGTATTTCCATGCTCTTTTCTTCAGATTTTACATTTTTCAGCTTAACCGAGGTTTCCCCTATATCTATCCCGGAAGAGAAAACATTACCTGCCCCGGTGACAACCAGCGCCCTGCACTCATCATCGCTTCCGACTGCTTCAAAGGCATCAAGCAACTCATCGCCCATCCGGCTATTGAGGGCATTGCCCACCTCAGGCCGATCCAGGGTTAAAGTTGCAATTCCTTCCGCTTTCTCTAAGATTATGGTCTGATAATTCATATGCCCCCCTGGTAACGTTCAAAAGTTTGGGCAAAGGTTAATTTCGACGATCTGGATATGAATGTTGAAATAAACCTCAATGCCCGGTTTCTCTCTCCGGTATTGCTCCCATTTGTCTTTTGGGTATATTGTTTAATCAGAATTATTTTCGACAGATTTGTAACGGCTGCATCGGACCATCCACAGGCAATTCCTTTCAGGCGGCGACCAATTTCTCGGAATACCCGCTCATGGAGGGATGTTGTTTCCTGAGGATGATCCCCGCGGATAACCACAGTCCAATGTTTGTAAGTAGCCGTTTTGACAAGTTTTCCAGGCAAGAAGCCCCCTTTTGGCATCCTTTTTCCTATGAATCCAATACTCAGTTGGATCCTGCCATATCAAGGAGTTAACTAATTATTTATGCCATACTTTCTCATTTTTTAAAAGAGATTTTTCATTAACAGGAGTTTAAGAGATAGCCGCGCAAAAAACGATAGTGTCAAGTTAGATGCTTTCGTAAAAAGCTAATTTATGCCGCGCGCGGCATCCTAATTGGAAGGAAACACAGTTGTTCGATATAATCACACAATCTCAATTATATTGTATAATAACAGCATGTTGCGTTATCTTTCGCAAAGGTGTTTCCTTGGAAGTCAGCCGGCAGATCTACACGGAAAACCGGCTGAAAACGTAGATTCGGAAAGTATCTTAGCCGGTGTACACAAAATGTGCGCACAATTGTTCTTTCACACAGAAACATATACGAAAAACACACCGATATGCCCATTTCCGGATGCTGTCAGGAGAGATTTTCGCCCTCCTGACCGCGGTTGCCCTGAAGATGTTGATGCCAACCGCCTTCAAGGTCGCGCTGAAGCGCACAGCCTCCATACCCCCTTCGTGGAAAAGTCGGAAAGGAGGGCGTGGAAATAGGCCGGAATTGAGGAGAGAGTGGCTCAGTTTTCACGACCATAAATGGCTCAATTTAAAAAGACAGTTGACAACATTCCCGATGGCACTTATACGCCTGAAATAGCGTAATTGCAAGGTTAACAGATCAA
>Ga0209121_10006651_pt1 | contig 10092 bp, 8 predicted proteins | sample Cruoilmetagenom3_FD_187292 | JGI IMG/M metagenome (GOLD analysis project Ga0209121, IMG submission 187292) | Oil polluted marine microbial communities from Coal Oil Point, Santa Barbara, California, USA - Sample 3 (SPAdes) (version 2) | ecosystem: Environmental > Aquatic > Marine > Oil seeps ...
CCTGGTAGAATACCAAAGTCCTCCGGGGTTAACTGAATGCTAGCATCAATTCGTTTGGCAAGTCCTGTTGTTAAAAATTGATATACTATAACTTCATCCAATTGTTCATAGCTTAAGTCAAGCAATAATGTTTTGCAGGGGCTATGGTTTGTCAACTTCCCAGCTGAAATGAATAAAGGTTTAAAACCTATATGTTTTATTTGTATGATGGATTTTCTTGGAATATTCTGTAAAAAAAAATGGCCATCTGAATCTGTGATAGTGGCAACTTCACTTTCAAATACCTCGACTGAGGATCCTGTAACGGTGTTCTCTTTAAAATTATCCAGTACCGTCGCACAAATATCAATAGTGGTACTTTGGGTGACCGTGTAATAGCGCTCATTTAACTTTTTGATCTTTACTTGGGTTTGGTTTTGTATACTACTAAGTATCCCTTGTAGACTTTCAGTATCGAGGATATTGATTGCTATACCGCCAATATCCTCATCAACATAAGAGAATTTTATATCGTATTTGACTTCCAGATTATGAAGTATATCGATTAGATTTGAGGTAAGCGCATTCTCGTCCTGTGCCATTATTATTTTGGGAACAGACAATAACAGCAAGAAGATGAAAAAAGATAAGAGGTGCTTATGGTGCGCTTTCTGCATAGAACAACACTTTTTGACCTTCTAATTTAAACTTTATTTGAGAAGGAACACTAATACTCTGTAACGCTAAATCTGTATTTGTGTTGCTAAAAGTGCCTGTAAATAACTTATTAATATCAATATTTTGGGTTTCAACCTTAATATTATGTTGTCTTTGAAACTCATCCAAAACATATTTTAAAGGAATACTCCTAAAAGAACTCTCATTGTTCATCCAAGATGGGGTTTTGGTATTTGGTTTTCCGGCTTCAATTATTTTCCCATCAATTACCATAAATGATGTTCCGGCAGGTAATTTGGTTTCCTTATTATTGAAAGTAACACTGACCAATCCCTCAAAACAAGTTACCTCAAAATAACCTTTCCTATTTTCAACATTAAACTGTGTTCCTAATACGGCCACAATACCTTGGTCTGTGGACACGGTAAAACGTTTTCCTTTGGCAACTTTGAAAAATGCTTCGCCCGCTAAAGATACATTCCGTTCTTTATCCCATTTTTTCTCGCTATACGAAATTTCAGAATCGGCATTCAACAGTATTTCTGAAGTATCAGGAAGAACCACCTCTTTGTTTTCCGCATATTGGGTAGAAATATTTTCATTCAAAGTGTTCAAATAGAAATAGGAACCTACCATAATGATCGTTACAGCGGCTGCGACGCGTAAGAATCTTTTGAAAGGTTTTAATTGAACCACTTTTGGTTCTTGTAGTGTTCGCTTATTTTGTAATGCTTCGAATGCATTTTCTACCTCAAAATCAGGGGCTTCCAAAGTACTGGATGCCTCTAGAATTCGCTGATAAGACGCATACTCGTCAGAATTCTTGAATTCTGTGAGCTCAGTCTCAGTGAGTTCATTATTGAGCCATTTTGCCAAGTAATTTTCTTGCATGATTTCTAGCTTTATATTCTAATAACAATTCAAAATAAAAAAACCCTACTTTTTTAATTAGTAAATAGTCCTTAGTGTATGTTCGACAGAATATTTGATGTATTTTTTATACCATAATGTTATTCAAGTAACGACCAACAACTATCTCATATTCCATCAATCTGCTCTCGGAGCGATTTCAATGCCAAATGCATACGTTTTTCTATAGCCTTTACACCAACGCCTTCCATATCAGCAATCTCAGCATATTTCTTTCCATCTATTCGATTCAATAAAAAAGTGGTGCGCTGGTTTTCGGGTAATGCATCCAAGGCTTTGTTCAATTTATCCCTGAACTCGTTTTCTTCCATTAGATATTCAGGAGACTCGTAATTGGTGTTGTTAACTTTATCGGCGTGCTTTAAACGTACTTTCTCGGCCTTGATAATATTAAGGTATAGATTGTTGGCTATGGTATACACATATGCCTTAGCTTTTTCAGGTGAAACTTTGGCACAGTTCTCCCAAAGTTTTACAAAAGCCTCCTGTACTGCATCGTAGGCTTTCTCTTCATTACCGAATTTATAATATATGTAGTTAAAAACCGTTTTGGAATTAGCCCTGAAGAGATTGCTATATACCTCTTCCTCACATACATTATCTTTTGTGTTGGTACTCAATTAGTTGGTTTTACACCAAAGATATTTGAAAAAAATGAAATAATGGGGTAGGGTATTTTTAAAGTTGGTTGTTTTATGGTCATACGAACAAAAAAAATCCAAATCGTTATGAAAAAGTTTTTTAATTACGCATTTTACGCCAGCCTACTAATAATAGGGCTCACATTCACTTCTTGTCAGGAGGAATTTGAACCCTTACCTGAAGAAGGTTTAGAGCAAGAGGCTATTGCTGCCAATTCAACTACAGCTAAATTAATTGAGAATACGACTTCCAATGATGGTTCTTTCGACAATATTGTTGATGAATCCAGTTGTTTCAATATTAAATTCCCCTATGCTGTAAAAGTCAATGGTATTGAATTGACTATTAATTCGCATGAGGATCTTGATGCAATAGAGGAGGTTTTTGATGCCTTGGAAGAGGATGAGGATATTTTGGATATTATCTTTCCAATAACAATTACTTTGGCAGATTATGCTGAGATTACAATTAACGGAATTGAAGATTTACGTGCACTTGCCCAAGAATGTAAAGAGGGTGGTGACGATGACGATATTGAGTGTATAGATTTTGTTTATCCAATTACCCTATACACTTTTGACCTAAACAATGTGGAAACAGGAAATGTTTCTGTTGAAGGCGATGAAGACCTTAGACGTTTCTTCGCTGGGTTGGATGATAATGATTTGATCAGTATGGATTTCCCAATTACACTCAAGCTTTACGATGGATCAACAATGGTTGTAGATTCCAATGCAGAATTGGCCAACGCTATTGAAAATGCCAAGGAAATGTGTGATGAAGATGATGACAATGATCATAACGACGATGATTTTACCCAAGAACGATTAGAGAATTATTTAGTTGAATGTCCTTTGTTGATTCAGGAAGTTAAACGTGATAACCAATTGCAGACCGACCAGTATATCGACTATGTAATGAATTTTACAGAAGATGGTGCCGTAAAAGTTTTCGACAGGGAAGGCAATATGCTTAATGGTACTTGGTCCACAAGAGTTTCTGAGTATAGAGTACTATTGAAATTAGAGTTTGATCAATTGGTCGACTTTACTTTGGAGTGGTATGTCTATGAGATTGGTGAAGGTAAGATCAAGTTATATGCAGGTGATGATAACAAGATAATCATGCACATGGGTTGTGACATAATCAACGATGACCCAAATACTTTACGTGAAATACTTACAGAATGTAGCTGGATTATCAAGAGAGTATTCAACGAAGGTCAGGAAATCAAGCGATTACTAGGTTTTGAATTCAATTTTGAGGCCGAAGGTGTTGTCACTTTAAGTAATGGTGATTATGTTTCCTCAGGAAGTTGGGCCATTACAACCAATGAACAAGGAAGATTGGTAATGGCAATTACAATGGGCCGAGAACCAGGTATAATGGATCCAATAGAGTCTGAAGTAAGTTTTGAATGGCCTTTGAGTGAACTTAGACAGGACCGTTTAAAGTTCGAAATTCCAGGTACTGGCTACGAATTGGTTCTTGAAAGGAACTGTGATAACGATGATACCGATGAAGACGTAACTTGGATAAGAGGATTGTTCAATGATACACAATGGGAACTTGCCCTATTCTCTCAAAATGAAGATCCGCTTACTGATACTTATGGTGGTTATACGTATGAATTTGGTATGGATGGTGCTATAACCGTACTTGAAATGAATATGAATATGGAGTTGCAGGAAATAAGCGCCGGCGCGTGGTACGTGTACCGCAACAGTGATAACAAATTGGAAATGATCATTCGTTTTGGATCAGAAAGCAATTTCTATCCATTAAGTAATGATTACATAATTCTTGAGGTTGAAGATTACCGATTGGAATTAAAGCATGAAAATAATAATGATGGATATGACCATCTGGTTTTTGAAAAGAAATAAAATAAAGAACACCCCGATGCCATTGTGCCTCGGGGTTTCTGTTTTAAGTATAACCCCAAAACCCTACCTATGAAACGAAGAATGATGTTTATTGCAATTGCCTTACTAGGCATGGGATTAATTAGTTCCTGTAGTAAGGATGATGAAACAAAAGTTGAAGAAGATATTACTGCAGCCGATATGTCAGAAATAAAGGCCGCTGTTGAATCTGGTGATTGGAGAATAACCAATTACTTAGATGATGATATTGATGAAACTACTAATTATGTTGGGTATACTTTTACCTTCAATTCAGATGGTATTCTAGGCGCAACCAATGGTAACATTTCTGTTTCTGGTGCTTGGTCAATGACCTCGTCTGATGTTGATGAATTGGATTTCAATATATTTTTTACAACACCAGATATATTTGAAGTACTTGCAGATGATTGGGAAATAAAAAAGTATTCAAGTTCAAAAATTGAGCTGATTGATGTCAGCAGTGAGGACAATAGCACCGATTATTTGACCTTCGAGAAAATTTAACCCTTTTTTGCCCCACATTTCCAAGAAAAGCATCCATTTTAAATGGGTGCTTTTTCTTTTCAAATACTTGGGGGTAACTATTTCCCGATTCGGTGAATAAACCAAAAGTAAAGTGCAACAGAAGTTGATGTAGTATTGAACAAACCACTATTCTTATTAACACTCACTTGCCAATGGGCACTATATTTCTTTACTTTGCACACCTCTGCTAATAACGAAAGAAGATGTTTGATAATTTAAGCGAAAAGCTAGATAAAGCGCTCCACGTCCTTAAGGGACACGGACAGATTACCGAAATAAATGTTGCTGAGACTACCAAGGAAGTCCGTAGGGCGTTATTGGATGCCGATGTCAACTTTAAGATAGCCAAAGAGTTTACCAATAGGGTAAGGGAAAAGGCCTTGGGTCAGAATGTATTGACCTCTTTACAGCCAGGGCAATTAATGGTTAAGATCGTAAAGGATGAGCTCACCCAATTAATGGGCGGTGAGACTGAAGGAATTGATCTTTCTGGTTCCCCATCTATCATTTTGATGTCAGGTCTTCAGGGTTCGGGTAAAACTACATTTTCCGGCAAACTGGCTAACTACTTAAAAACCAAAAAATCTAAAAAACCGTTATTGGTGGCCTGTGATGTATATCGCCCTGCAGCGATAGACCAATTACATGTAGTAGGAGATCAAATAGGTATAGAGGTATATTCTGATAGGGAAAACAATGACCCCGTCTCTTTGGCACAGGCTGGTATTGCCCATGCGAAGGCGAATGGTCATAATGTGGTCATCATTGATACAGCAGGTCGTTTGGCTGTAGATGAAAAGATGATGACCGAAATATCCAATATTCATAATGCCATAAAACCACAGGAAACACTTTTCGTGGTAGATGCCATGACAGGTCAAGATGCTGTGAACACGGCAAAGACATTTAACGATGTCTTGAATTTTGATGGAGTTATCCTAACCAAGTTAGATGGTGATACCAGAGGTGGTGCTGCCATTTCGATTAAATCGGTAGTGGACAAACCAATAAAGTTTATTGGTACGGGTGAAAAAATGGAGGCCATTGATGTTTTCCATCCTTCAAGGATGGCTGAACGTATTTTGGGCATGGGCGATGTTATCTCCCTAGTTGAAAGGGCCCAAGAACAGTTCGATGAAGAAGAGGCTCGAAAAATACAAAAGAAAATAGCCAAGAATAAGTTCGGTTTTGATGATTTCTTGAATCAGATTCAGCAGATAAAGAAAATGGGAAATATCAAGGATCTTATGGGCATGATTCCTGGTGCTGGTAAGGCTTTAAAAGGACTTGATATTGATGATGATGCATTTAAACATATTGAAGCAATCATCCATTCCATGACACCCGATGAACGAGCAACTCCAGCCAAATTGAATGCCAGTCGTAAAAAACGAATCGCAAAAGGAAGTGGTCGCGATGTTCAGGAAGTCAATCAGCTTTTGAAGCAATTTGACCAGATGAGCAAGATGATGAAAATGATGCAAGGTGGTGGTGGTAAAAAAATGATGCAAATGATGGGCGGCATGAAAGGAATGAAATAATCTTGTTCAAGGTTCAAGGTTCAAGGTTCAAAGTTCAAGGTTGGATGAAAAGGATTTGTATTTGAAAATTGATTGAAATGGCGAAAATTGAACGTTTTGAGGATATGGAAATTTGGCAGCTCGCTCGAGAAATTTGTAATGACATTCGTCATTTTATAGAAACGACAGGTTCAGGAAAGAATTATGCATTACGGGACCAAATGGACAGATGCTCAGGTTCGGTAATGGATATTATAGCTGAGGGCTTTGAAAGAAATGGCAACAAGGAGTTCATTCAATTTTTGAGTATTGCAAAAGCTTCCTGCGGCGAATTGAGATCTCAACTTTATAGAACTTTCGATAGAGATTATATTGATAAGCCTACTTTTGATATTCAAATCGAAAAAGTACTTTTAGAGAGTAAAAAAATAAGTTCCTTTATGAGCTATCTTATCAAATCTGAGTTTAAAGGTTCAAAGTATAGCAGAAAGCCTCTTTGAACTTTAAACCTTAAATATTGAATGAATGGAAATACTTGACGGAAAGAAAATTTCAAATCAAATCAAAGAGGAAATTGCTGCTGAGGTCGCAAAAATGAAAGAACGTGGTGAAAAGGTGCCTCATTTGGCAGCAATCATTGTTGGTAGTGATGGGGCAAGTTTAACCTATGTTGGTAGTAAAGTACGTTCTTGCGAGCGAGTTGGCTTTGAATCTACTTTGGTACAAATGCCAAGTACGACTTCTGAAGTTGAGTTATTGAAAAAAATTGAGGAGCTGAATCAGAATGATGATATAGATGGGTTTATCGTACAGCTTCCTCTACCCGATCAAATCGATACTCAAAAAGTAATTATGGCGGTTGATCCTGATAAGGATGTTGATGGTTTCCATCCCACCAATTTTGGTAAAATGGCTTTGGATATGAGTACCTTCATTCCTGCCACTCCTTTTGGTATTTTGGAGTTGATTGAGAGGTACGGCGTTGAAACGCAAGGAAAGCACACCGTCGTAATTGGCAGAAGCCACATTGTGGGTCGCCCCATGAGTATTTTAATGGGACGAAAAGGATTTCCAGGTAATTCAACCGTAACCTTGACCCATAGCCGTACCAAGAACATAACACAAATAACATCCCAGGCAGATATTATTATTTCTGCATTGGGCGTTCCCAATTTCTTGAAAGCCGAAATGGTAAAAGACGATGTGGTTATTATTGATGTGGGAATAACACGGGTCCCGGATGACACCAGGCCAAAAGGGTATTACATTACAGGGGATGTAGATTTTGAGAATGTGAGTAAAAAGGCTTCCTTTATAACACCTGTTCCTGGTGGTGTTGGTCCTATGACCATAGCCATGCTGTTAAAGAACACCTTATTGGCCCGAGAAAGGCATAGAAGTAGGGATTAAAAAGGCCCCATTTAAAATGGGCTTTTTATTATCGTACCTTTAATCGTTAAATCTGTAACAATAATGTGGATTTTTCGTCAAATTAAAAACTAAATAAAGCTAAAACAATATGAAGAAAGTACCATTAATTAAGTTTGCTGCGGTTATAGCCACCTTGTTGGTAATCGGTTGTAAAAGTGACCCAAAAGGACCTGTTGAAAATAAAGAATTGACATCAGGAATTCTTTTACAATATATGGATACCTTGGTGAATCCCGGAGATGATTTTACATCCTTTGTAAATGGCACTTGGGTTAAAAACACTGAAATTCCTGCAGATAAGGCCTCTTACGGCGTTGGATATATTGTTCATGAAGAGTCTGAGGACAATGTTAAAAAGATTATTGAAGAATCTTCAAAAGGTGATTTCGCAAAAGGTTCAGATGAGCAAAAGGTGGGTGATTTGTATCAGTCATTTATGAATATTGAAAAGAGAAATGAACTGGGGGTATTACCAATTCAAGACGAACTGGCAAAAGTAGATGAAATCTCAAACTATGATGAACTGGCCACCTATTTTGCTTATGCAAATAAAGTTGGGGTTAATGTTCCTTTAGGGCTTTTTATATATCAGGATTTTAAAGACCCTACAATATATACAGTATATACTTGGCAGTCGGGATTAGGCTTGCCTGATCGGGATTATTATCTTAAGGAAGATGATCGTTCCAAGGAGATTAAAACAAAATATGGGGAGCATATTGAAAAAATGTTCGATTTGGCCAATCTGCCAAATGGGTCAGGAGCAGCAAAGACCGTTATTGCTTTGGAAACCAAATTAGCTGAAAAACATATGGAAAAAGAGAAAACCCGAGATTTGGTTGCTCTTTATAATATGTTCCCAGTTGATACACTTTCGAACATCATGCCCAAATTCAATTGGAATGCTTTTTTGTCAGAAGCTGGATTGGAAAAACAGGATAATTTGGGGGTACTTATGTTAGACTACACCAAATCCCTTGATAATATTATTACTTCCACTAGTTTGGATACATGGAAAACATACCTAAAATGGGGTGTAGTTGATGCCAATGCATCAAGATTAAACGAAGCGTTGAATCAGCAAAACTGGGAGTTTTACAGCAAGGAACTTCGTGGTACGCAGGAGCAAAGACCTATGTGGCGTAGAGGTGTTTCTACGGTAAACCGAACATTGGGTGAAGTTGTGGGCAAAGTCTATGTGAAAAGACATTTTCCACCGGAGGCTAAAGAACGCATGGAAACATTGGTTGATAACCTTCTCAAAGCTTATGAGGTAAGCATAAAAGAACTGGATTGGATGAGCGAGGCTACCAAAAAAGAGGCCTTGGATAAGTTAAGTAAATTCACTCCTAAAATTGGATATCCTGATAAGTGGAAAGCTTATGATTTAGAGATTAAAGCCGATGATCTTTTTGGTAATTTAAGACGTTCCGGCATTATGGAGTATAATAGGGAATTGGCGAAATTGGGACAGCCAATCGATAAGGATGAATGGGGTATGACCCCACAGACGGTAAATGCGTATTACAACCCTACTTTGAACGAAATAGTTTTCCCTGCGGCGATTTTACAGCCTCCGTTTTTTGACTTAAACGCTGAAAATGCCGTTAATTATGGGGCTATAGGCGCAGTAATAGGGCATGAAATAGGACATGGCTTTGATGATACCGGTAGTACCTTTGACGGTGATGGTGCCATGCGTAATTGGTGGACAGAAGGGGATAAAGAAGAATTCAAGAAAAGAACAGCTGCCTTGATTGCCCAATACAATGATTTTGATGCACTGCCCGACCTTAAGGTGAACGGAGAATTCACACTTGGTGAGAATATAGGAGATCTTGGGGGGCTTAGTATTGCCCTTAAAGCCTATAATATGTCATTAGATGGTAAGGAGTCCTCAGAAATGGATGGTTATACAGCGGAGCAAAGGGTCTTTATCGGTTATGCCCAAGCTTGGAGAAATAAGATAAGGGATGAGGCTTTAAGGGTTCAAATAAATACAGATCCCCATTCCCCTGCTAAGTTTAGGGTAAACGGAATTGTACGTAATGTACCTGAATTTTATACTGCTTTCAATATTAAAGAAACCGATTCCTTGTACTTGGCATCTGAGGAAAGAGTAAAAATTTGGTAGTTTTGAAAGAATAAACTGAATATAAAACCCTCTGATCAGAGGGTTTTATGATTTATACTAATCCCTGTTTGAATACTATCATTTGGAGTAATGATATCCAAATCATTGCTATCGTCATAATCACAGCTGCTTATGCAAATAACTCCAACAAGCAATAATACGGCAAAAAATAACTTTCTCATATCTGGTAATTTAGTAGGCATTATCACCGGGTAATCCTAAAAGGATAACGCTGAAAAATTAGAAATGTTATTTGATGATTGCTTGTAAATCAGTACCTTTTGTTGAAAATCAACCTTTAGCATGAATAAACTGATTCCATTTTCCTATCTCCTTCTTTTTTGTT
>Ga0209121_10006652_pt1 | contig 10090 bp, 12 predicted proteins | sample Cruoilmetagenom3_FD_187292 | JGI IMG/M metagenome (GOLD analysis project Ga0209121, IMG submission 187292) | Oil polluted marine microbial communities from Coal Oil Point, Santa Barbara, California, USA - Sample 3 (SPAdes) (version 2) | ecosystem: Environmental > Aquatic > Marine > Oil seeps ...
TGCAAGGGAAAAAGTAGAAATACAAAAACAATGAGGAACCTTCTTCTTGTCCTAAAAACGTCATATCGTCAAACCCCGTCCCCGATTTTTCCCGATTTTTCCCGATTTTTTCCGATTTCTTAAGGATTTCTCTCGAGGAATGATGCAATGGTATGGAGAATAAAGCCGTTTTTCTTTAGGAGATAGGCAGTAACACCGATACCTTTAACCCTTTCAAATGAAACATTTGTGCAAAAGAGACCGCAGGAAGGGCTGTTCTCTTTCAAAATTATTCGTTTTACATGAAGAAATTTTGCGAAATCAAGCATCTGCTGAGCCCCTTTCCTGAAATTGTGGGAAACGTCCTCCCCTGTCCTCAACACAATAGGAATATTTTCTTCCCAGACCTTTTTACCATCGCCCTTTTCAATTGTCGCTGGTTTTCTGGGGGTTGATAATCCACCAAGAATTTCTGGGCATAGAGGGATAACGGTATATTTTTTTTCAATCGTTTTTACCCTCGGGTCAAAACACATCTCTCCATCAAAGCGAGTTTTTAATCCGAGAAGACAACTACTGATTAATACCTTTTCCATAATTTTTATCTACTATTTACTTCCACTCTCTTTTTTCTCTCCAGCTTCTGCCTCTTTGTCGACCGGTTTCTTTTTATCCTCTGTTTCTGGTTTGTCAACAATTTCGGTTTCGTCCATTTGTGCTGTCAGGACAATAACAATTCTTCTGTTCTTCCGCCTGTGTTCTTCTGTATCGTTTGGTAGGATAGGACGATATTCTCCGTAAGCGGCAGCAGATAACCTTTCTGGTTCGATTTCTGCATCCTTTTGAAGATGTCTTACAACATTTACAGCCCTTGCGGCAGAAAGTTCCCAATTGGTAGGAAACTTCTTTAACAATTCACCGCCAATTTTGGTATCATCCGTATAACCCTCAACCTTTATTTCCCCATTAGTTGCGTTCTTCAATATCTTCCCAAGTTTTGAGAGTAAAAGTAGACCTTCGCTACTCAATTCTTCTTCTCCCGGGTTAAATAGTCTCAGGCAGGGAAGGTTTATTTGCACACCCTTTTTTGCCTGCATGATTTCGAAATTTTCCTCTGTCGATATTTTGCTCAGGTCATTAATAATATTTTTTTTATAATTATATCCCGTCTTTTTATCCTGTTTGTCTTCTGCTTCTTTCTTTAGTTTTGTAATAAGTTGAGTCAATGTTCTGCTTTCCCGTTTTAGACCTTCTATTCTTTGATTCAGTGGTTTGAATTTTGTTATGTAGAAAAATGTATCGTAACCCCCAATAGCTATAATTACTATTAGGAAAAAGTATGTTAAAAATTTCATTTATCCCTCCACTAAAATGTTAATTTTCGCTATGGTTATTGGAGAACCAAAAGTACTATTACAAAACAAGCAATTGCCTTCTTTTCTCCTATTAGACCAACTCCTTCGTTTCGTTTTGCCTTAACAGAAACAATTTCCTTATCCACCCCTAATATGTCTGCAATACTTTCCCTTATCCTTTGCTTATAAGGCGAAAGCATCGGAGTCTCTGTTACTATTGTTATATCCAAATTCTGAACCTTGAAAGATGCCATTTTCTTCACTTTTTCTAAGATAATGGTACTCCTTATGTTTTTTAGATTATCATCCGTATCGGGGAAATGTTCACCGATGTCACCCATTGAAAGGGCCCCAAGTATTGCATCGCATATAGCGTGTAGAACGACATCTGCATCAGAATGTCCTTCGAGTCCAAGACGGGAAGGAATCTTTATACCACCGAGAAAAAGTTCCCTTTCTTTAATAAGGCGGTGAATGTCGTAACCAAATCCAATTCTTAAATTCATTTTACTTACTCAACCACAGAAAACAACAATTTCTTTATTCCTCCTCCACCCCAAACATTTGTAACCACCAATATACACGGTTAAAACAATATCTTATTATAATCCTTTTATATGTCATTCCACTGCTCATTACTTTATTTAAGTTACTGCACGATTTTTGTAAATATTACTCTTCCATTTGGTATGTCAAGAACACTGTTGACCTCACATCTAACGACCTTTCCGAGGGATGTTGCTGCACCTTCAATAACGACTCTACTGTTATCATCAAGATAACCTATGCCTTCCCCCTCGTGCTTCCCCTTTTTAATAGGTTTCAGGTGTATAATATCTCCCTTGAAGAAAGCATGTTTTAAGGATATCGTGAGTTGTTTAAGTTTTAATACATCGACTCCTGCTACCTTTGCAAAATCATCAAGTTCATTATCTGCTGCGAGAAGCTTATAGTGTTTTATGAGAGCAAGTTTAACAATCTTTCTATTGATACCATCCAGATTTTTAACCTCTGTTTTTTCTATCAATATATTATAATTATTTCCGCTCATCAATGTTTCAAGCACCATATCGCCCCTCTTAAAAAAGATATTCGTTTTTGTGGAGGTAACCTGTTTTCCGAAGTAATCTATAAGAAACTGCGGTAGGACTACTGTTCCTCGGATAAAACCTGTTTTTAATACCATTAGGATACGTCCGTCAATTATGGTTTCACTTGATGGAAGAATGAAATCCGTTTCCCTTCTAAGTATAAATCTCAATTTCTCTCCTTCTCTTTAATGTAGTTACCACAACCATATTATTTATTCCTTTAACATATCTGTATGAAATTCTTGCGGAATTTAATGACAGATAGACTGCTCAACTGCTTGCTTCAAGTTTCTTACTGCAACGATTTCTATATTGTTGTTACACAACCCTTTTGCATTGCCTGCAGGTAGTATGCACCTTTTGAAGCCAAGTCTTTCCGCTTCTTTTACTCTTCTTGCTATCTGCGCTACTGCCCTTATCTCACCTGAAAGCCCAACTTCTCCAATAACGACGGTTCTGTTACAACAAGAGCGGTCATTAAAATTGGAAGCAACTGCAACGAGAAGTCCAAGGTCACAGGATGTGTCAAGCAATTTTATGCCACCCACTACATTGCAGAATATATCAAATCCCCCGAGATTATAACCTGCTCTCTTCTCAAGTACTGCGAGCAGGATGGAGAATCTTTTGTAATCACTTCCTACGATTACCCGTTGCGGCATAGGGTATCTTGTTGGAGAAACAAGTGCCTGAACCTCTGCAAGAATTGGACGTGTTCCCTCGATAGTAGAGACGATAACAGAACCCGATGCGTTGAATGTGTTCTCATCAAGAAAAATTAGTGAAGGGTTTTTAACCTCAGACAGTCCTGATTGTTCCATTTCAAAAACACCAATTTCATTAATTGAACCAAATCTATTTTTAACGGCACGGAGGATTCTGAAAGATTGGGTTCTATCTCCCTCCAGATAAAGTACTGTATCGACCATATGTTCAAGGGTTCGGGGACCAGCAATCATACCAACCTTTGTTACATGCCCTACAAGGAAAACACTTATATCTTTTTCTTTTGCAATCCTTGTAAGCCTTGAAGTGCATTCCCTTACCTGACTTACAGAGCCTGGTGAAGACCCTATATCTGTATCGAATACTGTTTGTATAGAATCAACGATTAGTATTGAAGGTGCAATTTCTCCCACAGCCTTAATAATGTTATCTATGGAGGTTTCTGAGAGAAGAAAGAGGTTTTCTGTCTCAATTTTTAGTCTTTTTGCTCTCATACCAATCTGGTATGTGGACTCTTCACCTGATACATAGAGAACCTTTTTGCCTCTCTTTGCAATACCGGATGTGACCTCGAGAAGAAGGGTTGATTTTCCTATACCCGGTTCACCTCCTATCAAGATGATTGTTCCTGGAACTATTCCACCCCCGAGAACCCTGTCAAATTCAGCGATACCCGAAGTCCATCTTTGTCTATTATCATTTTTTATATCATTAAGTTTAACAGGTTTTGATGCTGGAGATTCTCGCTTTCCCGTAGGAATAGTCCTTTCTTCCACAAAACTATTCCATGTGCCACAGTTGGGACATTTTCCCATCCACTTAAGGGATGAATATCCACACTCCCGACAGACAAATGTTAAGTTACTTTTTTTCATTTAACCCAAACACCTTATCAAAATATTCTCACATTTATATACTTCTTTGGGTTTTCTCGTATATCCTTTATTAAAGCCTTAGTCTCTTTTAAGGTTGCCTCCATTTCGTTGTATAATGCTTCATCCTTCATAAGTTTACCAGCAGTTCCTTCTCCCTTATTCATTTTGTTAAGTAAAACCGAGAGGTGTTCGAGATTCTCCGAAAGTTTTAGAGCGACGGAATTGAATTTTTTTAGATCATCCTCTACATTTCTTACTGTCCTTTTTATACCGGCTCTATTTTCCTTTACAAGAAGGGCAAGTTGTTCAGAAAGTAAATTTATATTATCGAGCGTTTTTGCAATATCTCCACTGTTGATTTTCTTTGCAATATCTCTTATCGGATTAAGAATAGTCCCTAACTCCCCAAGTGAAAATGCAGGTGCACCTATACCTTTAATGGGTTTTGAGATATCGAAGAGTTCCTTATCTTTACCGGGAAAGAATTCTATATATTTCGTTCCACTGATTAATGCTACATCCTTTATCATAGCCCGTGTATCCTTTTTTAAGATAATATCACTCTCCAAGTAACAGTGTGTGATAATCTCATCTTCAATAAGGTCTATAGAAAGTACTTTTCCTTTTGTTACACCATGAACCCATATAGGGTCACCTCTTTTTAAGCCTGTTGCATCATCGAATATTATTGTTATCTTATAACCTTCCTTTCTTACTGATATTTGTTTCATCCAGATATAGCTGAATGTTATAATAACGATGGCGAGCACAACGAAAATGCCAACCTTTAATTCCAAATTTTTTTCTTTCATACATTTCCTCCAGAAATAGGTCCTTTCCCTTTTCCATTAATAAACTGCTGCACATAGGGATTATCTGTATTCTGAACCTCATTGGGTGTTCCATCAAAGATAATCCTTCCATTATAGAGCATTGCTATTCTATTCGCTATTTTATAAGCACTAATCATATCATGTGTTACTGCAACAGTTGTTATTTTCAGTTTCTTCTGCAATTCTATTATTAAATCGTTAATCCTATCTGCTATAATAGGGTCCAATCCTGTTGTGGGTTCATCATAAAACACGAATTTAGGATCCATTGCAATAGCCCTTGCGATTGCCACCCTTTTTTTCATACCACCTGAAAGTTCTGCTGGATACTTATCACCTACATTTATGAGACCAACAAGTTTGAGTTTCTCCCTTGCAATCTTTCTTATCTCTGCCCTGTTCATCTTTGAATGCTCAATCAGTCCAAGACCCACATTTTCCCAAACATTGAGGGAATCAAAAAGAGCAGAACCCTGAAAAACCATTCCAATTTTTTTTCTTATCTCGTAAAGCTCATGTTTTGAGATATTCCTTAACGATATATCCTCTATTTCAATCTCTCCTCTATCTGGTTCGAGGAGTCTTACCACAGTTTTTAGTAGCACACTTTTTCCACATCCACTCTGACCTATGATAACAATTGTCTCTCCTTCTTCTATATTTAAATCCAAACCTTTTAAGACTTGATTGTTTCCGAAACTCTTCCACAAATCTATTAATTTTATCATTAAAATACCAATGTAGCAATGATATAATCAAATATCAGGATTAAAACCATAGATGAAACAACCGCTCTCGTTGTTGCTTGACCAACCCCTTCTGCACCACCTTTTGTATGTAAACCGTGATAACAGCCCATAAGTCCTATAATGAGACCGAATACAACGGATTTTATTAACCCTCCCCAGAGTTCAATGGGGATAAAATTATACCTGACACCCCGAGTGTATATAGAGAAGGAAATTCCCAATGCACATACCGAAACTAACAATCCCCCAAGAATCTGGATAAATTCCGAAAAAATTGTAAGGATGGGCACTACAATTATTCCTGAAAGAATCCTTGGCATTATCAGGTATCTTCCAGGGTCGATACCCATAATCTTCAGAGCATCGACCTGCTCGGTGACCTTCATTGTCCCGAGTTCTGCCGCAATGGATGAACTTACCCTTCCTGCAACGACAAGACCTGTTAATATCGGTCCTAACTCTATCATAACTGCTTTTGCAACCGCCATTCCAACATATATTTCGGGTGCATAATTTTTCGATTGGAAAGCGGCCTGAAAGCCTGTTACCATTCCAGCGAATGTAGCGGTGAGTATTACAATGGGCAGTGATGCAATTCCCATAGCAAGAATCTGGTCCAGTATTAGTTTGTAACTGCGGGGTATCCTGTGAAATTTTTTAATACCATCTACCAGAACAATTATTACACCACCCACATAGTAAAAAAAGGATTTTATCGCTCTGGTAATCAATGGGGCTCCTCCGCAAATTCTCTGCCCAATGCCCGGTTTTCAAAAGAAGCATATCTATCTACAAATGTAGCCTTCACAGTTCCTGTTGGGCCATTTCTTTGCTTACGGATGATAATTTCAACTGTATTTCTCTCCGCTTCAATATCGGATTCCAGTTTTCTGTAGAGAAAGATGACAATATCTGCATCCTGTTCAATGGCACCGGATTCCCTGAGGTCTGAAAGAAGAGGTTTTTGGAATTTCCGGGTTGTGTGGGCTCTTGAAAGTTGAGAAAGTGCAACAACAGGGATACCTAATTCCTTTGAAAGTGCTTTCATTGAGCGGGATATAATCGCTACCTCCTGTTGTCTACTTTCCCCCTTTCCAGAGATATCCAACAGTTGCAGATAATCGATAAATATTATACCGACATCGACCTTTGATTTCAATCTTCGTGCCTTTGCTCTTAGCTCAAGATGTGTAAGACGCGCAGAATCGTCTATATAGAATTTGGCTTCATGTAACTTGCCCGCTGCACCTGTAAGCCGCGCCCATCCTTCATTGGTTAAAAAACCACGTCTCAGGTTTTTAAGGTCGACATGTGCCTTCATTGCAAGCATCCTTTGAACAAGTTGTTCCTGTGACATTTCAAGGCTGAAAAAGCCTACAGGAATTTCATTGTCTATGGCATTATGAAGTGCAATATCGAGGGCAAATGCGGTCTTACCCATCGATGGTCTCCCTGCAATTATTACAAAATCAGCTTTCTGAAATCCACCTGTCATATCGTCAAGTAGCGAGATGCCTGATTCTATTCCTGTTATATGTGTTTTGTGTTTGGTTAGTTCGTCGATTTTTTCTACAGTATCGGTAAGGATATCTTTAACCTGAATAAGGTCTTTCTTTTTTCCCGAATAATGAATATTGAAAATAAGTTGCTCAGCCTTATCTAGCAGTTCATCGACACCGGATGATTCTTCATAACACTGTTGTATAATTTGAGTAGAAATATTTATAAGTTTTCTTAGAAGAAACTTTTCAAGAACAATCTTTGCATAGTATTCAACATTTGCTGTAGATACAACAGATTCCACAAGTCTTTGCAGATAATCGAGTCCACCCAGTTCGTTAAGTTGTTCCCGTTTTTTTAATTCGTCCGATAATGTTAGAATGTCAACGGGAAAATTGTCCTCTACCAGAGTAACAATTGCGTTAAAAATCTTCTTGTGGATATCGGAATAAAAGTTATCATCACTGGATATTATTGAAAGGACATTATCGCATGCATCTCTATCCGACAGCATAGCACCCAGAACTGCAGCCTCTGCATCGAGGGATTGAGGAGGAACTTTTAGCGCCCCCTGTTTCTCATTTATTTTTGTCAATTTCCCTCCCGAGTAACCGTAATATAAATTTTGCATCTTCCCAGGTCTGCCGTTTATAGTTGGAATTTCTGAGAAGAAAACTTGGGTGGAATGTGGGAACAACCTTTATATCATTGTAATAGAAGAGTTTTCCTCTGATTTTCGATATAGGAATATTGGTTTCTATGAGTTTCTGAGCAGCAAATGTTCCGAGTGCACAGATTACCTCTGGTTTTATTATCTCTATCTGTCTGGCAAGGTAAGGAAAACAATTTTTTATCTCATTCCCCATGGGATTCCTGTTGTCTGGTGGTCTGCATTTCAGTATATTCGCAATGTAAACATCTTCCCTTGAAAATCCCATTGCCTCAATTATTTTTGTTAAGAGTTGCCCTGCTTTTCCAATAAAAACCCTTCCTTTTGCATCTTCATAGTATCCCGGAGCTTCTCCAATAAACATAAGGGAACTGTCAGGAGCACCTTCACCGAAGACATACTGTGTTTTTGTCTTGTAAAGTGGACATTTATGGCAGATTAAAACATCATTTTTGAGGGAAGAGAGTGCTTCTTCTTTCGATATTTCATACTCGACCTCTGTGATACCCAGATTAAGATAACCCGAAAGGGTATTCTTCAATGCTACCAATGGTTCTATTTTTTTGCTATCATTTTTCATAAACAGAATATCTTATCATATTTTTTTCTCTTTGTCAAACAAATTTAAAATTGGATTATTTCAAATATATACGGTAAATGGAACTGTTCTGGGGCTGAGATTATTTTATAAATATAGGGATATACGCCGCCGGGGAATCGAACCCCGAACCCACGGATTAAGAGTCCGTTGCTCTACCAATTGAGCCAGCGGCGCAATATTCACTATTTAACATAAAATTATAACCCTGTCAATAAATTTCCTTAACCATTTTTTAGTCTTTTCTTATACCTTTCCAAATTCTTTCTAAATGTTGTCTTTCTATATTTGATAGATGTTCATCGTTCAGTTTATATTCTAATTTTTTAATTATTGTTTTGATGTTGAATTACCACTTCCTGCATCGAGCATTCCGAAGATAGAAATGTTTCCTCTGGTATTTCGGGACCACTATAATATCTGACAATTACATTCTTCATTTCAGTATATAATAAACAAAAATAGCGTGTTTTTCCAGTAAAAAATCAGCATTTGAATATTTTTTTTGGTAAGGTCAGGTTTTAATCTTCCTATTTCCCCATTTACAAAAGGGAGACTAAGGGGAATCTTCCCTAATCACTTTTAAGCAAATCTGCCAATAACGAGCCTGTTACTTTTATAAGAAATTTTCTATTTTGCTTGTCTTAAAGATTATGGACGCTTTTCCCTTAAATCTTTTCGTGCTGCTGCTCATTTATAAAATCTTTTATAAAATTACTCTTGCTATGAATTAATGCAAGAATTTCAATCTTGTTTGGGAATAATTCATAAATTAGGCGATATGAATAAATAAGCAGTTCTCGTATATTAGGATCACCTATCTCAGGAACAATTCTACCAATTTTGGGAAATGTATTCAATATCCCAGATTTATCAACAATTTCTTGAGAAACTTTTTGCGCATAAAATTTGGAGTCTTTTTTAATGTATTCGTGAATTTGTTTCAGGTCAAGTTTGGCTGGTTTTGACCACTTTACCACGATTGCATTTCTCTCTTTAGGTCTTCAATAGAAATAGATTCGCCATGTTTCACAGCCTCTCTTCCTTTTTTAACTTTATCAATAACATAAAGTTCATACATTATGTCGTCAATATTTGCTGTTTCAGGTAATTTCAAGATGACTTTTATTGCTTCTTGCTTTAATGTTTCCATTCGTATACCTCCTCTTATATCTTCCCAGACCTTTCTCCGGCTCTTTTAATTAAAGATTTAACCATATCATTTATATACAACATAATAGATGGGATGTCAAACAAAAAAATTCAAACGCACATTTTCCCCTTGACTTCTTCTTGAAAAACTGCTATTTTTTATACAAGAGTTACAAGGATTTAGGATAAAGCCGTGATAAAACAGAGGTTTACACCACCTTGCAAAATATCGTTAAAAATGAGCGGGACTGAAGAGATGCACAAGGCAAGATTGTCCCTCCCGGCATCTACTTCCTCAAACTCAACGGCAAGTATGTTGGGAAAGTAGTGAAGGTGAGGTAAGAGATGTACCTATTACCCTAAACACTGCATTACGGTAATACAAAATTGAAGATGAAAAATGAGAAAAAATCAGCGTGGTAATGTAAAAAATTTAAAACAATTCCCTTGACATTTTATTTTGGATGTAATATAGTATTTCAACAATAGAAAAAGATGGAAATATACAAAAGGGGGCTTTTATGTGCAAATATCTATTAGTCTTGTCAGTTTGTCTGGTTAT
>Ga0209121_10006654_pt1 | contig 10089 bp, 8 predicted proteins | sample Cruoilmetagenom3_FD_187292 | JGI IMG/M metagenome (GOLD analysis project Ga0209121, IMG submission 187292) | Oil polluted marine microbial communities from Coal Oil Point, Santa Barbara, California, USA - Sample 3 (SPAdes) (version 2) | ecosystem: Environmental > Aquatic > Marine > Oil seeps ...
CGGGGAGGTGGCAGAGTGGTCGAATGCGGCGGTCTTGAAAACCGTTGAACGTGAGAGCGTTCCCGGGGTTCGAATCCCCGTCTCCCCGCCACCTACCATTGAAAACCCGTTCTCCGTTTTTGGCCGTGGTCGGGTTTTCTTGTTGTTTTCAAAGGTTGTAGCAGTTGGGCTGTTGACTGCTGCTACCGTGATCGGGCGGGAAATGGTTCTCTCTCCCCCGGTATTCTCCAAAGCTGTTGCCTAAGGGTGTTTTGGTTCACAGCTTTAAGTATCGGTAAAGCAAGGATAATTACGGCGGCCAAATTTCTGTAGTTCGATTTTTTTACGCGCTGAGCAGACAGGTCTGGGAGCGGAACTTGCATACAGATCAGGTGCTGTATCCACGATCTCACTGCCGCCTGCCTTGCCCTCAACTTTTTTGCTCAAACCTATGTTCAATGAGTACGATGGAAGCCCCTAAGAACAACCCGTTGTGGCAATATCTGTTCCAGTTGCGTCCTTTCGGGTTGTTTTCGCCTGCGGTTTTGGTCAGTTGCCCCTCCAATTTGAGTTTGCATCTTCGTGTGTCTGCCAAGCCGCCCCAATGGATAGCCGGTCATAATGGCCACAATTGCGGGCATGTGCGGTTCCAAGGCATCGGGGCTCGTCCCCCAACGACCAGCGAGTATCCGTTCAACAAGTTCGACATCCCCGCCGACTTCATTGAAAGCTTTGTCCACCTCAGTCCAACGGTCGAGAAAACAGCGCCTGACATGCGCTCTGGCAATCGAAAGGTGGCGATCTAGAAAGACTTCGTGAAGGAGTTTCAAAAGCTCTGTTTCAATTCTTTTGACTGAAGAGCCATGAGTACCAAACCGTTCGGCCAATGCCTCGGTCGTAGGCCTGCCCTGCAACGGCAAGGCTGTCCTTAACTGAAAGGTTTGAGACGCAATGGCCGACAACTGCCTGGCCTCCAAAACCCCGATTGCCGTGGGAACGATTTCTTCCAGAAAGTCTGCCGGAGAGTCTATTTCCCTTTCCGGAAAAATCGGAACCCCTGCCAGCCATGCATAGTTCTGCCAGTCGACATTGCCGCTCTCATCCACACTTTCTGCGAGAAATCCGACATGCTCGCGTGTGATGCGTGCGGGTCCACTTTTTTCAACATTCACATCACCGGAGGCCGCTGCATCCAGGAAATCCCCAACGTCAAAAATTCCTTCTTCAGCCAGTGCTCCTACGGCCTTTTTGATTTGCAGGTTTTTGAGCGGAGTGCCCTGCGCCGCCCCTGAGCCCTGCGAAAGAAGGTTAGCCTCGACTGTCATCGCCTGTCTGAATTCCATTCCGGTTGGAAGTTCACCAGTGATGATTGCGGTGATCAGCGGTAGTTGATCTTGAAAGGCTTCGCTGGAAACTCCCCACGCGGTTTCAAGCCCGATTATCAACTCATTCAGGGTCATGTCCGTATCGACTGATGCAAAATGTTCAGCCGCCTTGAGCCACGGGGCGGTGAATTCGGGGCGGAAATGATAAGGGGCCTTGGCGTAATCCCCATGGATCAAGGCGGCTGCCAGCCGCTTGAGTATCATGGCCTCTTTCTGTCGAACCCTTTCCCGCGTTATGCGAGTGGGCATCAGTTCGCCAAGGGCTTCCAAAGTTAGCCGTTCCGAGGGCGGCTTCATGATTCGGTTTTCCAAGATTATCCTGTTGTCCTCCGTTTCGCCGGAAAGGATCGTTTCTTCGATGACGAGAGGAAGGAGTGCGATCGTTTCTGAAAGTGAGCCTTCGAGGCGCTGTGACGGAAGAAGGGCCAATTGCATCACTTCGCAGTAAGTCTCCCAATCAATATCGCCGTTGGGCAGTTGCGCCTTTCCAAGTGCCTGCAGGGCTTCACCAATTCGGTTAATAGTTTTCATTCCCATGCTGGGAAGGCTCAACAGTCTTGAAGGAGGATATGTTGCGACATCTTCGATCGTCATCAGGCCTTGGTTGCGTATCATGTCTGATTTCTTACCGAGGTGCAGCACGCCCAAGTCCAAGGATCGAGTCCGTGCGGACAAAAGGTCTTCCAAAGGAGATTGCTCAATGGCCAAGTCATTCGTGACCCCATCGGATTCACTTATCGGTCGACCCCCGATCGGATGGCGGAGGGCCCATTCGTCCAAGGCCTCGGGGTTCTTCATTCTTTCCTTTGCCAAACCCGTCAACGCATCCCACAGCTCTGTCAGCTTTGTTGTTCCGAAACCCGAGGGAAATTCTGGAATGCCGATGCGCAACTGGTCGAGCAGAAGGCCGAATGTAGTGAGTCCAGCACGCTCCAACATGGCCCCGGCGTTTCCGAATGAGGCGCGATTAACTGCAAAACCGGGATGGTTTGTATCGATGTCCTTGAATTCGCTGCAATTGAAATACAATCCGCGTGGTAGAAAATTTGGGTGGCTGTAGTAAGATAACCAATCAACGTCATGTCCGGAAACGCACCCCAGCAACCTGAAACTGCTTAGCAATAATTCTTCGCGGGTTTCTTGCGACAAGTTCGGGCTGGCCAAAACGTTCATGATAGACGGAAGCTGGTTGCGGCCAAGCGCTTCAATTTGTCCGGTTGCTGTTGGACTCAGGTGGAGATGGCGAATACTGACACCGGCCGTCGCAAGACTCTTGGCCTCATTCCCATCTGAGATCACATGACTTTCGGAATCGCTGCCTGTCAATGTACGCGCCTCCAGCCCCGGAGGAGAATTTTAGTGGGAAGAGTCTGTGCCTGAGGAATGAAGAAAATGCGGTAAAACGGCTCATCATCATCCTTTGAGATCTCAACCTCATCTCCGGCGCGGGCACCGTTCTGGCGCAAGTAGGCCGTTAGGCAGGTGAGGCGATATTCATTTCGGGTACCCCGTTCGTCGTGCAGTTTATTGTTGTAGTAAATGTATTGAAGTTCCAGTTTTTCACCATCGTCATCCAGACAAACGATCGCGCGGCGGGGGTTCTTGACGCCGGGGTCCAGGCTGCCCAGAAAATCGCGGAATTCGCTGTCCCCCTTGGGTATCAGCATTCCAGCCTGATGGCTTTTGGTTTGGCCAGTGTCGTTGGCACTCAGTATTTTGCGGAATGCTTGCCGTGTCATTTTTTCCTCGGGCTGATATGGATGGCTTTTTCAAGGTCTTCTTCATCTCGGTTTGAGACCGGCACAATTTCATTTCCCATTTCATTCTTCCATGCGGAACGGTCGAGCATGACCCTTTCTATGGTATCCTCATAGTAGAGCCTATAAATCGTTACCGGCAGTGTTTGGCCTCTTCTGTGGGCCCGGGCGCTTGCCTGAGCCTCCAGAGCTGGGTTCCAGACCGGGGTCATGTGTATGACGACGGTGGCCGCAGTAATATTCAGTCCGGCCCCCGCCGCTTTCGGGTTGAGGACAAGGATCGCCGGTCCTTCATGGGCACCGAATTCATCAATGATCCCCTGGCGGTCCTCTTGCGGGGTGCTTCCGTTGATTGCTCCCCAGTATGCATCGGGCAAATCCTTGCCTGCCTGTCGCAGTATATCGCCCAACCTGTTGAACAGTGCAAAAACCAAGATCTTTTTCCCATTGCTAAAGGCCTCGCCGATCAGAGCCAAAGCACGCTCCACCTTGGTATTGACAAGTGGCAGTCCGGCATTCGCATCAATGATTGTGCCTTCGCCTTCATCATTTTCATCCTTGTTTGCCCTGAGCCAAGGATGTGCACAAACAAGCTGAAGCTGAAGTGTTGCAACAAGTGCGCCTGCAACCGGATATTTCGCCAAGGTTGCCTCACGGACGTATTCGTAGTGGTCAACAAGGTCGTCTTCCATTTCAAGCGGGACATCGATGTCGATCCGTTCAGGTAAGTCAGCCGCAACATCGGAAACTCTTCTCTTGATCATGATAGGGCCAACGATTTCGGCAACTTCCCTGGCCGTTTCGATCCCGTCGGGGTATCTTTCTTGGAATGCTCGCAAATCACCCAGCACTCCGGGAACGGCGAAATCAGCTAGGGACCACAGGTCCGCCAAACTGTTTTCTACTGGTGTTCCCGTCATCGGAATGGTTTTTCGACGCGGGATGGTGGCGACGTTTTTTCTACGAGCTGAATGCGGATTCTTGATCGCCTGTGCCTCATCGCTAATTACCCAAGACCACTCGAATGCGGCAAAGATCGAAATGTCGTTCACCATTGTATCGTAGGTGGTGATCACAACATTGGTGACCTGCAGTCCCCTGAAGGTTCCGGCTCTTTCCGGGCCGCGGTGGACAAGAATGGAAAGCGATGGAGCGAACCGCCTTATTTCCCGAACCCAGTTCGCAATGAGGCTGGTTGGGCAGATAATAAGGGCCGGAGCGCTCTCTTCCGGAACCTCCATCATCAGCAAGGCGATGATCTGAAGAGTTTTTCCCAGACCCATTTCGTCCGCAAGGATCAGGCCGCCATGTGAATTAGCAGTACCCGACATCCAAGCGACGCCCTTCGCTTGGTAAGGGTAGAGCTGGGCATCCAAGCCTTCGATCTCGATATCTCCGGGGCACCGCTCTGCAGCGGATGTTCCGGTTTCAAGGACCGTGTCTGAAAGCCGCAATTCGATGTCCGGGTCAACTTCAGCCAATTGCTCGCGCAGCATGCCATATTTGACATCCTGTGAGAGATCCGGCCCCAGCTTGGCGATCAGGGCTTCTGACACGTCTTTCGGAAGGGGCCTGATGATGTCACCATCCAATACCCAGTCATAATCGTTGGCTGGTGCGGGGATGAGCTTTTCGGCACCCCGAACCGTCCGGCGGGCAGCCAGTCTCGCAACCAGCCGTCCCTCGTGTTTTTCCAAAATCACGACAGGGTCGAGCACACGCTCGCTCACCCGAAGGCCCGGTGGCAGATCCTTGCTCAAATCCGCAAAACGCGGTGGCAACAGGGTAGGATCAATCGACATGTTCACCCATCAAGCTTTGGAGTTCCGGGATTGAGTACGGGATCGGTTTTCGGGTGTGCACGGCACGGTGGCAGTTGGGGCAAAGCGGTGCCAGGTCTGTCCGCGGGTCGTATTTGCGTGGCTCTCCTAACGATGAAAGCGGTTGCAAATGATGAACCTCAATGATTGAGCCCGCGGATCCGTAAAGCATCGAAGGCGTCAGACCACAGGATTTGCACGTATGGCCATGAATGCGCAAACACAGTAGCCTGTTTCTCGGGTTACGTTCGCGCTTCACAATTTCCCGTTTAGTTACAGTCCCTTCCAAGGCCCCGTCTTCGTCCTCATCTAGCACAACATCGTACCCGATGAGTTCTGCCATTGCGGCCATCATTGGCACAATTACTTCCCTGCAGGTTGCAATCATGGCATCTGGGTTATCAGAGCTTTCGGCATGCCTGAGCGTCGCGTGCATGCGAAACCCGCCATCGGAAACCAACCAGGAATCCATTGCCTGTCCCGGTATTTCCACTTGAGCCTCGGCCTTGATGCTTTCGATCAAGGATCGCGCAAGATTCATGTCTTCGTCTGGTGCCTCGGAAATCTGGTTGATGATCTGGCGTGCGAAATTTCCAAACCGCAATTCAACCCGGTGCGACTTGAGCCCCTTTGGTTTCAGTTCGATGACGGGCCCTTGATTTCTTTCCAGATCACTGAACCAGATACTGAGACCGGTGCGGAGTCCGTCAGGGCGTGTGGCCAGCGCAATTCCAGCCCCCGTACCTTCTGCAATTTCTGATGAGATCAGGTCTGTATGATTCTTGAGCATCTCACGTGCCGTCTTCCCCGATAACGTCGCCAATATCCTCTGAATCCGGGGTGGACAGATCACGAAGCAGTTTGCGCAGGTTTGATGAAACCTCTTCGCGTATGTCCGCAAAAATGGCTGCTAATTCTTCATTGGTATTGTTTTGTTCGGCCATGGCAAAAGCCCAGAGCAAGAGATCCATTCCCTGAACCGAATAGCCGCTGTCGGCGGCCCTCAGGTATATTTTCTGGTAGAAGTCATGATGCTTGTTCAGCAACACTGCCCCTACATGGCCCGCATCGCCCGCACTGCGGTAACTGGGTTCCCACAGATCTCCTGATGTGATCGTCTCAACCGGCTGTATGTACAGGTTTGCCGGATCAACATTGTTTTCAATTTTTTGTCGGATCTTGATCCGGCTGCCCCGATTGTTGGTGACTACAGCCGTCTGGGAACTGACATCCGTATCCTCGACATTTGCCTTTCGTGTATTCGGCGTGCCCGCAACGGCATTGTTCGCCGACTTGTGGTCAATTCTGGCGGCGGCAGCAGCCTTCTGTGTTTTCTTGCGGTAACGAAGGTTTGCCTCGCGTCGTGCGGGTGCAAGAAGATTCCCCAAGTACTCAGACAACGCCGGATCCAGTAGGATACGGGATTTCTTGACGTCTATGGAAAAAGCTTCGTCAAGTTCGTGGCCGAAGTCGAATTCGACACGAAGCAGGGACATGTGTGGGTCCAGCCCACCGAACACGCTCAACCACCCTCCGTTGCTAATGAGTCGGCCTTCGCGATAAATATAGAAACCTTGGCCTTGGTTCGAAATCCGAACCTTTTTCTTTTCATCATCCGCCAAGTCATCGCTGTGTGGCAGGATCCAAGCTGCCACCTGAGCCTCATGAGTGCTTTCATCTTCGACTTGGATTTCCATTGCTTGCGCAGTTTTCGAGAGGACCTGTTCGGATTTCTTCTTGAAGAACGGGTCCCATGGCTGAGCAATTTGGCCATCTACCGCGATTTCGATGTAGCGCTCCCGCTCATCGGATTGGTCCAGGAAACGATGGTAGATCATGCCGATGTGTGATCTGAGACCTTCTGCCAAACGCTTGACGGCAGCTTTTTCTTTTGCACCGCCGGGTTCATCATAGTTCTTTGTAAGGATACGGTCGCATTTCGACCAGATTACAAGGGTACCGGAGCCTGAACCGCACAGTTCATCAAAGGCCTCTTCTTCATCCGGTTCAACCGATGTCTGGCACATCTCCCACTGTCCGGTGTTTTCGACATGATCGAGATCCCACGTGAGCTTATTGAACCCGGCGTCACCGGACTTTCTTGATATGACTGTGAATTGGCGACATACGGAAGTGGAGGCGGTCTTAAGCCCAAGGCCGAACTTGCCTAAACTTTCGGGATTATCTCTTTTTGGTGCGCCGTAGCGCATGGCCATGAACACTCCGTCTGCATCCATACCCGAGCCATTGTCGCCAAAATACACAAATTTCTTGCCATCTTGGTGCAGATCAACTGACGCATTTATCAGCGTTGCGCCCGCGGCAATGGAATTGTCGATGATGTCGGCTGCCGCGGTACGAAAATTGTATCCCGTGTCACGAAGCCCATTTATCAGCCGGGGGGCATCCGGTTCATTAATCAAATCTCTGCTCATTCAATAGTCCTTGGCTCCCGTTTTTCGGGAAGCGTTGCCTCAGTTTCTTTGGCTTGTGCGCCCAATTCTCCAAATTTCTCGGCACTTTGCAACCACAGAGTGATGCCGTTGATGAGCTCAACCGTGTTTTTTTGCCGGGTTGCACATTCCCATATCACCAGCACCCGCCAACCCATCTCCAAAAGGGTGTGGATGTTTCGGGTATCCCGCTCCCTGTTGGCCAAGAGTTTGTGCCTCCAAAACTCGGCACGGGTACGCGGCATTTTAAAGTTCTTGCACTTCGCATGGGCATGCCAAAAACACCCATGCACAAATATGACGGCGCAATGTCGTCGAAGGACAAGATCGGGGCTTCCGGGAAGATCGCGACGGTGAAGCCGAAATCTGAAGCCTGCAGCGTGCAGGCCCCTGCGGATCAGAAGCTCCGGTTTTGTGTCCTTGCTCCGAATGCGGGACATCATTTCCGAACGCGAGAGTGCTTTTACGCTTCGTTCAGGCAATGTTCTTGCGAGGTTTTTTAAGTGCTACGGTATTGCGCAACCAAGGCTCCATGGCTTTGGCAACGGCGGTCGCCGCCGGTGCAGCAACAGCATTTCCAAATTGGCGATACGCCTGTGTGTCCGATACGGGAATTATCCAAGGACGATTGGATCCCTGCCTGTCAAACCCCATCAGGCGCGCGCATTCCCGTGGTGTCAGGCGACGAGGTATCCCATCTGCCTGCGCAATCAGAATTTCGGATCCATCCTTATAATATCTTGCAGACAATGTGCGTGCCACATCGTCGGGGCCGCGAATTCCGAAGCCGAAACCGTTGCCTTTGGCCCTGTGCTTTTCAGCGTATCGCTGCAGGTACTCCCAGAGCTTCGGCGTAAGGGTGTATTTCGTGGCCACCTTTGCCTGATCACCTGTGGTGTGTGGCTCCTCGGCAATCTCGGAGCCATCCTCCGGATGCAGGATATCCCGAAGTTTCGGGGGTGAAGTAGTCGGGAAAACAACATCATCCATGGTGAAGTTGGTTGGGTGGTCCCGGCGGAATCCAACGATGAAAATTCGCTCCCTGTGCTGCGGGACCCAGTGCCGGGCATCGATCACTCGATAGTCGACGTCATAATCTAGCTCGTCCAACGCATGCAGAATTACCCGCATGGTATTTCCCCGGTCATGGCTGAGAAGGTTTTTTACATTTTCCAACAAAAAAGCTTTTGGTCGGTGATGCCTCAGAATGCGTACAACGTCGAAAAATAATGTTCCTTGCGTTTCGTCGGCAAAACCGTGCGCCCTTCCAAGGGAATTTTTTTTGGATACTCCGGCAATCGAGAAGGGCTGGCACGGAAATCCTGCAAGGAGGACATCGTGTTCCGGAATGTCCTTCTCGTCTATTTTGGTAATATCGCCAAAGACTTCATGATCATCTTCGGGAAAATTTGCACGGTAGGTCTCTTGCGCAAATTTGTTCCACTCGGAAGTAAAAACACAACGTCCTCCGATGGCTTCGAAGCCGATCCTCAGCCCGCCTATTCCAGCAAATAATTCGATGAAGTTGAACATTGTGTCCGATGATGAACTCATATTTGCCAATCTTTGTTGAATCTGCAGGCCGTTACGGCATTGGAATTTCCCTGATAGCACATCATGCCCTGTGAAGGAGCGAAAAAGCTAGGCCGAAAACACGGAAAAACTCTCGGAAGCCGCTGACGATTCACGTCTCCGATGTGTTCGGGGAGGAAGCATTGGGCGGCTTGATCGAGTATGTCTTGAACTGCCCATCCCATTCCGCCGGAAATGGCTCCAACAGGGCTGCCAGTGTCAACTCTGGCGGCTGCACTCCCCCCAGGATCGCTTCAACAATATCCGGTGCCAACAGGCTGAGCCGCAGAACCCGCGTCATGTAGGAAAACCCCAGCTTCTCATGCTCCGCCAGTTCCTTGACGGTCGCAAACTCACCGCTTTCCAGCATGCGTTTCCAGCGGAACGCCCGCCCCAGCGCCTTGACCAGCGTGCCGTCGGCACGCGGACGCTGGACAGGAATATCTGTGGGCGTCACCACTTGCTTCCTGCCTCCGTATTTGCGGATTGTGAACGGAACATGCACCGATATCGTTTCCACCGAGTTCTTGTGGCGGGTCATGCCGCTTTCCCGACGTCGCGGGCCATTTCCTGAACTAGGCTGCTGAGCCCATCAACACGCAGGCGAACATCCAACCCGCCCAGACCGATATCAACGCGTTCCACCAGCAACTGAACAATGCGAGCCTGTTCAGCGGGGAACAGTTCGTCCCAGAGCGGATCAAGCTGAGTCAGCGCCTCGCGGACGGTGTCCTCGTTTATCTCGAGATCCGTGCGCTTCGCCGCCTTCCAGGTTCCGACGATGATTTCCGGCTGGCGAAAAACCGCCCGCAGATGGTCAACCACCGCAGCTTCTATTTCAGCGGCTGGCACACGGCCCACCGGGCATGTTCCGGCACCATGTCTCAGAACCGTCTGGCTGACGTAGTAGCGGTAGAGCCGGTTCTTCTTGCGTGTGTGCGTTGGCGAGAAGGCAGCGCCATCCGGTCCCCAGAGCAGGCCTTTCAGAAGCGCTGGCGTCTGCGCACGGGTATTGCTGGCGCGTTTGCGCGGGCTCTCGGTCAGAATGGCGTGCACCTTGTCCCAGAGTTTGCGCGGAATGATCCCTTTGTGCTGGCCGGGATAACTGTCGCCCTTGTGGACC
>Ga0209121_10006655_pt1 | contig 10088 bp, 5 predicted proteins | sample Cruoilmetagenom3_FD_187292 | JGI IMG/M metagenome (GOLD analysis project Ga0209121, IMG submission 187292) | Oil polluted marine microbial communities from Coal Oil Point, Santa Barbara, California, USA - Sample 3 (SPAdes) (version 2) | ecosystem: Environmental > Aquatic > Marine > Oil seeps ...
GCGACCGGAGGGAGCAAAGAATCTCGCTCCTGATGACAATTTGGTGCTGCGAAATGAGATTCTTCGTCGCTTCGCTCCTCAGAATGACGAAGTCTCGGGGCGGTTGTGGAGATGTGGGTAATCACCAACCGTCGCGGGGTGACAGGGACAGAGCACAAAGGCGAGGGGGCGAGCGGGCCGGCCTGTTGACTTCCGCGCCATGTTGCACTATACTGGAATTATCCCTGGACAGTGGTATCCAGATTTTGGAAGTCTCAGGAGTGTCTTGGACTGGCAAGCTTTGAGCTGATTTCAGGCCAAATTCGCCTTGGGAGACCCATCTCAAGACTTCCGAAGTCTTATGCTATTTTGAAGGAGGCGAAAAGATGTACAAACGGGGATTCTGGATCGGTGTAGGTGTGTTAGCGCTCCTGGCGCTGACCACGACGGTTGCGTGGGCATCCGGGGGAGGAGCCCCGGTCGGGCAGGAGGAGGCCGCAGCGGATTTGCTGTTGACTACCCTGGCTCCCCTCGTCGCCATCGCCACTGTCGTTGAACGGGTGCTGGAGGTGGTGTGGGAGCGCTGGGAGAAGGCGGGTATCTGGCCCAACCAGGCGGGTGTGCCGGATAGATCGGTCCCGGGCTACGTGATGAAAAAGAAAACGGGCTCTCACTGGTTGGGGACCCTGATCGCCGTGGTCGCCATCGGCCTGACCAACGTGCGCTTCTTTCGTCTGCTGGGTTTCGATGTCCTCTTCTCCGATCCCAGTCTGATGCTCTTCGATGCTGGCATCGGCGGCATCTTCGACGACTTCACCGTGGGCACGCTGATTGACTGGATACTGACGGCGGGCGTGATCGGCTGGGGCGGCACAGAACTCACCCATAGCGTCATCGAGGGGTTAGTCAAGGGCCGCAATCTCTGGAAGGAGATGGGGGAGGTCGAGGCGGGCCGCAAGTCCATCCTGGACGCCAAGTTCTTCAACGACTACGTCGTCCCAGAACTGGAGAAGCGGGGGATCTCAGCGGCGACGCTGCGTGAGGCCTTCCAGACGCTGAGCGCAGCCGGTGTGCCGGTGGATCAGTTCATCGGCTCAATGACGGCGGGCAAGGTGGACGAGTTCCTGGGCCAACTGGAGGCGGAACCAGAGACGGCCAGGACTGGCCAGGCCGTACGTACCCTGCTGGAAGGGGTGCCGCCCGAACAGGCGGTGGAGGTGCCCAACGTCCTCAACCTGCTCACTCCTGAGCAGAGGCAGCGTTTCCTGGGGGTTTGAGGGCAAAGACAGGACGCCCAGCCATAAATGGGACACGGATCAACACGGATCGCACGGATGTACACAGATAAAGACAAAAAATCCGTGAGAATCCGTTTCGCCTGCCTGTGCTCCGCCTGCCTGTGCCTTGGCAGACAGGCCTGCCTGTGCCTTGGCAGACAGGGCAGACAGGTCTATGTTCATCCGTGTGCTATTTGTGCCTGTTTTGGGAAGAGCCTGAGCAGTTACCCGGGTTTTTCTTGCCGGGCGACGATATGATAACACATCGCCCGCCCACCGTCAAGGCTTGCTGAGAGCTTGTCGAACGGTGCGGCAGGTTTCTTCAGTACATCAATGGTACATCCTATCAGCAAAACACGGGTTACTCCTGGAACGCATCAAGTGACGCGCAAGCTGGAAGCCTAGCAAGTGCCCAACCCAACCGAAGCCAAAACCAGAAAGGAACTCATAGATCCCGCCCTGAGAAAAGCAGGCTGGGATGTCAACAACCCTGACCAGGTTGGCATCGAGATCCCTGTAGATGGGTTTGACCCCCAGGCATGGAAAGCGCTCGAAGCCAAGTTGAACCGCTTGGGCGAGGCTGGTGTCCCCTATGAAGTCGAACTCCCCAAAGGGGTCAGTGACTACGTCCTCTACCGCCCCAACGGCGAGACCATCGCCGTCGTGGAAGCCAAACGCACCAGCGTTGACCCCCGGCTGGCCGAAGCCCAGGCCCAGTTCTACGTCACCGAAATCGAGAAGCAGCAGAGCTTCCGGCCCTTCGCCTTCATGACCAACGGGTATGACATCTATTTCTGGGACGTGGGCAGGGCCAACAAGCGCTTGGTGTACGGCTTCTTCTCCCCCAGCGATCTGGACAATTTACTCTACAGCCGGCAGAACCAGACGGTCCTGACCGAGGCCCCGGTCAACACGGCCATCACTGACCGGGTGTACCAGCAAGAGGGCATCCGGCGGGTGTGTGAGGCATTCGAGCAACGCAAGCGTAAGACGTTGCTGGTGATGGCCACCGGCACCGGGAAGACCCGCGTAGCGATGTCGCTGGTGGATATCTTCCTGCGTACCAACCAGGCGCGGCGGATACTGTTCGTCGCCGACCGGGATGCGCTGGTGCAACAGGCCGAGACGGAGGGATTTCACGATCATATCCCGGATGAACCCTGCACCCGCATCTACACCCATAGGATTGACAAAACGAACCGCCTCTACGTCGTCACGCTGCAGACGTTGAGCAAGTGCTTCGAGCAGTTTACGTCCGGCTTCTTTGACCTGATCATCTTCGACGAAGTCCACCGCTCCATTTTCAACAAGTGGAACGAGGTACTCCACTACTTCGATGCTCGAATGATCGGGCTGACCGCCACGCCCGCCGACTTCATAGACCGTAACACCTTTCTCGAATTCGAGTGCCACGATGGCAGGCCGACCTTCTTGTACGAGTACGACGACGCGATCAGAGACGGCTACCTGGTGGACTACAGACTGTACGTGGCCCGGACAAAGTTCCAGCGCCAGGGCATCCGGGGCGTTGATCTGAGCGAGGAGGAGCGTTACGCCCTGATTGAGCAGGGACTGGATCCCGACGGCATTGACTTCTCCGGCACTGACCTGGAGAGGGACGTCAGCAATCGCGACACCCTGCGCAAACAGTGGGAGGAGATCTGGGAGGTCTGCTACAAGGATGAATCGGGACAACTGCCCGGCAAAACGATCGTCTTTGCCATGACCCAGGAGCACGCCCTGCGCCTGGCGGACGTGTTCGAGGAGATGTACCCCCAGTATCCCGGCCTGGTGCAGGTGATCACCTACAAGTCGGAGTACAAGGGCACGCTGATCGAGAGGTTCAAGAAAGAGAATCTGCCCCGCATCGCCATCTCTGTGGATATGCTGGAGACCGGGGTGAACGTGCCGGAGGCGGTCAACCTGGTCTTTATGAGGCCGGTGCATTCACGGATCAAGCTGGAGCAGATGATCGGCCGGGGCACCCGCAGCCACGCGATCTGTAAACATCCAGAATGGTTGCCCGATGGTCACAAGAAGGAGTTCCTGATCATTGATTTCTGGGAGAACGACTTCAGCAAGCGCCCGCAGGAACAAGTGGCCCAGAGCCTGCCGGTGCTGGTGACCATCTTCAACACCCGGCTCAAATTGCTGGAGCTGTACCTGGGTGAAAAGACCCTTTGGGTTTCTGAGACCCAAAGGGTCTGCGCCGACTTGCGCGCCCAGATCGCGCTTATCCCCACTGATTCCTTCTCCGTCAAGCGGGTTTATCCCGATATTGAGCAGGCCTGGGGAGACGGGTTCTGGCGTTACCTCACCCCGGACAAGCTATCGTTTCTCAAGCTCAAGGTGGGGCCATTGCTGCGGTACGCGCCCGGCGTGGACGTCCAGGCGGCCACGTTTACCAGCAAGGTGGAGCGGCTCAAGCTCCGAATCCTGACTGGCCGAGACCCCTCCGCCACGGCCCAATCCATCGCTGAGGACGTGGGGCGCTTACCGGAGTTCGTCTACGAAGACCCACGGCGTGAGCAGGCCGCCAGGCTGTGCCTCACGCCCCAGTTGCAGACCGCCACCGTGGCCGAACTGAACCAGGTGATTGAAACGCTGGCCGACCAGATGAAGAACCGGCGCGCCAAGCCCAACACTTTCCTGGAGCTCGACCTGCCTGACTTTGTCGAAATGCGCGGCTATATTTTGCTGTACGGCGGCAGCCAGCCGGTGTACGTCGAGGAGTATCGCCGGCGCGTCGAGCAGCGGATTCTCGACCTTGCGGCCAGCCATCCCACCATCGAGGCCATTGGTCGTGGCGAGCCGGTCACCGACCTGCAATTGATCGAACTGGAACGCACCTTGCGGCAGGAGTTGGGCGGCGGCGACGTGGAACTATCGGAGGCCAACATCCGGAAAGCGTACGGGCTCAAGGTGGGCAGCCTGCTGGAGTTTCTGCGTCGCCTGCTGGAAATAGAGGGCATCCCCGATTATGGTGACATCGTGCGCCGCCAGTTTGAGGTGTACATCGCCGGACGTCCATTATTCAACGCCGATCAGATTCGCTTCCTGCGGGCAGTGCAAAACGTCTTCCTGCAAAAACGACGCCTGGAATTGCCCGATCTATACGACCCACCGCTGACCAGCTTTGGCGATGATGCCGTAGAGCGGTGGTTTACCCAAGACCAGGTGAGTGAAATGCTGGCCTTTGTCGAGACCCTAAGGGTTTTCTGAAACCCTTAGGGTCTTGTTGATCACGGAGGAACCCAATGTCCAAACCAATCCCTCTCCAATACGGCAAGTACTACCACATCTACAACCGAGGCAACAACCGGGAAAACATCTTTTTCGGAAAACGCAACTATCGCTACTTCCTGGAACTCTACACTAAGTACATCGTACCGATAGCCGACACCTACGTCTACTGTCTACTGCGCAACCATTTCCATTTCATGGTACGTATCAAAACGGTGGAGGAGCAGGAGACCCTTAGGGTTTCTGAAACCCTAAGGGTCTTAAAGCCGAGCCAGCAGTTCGGGAACCTTTTTAATGCATACGCCAAAGCGATCAATAAGGCATACAATCGCACCGGAAGCCTCTTCCAAAACCCCTTCGGACGCATTGAAGTCGCCTCCGACGCCTATTTCATCTGGTTGGTGATGTACATCCACCAGAACCCGCAGAAGCACGGCTTTGTAGACGATTTCCGCACCTGGCCCTACTCATCGTATCAGACGCTTCTGTCCACCAAACCGACGCGCCTGGAGAGAGACGACGTATTGGCGTGGTTTGATGGCGTGGACAACTTTGTGGCATTGCACTTGCAGGAAGTCACTGGACAGCAGGTTGCCTTGTGGGTGCCGGAGGATTAGACCCTAAGGGTTTCAGAAAACCCTTAGGGTCTAGAAGGGTCTGAGGAGAACTCCCTATGCTCACCGATCCCAAACTACGCTCTCAAGTTGACCAACTGTGGGACAAGCTCTGGACAGGCGGGCTCTCGAACCCGCTCGACGCCATTGAGCAACTCTCGTACCTGTTCTTCCTCAAACGGCTGGACGACGTCGAGAACCGGAACGAACGCCAGGCTCAGCGCCGCGGACAGCTTTACCTGCCCCGCATCCCGATGGAGATGCGCTGGGGACATTGGACGCATTTCAAGGCCGAGGACGCGCTCAAGCACGTCAAGGAAGAAGTCTTCCCCTGGTTCAAGGAAATGGGGGAGGGGGGCAGCTCCTTCGAGCGGTACATGAAAAACGCCGAGTTCAAGATCAACAAGCCCAGCCTGCTGATCGAAGCCTGCCAGATGATAAACCAGATGCAGATCTCGGCCCAGAACCAGGACGTGCAGGGCGATCTGTACGAGTATCTCCTGAGCAAGCTGAACACCGCCGGGCGCAGCGGCCAGTTCCGCACGCCGCGCCACATCATCCGTTTGATGGTGCAGATGATCGGCCCTCGTCCCGGCGAGCGCACCGGCGACCTGGCGGCGGGCACCTGCGGCTTCCTGGTCAACGCCTACCAGTTCATCCTGGAGCAGCACACCTCCCCCGATATCCTGGAATACGACGAGCAGGGCTGGCCCCACAACCTGGTCGGCGATCTGCTGACAAACGAGCAGCGGGCGTTCCTGCAAGGGGAGGCCTTCCGCGGCTACGACAACGACTCCGGGATGACCATGCTGCGCATCGGCTCGATGAATCTGATGCTGCACGGCATCGAGTACCCCCGCTTCTTCTACATGGACACGCTCTCGAAGGATTTCACCGAGGCGCGCGATTACGACGTGATCCTGATGAATCCGCCCTTCAAGGGCGCGGTGGACAAGGGCAGCGTCAGCGACACGCTGCCGGGCAACACCCGCAAGTCGGAGTTGCTGTTCGTGCATCTGATCCTGCGGGCGCTGGATATGGGCGGGCGCTGCGCGGTGATCGTGCCCGATGGCGTGCTCTTTGGCTCCAGCCGGGCGCACGTCGAACTGCGCCGGAAGCTGATCGAGGAGAACCGGCTCGATGGCGTGGTCTCAATGCCTGGCGGCGTGTTCAAGCCCTACGCGGGGGTCTCGACGGCGGTGCTGCTCTTCACCCGTGGCGCGACGACTGACCGCGTATGGTTCTACGACATGGCCTACGACGGCTTCTCGCTGGACGACAAGCGGAAGCCCGTGCCCGAGAACGACATCCCCGACATCCTGGACTGTTGGCACCACCGGCACGACGCCAGCTTCCAGGCCACACGCCAGGCCTGCCTGGAGGCTCTCCGTGTCCAGGTTGCGCCCCTGAAAGCCGAACGCTTGAAGCTGCAAGCCGAGATCAACCGCTTGACCTTCGAAAGCGTGATAGCCGAAGGCCCCGAAGACCCCGAAGACCCTAAGGGTTTCGGAAAACCCTTAGGGTCTGCCAATGACGAACTGGCCGGCCTCGATGCCCAGATCGCCCCCCTCCAGGCGCAGATGGATCAACTGACCCGCCAGTTCTGGGTGACCAGGGGACAGGTCGCGGCCAACAAGTACGACCTCTCCGCCAGCCGCTACCGCCAGGCGGAGCAGGACGAGGTCTATTACGAGAAGCCCCAGGTGACGCTGGAGCGGTTGCTGGAGTTGGAGCGGGTGATGGGTGAGGAAGTGCGAGAGCTTCTCAAAGACCTGACAGGTTTCGGAAAACCTGTCAGGTCTGCAAGCGGGTGACGATGGAATGGCTGTTGGAGTTGGAGCGGGTGATGGGTGAGGAGGTGCGAGAGCTTCTCAAAGAAGACCTGACAGGTTTCGGAAAACCTGTCAGGTCTGCAAGCGGGTGACGCTGGAGCGGTTGTTGGAATTGGAGCGGGTGATTGCTGAAGAGATTCAAGAGATTGAGGAGCTTCTAAGTTGAAAGAAGCGGTATTGGGAGCTATCTGCGAGATTAACCCCAGAAAAGCTCAAGGGCTAGATCCTGAGAGTGAGTGTTCCTTCATTCCAATGGATCACGTTGATGATTACTTCGGTGCCATTACAAGGATGTCATTACGACAAGTTGCTGAAGTGGAAAAAGGATACACATACTTTCAAGATGGAGATGTTCTGTTTGCAAAAATCACCCCGTGTATGGAGAACGGCAAGTGCGCTATTGCCAAGAATCTAGTCAATGGTATCGGATTTGGGTCTACAGAGTTCCACGTCATCCGTGCGAAAGAGTCGGTGATCCCTGAATGGGTTTACTACTACCTGCGTCAAGAAACAACAAGAAAGAAAGCAGAGCGAAGCATGACTGGCTCTGCTGGACAAAGGCGCGTTCCAAGCAAGTTTCTCAAGAAGGAACTTGTCCCTCTCCCCCCCCTCCCCGAACAAAAGCGCATCGCCGCCATCCTGGCCAAAGCGGATCGGTTGCGCCGTCTGCGCCGCACTGCCCGCGACCTCAGCGACACTTACCTGCAATCGGTCTTCCTGGAGATGTTTGGGGATCCGGTATCGAATCCGATGGGGTGGGAGAGAGCAGGTGTTTCAGATCTGGGCAGAGTTCAGACTGGTAACACTCCTTCAAGAAGTGATCCTAAGAATTATGGCAGTTACATCGAATGGATAAAATCTGATAACATCGCCAATGACGAGATGTTCGTTACCCGAAGTCGAGAGATGCTGTCAGAGAAAGGGCTCAGAAAGGGACGTTTTGTAGAGCCCGGGTCAATTCTCGTAACTTGTATTGCTGGAAGTCCAACATCAATTGGTAATATTGCGTTGACAGATCGCAAGGTGGCATTCAATCAACAGATTAACGCTGTAACACCACACAAAGATGTGGACTCGACCTTCTTATATGGACTCTTCAGGGTGGCCAAGCCACTTGTCCAGAGAAACACTACACTCGGGATGAAGCGCATCATTACTAAGTCGAAGTTTGAGAAGCTGGTTCTCATCAAGCCGCCTCTCTCCCTCCAACAGCAATTCGCCCGCATCGTTCACAAATTCGAGCGCTTGCGCGCCCAGCAACGCGAAGCCGAGCGCCAGGCCGAGCATCTGTTCCAAACGCTGCTGCAGCGGGCGTTTCGGGGGGAGTTGTGAACCACGAAACTCATGAAAGGACACGAAGGACGCGAAGGGCTTTCGTGCGTTTCGCGCCTTTTCGGGCTATTCGTGTTCCAAACGCTGCTGCACGGTGTTCTTTTCCTCTACCTACGGCTCCCATCCCCGCGCGACGAACGGCAGCCATAAGATACGCGTCTGCATGACTGCCTCCCGGCGTGTGAAGGGGCCCAGAATGCTCCCGGCGATCTCGGCCGTGTTGGTCAGCGGCACGCCGAGGGGCGTCGCCGCTGTGGGGGAAAGCGTGTAGGTCACGCGCACCTCGTCGCCCGGCGTGACCGTCCCGCTCCAGTGGATCTGTCCGCCTGCGTAGGTCGGCGTGGGGCCGGAGGTGGCTGCCAGCGTCCCCGTCAGCACGACCATCTCCGCCGGGAGAGTGTCGGTCAGCGCGGCACTGGCCGCCCGGTTGCCGGTGTTGCTGATGACGACGGTGTACGCGACGGTCTGGTCGGGATGGAAGAGCCCGGGCGTGGCGGACTTGCGCGAGGTGACCAGCACCGGCGCGGGCTCGGTCAAAACTGTCGTGAACGTTTGCCCCCATTCCTCGTCGCCGAACGGCTCCTCGTTGCCCACCTGGTCGCGGGCGCGGGCGCGGAAGAAGTAGGTGTGGCCGTGGATGCCGGTGAACGTGTCTGAAATGGCGGTCGTATCGGTCAGCCAATCGGCCCAGGTTCCCTCGTAGCCATCGCGCCCCTGCACGTCGTAGGCCCCGATGCCTGACCAGGTGTCCTGTCCGGTCCAGTTCACGGTGAAATCGGGCGTCTCCACCCACGGCGACAGCGGCTCGACCGACGAGGTGGGCGGCAGGCAGTCCTGGGGATTGACCGCCGCCAGCAAATTCCCCTCGCTGTCCAGGTAGACGAAGGCCACGCCATCCAGCGCCCCTCCCCCCGTCGGCACCGACGCCGTGAAAGGCTCCCCCGGCCCGATGGCTGGCAACTCCCAACGGGCTAGTTCGGTGCAGTCGTCCCGGTCCCAGACGTAGAGCGTGCTCGTGCCAGCGGCGCGGGGCGCGGTGGAATGTACGCCGACGTAGAAGTGCCCGTCGCTTTCGTGGACGCCCAGCGCGGCCTCGGCCGTCGCCGCGCTCAGTTGGCCGATGTCGCCGACGGGATACCAGTACTCGGTCCATTCCAGTGACTGCCCGGCCGCGATGGTCGCCGTGTCCCAGAAGGTCGGCGCGACGCCGCCGTGCAGTTCGACGTAGGTGGAGCCGTCGTCGGTCCAGGTGTTCGAGGGGATCGGGTCCGACCAGCCGAAGCCAAACCCTTTGCTGCCACGGGCCACGCCGGAGGGGAAGACCCGCGCCAGCCCCTCGTTCGCACCGGTGTCGTAGGCGCCGATGAAGTCAGCCGCTGCCTGGGGCTGCTCGAAGAAGCCCAGCCACCGGTTCCAGTTGCCCAGGCGGGAGTAGTCGCGCCCATCGTGCATCGGCCAGTCCATCGGCTGACCTTCGCCGGGTAGGTAGCCGTCGCCTTTGGAGTGCACCGTCACCTGGTCGGCGTTGAAGACGAAGTGCAGGTCGGGGCCTGCGGTGTTGGCCGCGCCAGGGGTGAGCGCCGCGTTGAGCCAGAACTTGTAATCGAGGTCGCCTGCGGTGGGATTCTCGATGCGCGGGGTGACCGCCAGGTAGCCCCGGCCGGCTGGCAGGTGCAACGTGAGGGTGGCGCGGATGCGGTCGCTGGCGGTCGTATCCTGCAGCGTGACGGTGACGCCTGACGTCCCCCCCAGTGGGGGGGAGTAATCCCACGGCTCGCCCCACTCGTAGCCGTGCTCCTCCACCGGCAGGC
>Ga0209121_10006656_pt1 | contig 10088 bp, 8 predicted proteins | sample Cruoilmetagenom3_FD_187292 | JGI IMG/M metagenome (GOLD analysis project Ga0209121, IMG submission 187292) | Oil polluted marine microbial communities from Coal Oil Point, Santa Barbara, California, USA - Sample 3 (SPAdes) (version 2) | ecosystem: Environmental > Aquatic > Marine > Oil seeps ...
CAGGTGGCTTCCGCAACAGGAGACCAGCAGCATCACCCGGTGTCACGATCTCCATCGTAAACGAACGATTCTGCCAGACCACTTCGTTGACCTGCCGCTCAACGCGGAAGACCGCCTCCCAAGCCAGGGTTTCCAAATCCAGATCTATCGTGCTGGACTCTCGACCCAGGTGAAAGCCAATCGTATGCCCACCCATGAGGTCCTCAAAGGCGGCAGAGAGCAGATGCTGTCCGGAGTGTTGCTGCATGTGGTCAAACCGGCGATCCCAATCAATCTCGCCAAACACCTCCTGCACATCTGCTACAAGAGGGTTGTCAAGAAAATGCCAGATCTTACCGTCCTCTGCCTCTTGTACATCAACCACGGGGATAGTGCCCAATGACCCGGTATCGTGAGGTTGTCCGCCCGACGTCGGGTAAAACGCGGTCTGGTCCAGACAGACAGCGGGCCTGAGCACACCATCCCCCCTGTCCATCTGCTGCTGCGCGATCACGCGAGCCGTGAAAGCCCGGCAGGTTGCGTCGTAGTAGTACAGCCGGTGCGTCATCGTTCTACCTCTGCACGATTCTCGACATTCAGCAGCAACGTCCGCGGGATAGCGAAAGTGAAGCGCGTCCCTTGCTCGACCTCGCTCTGCAGCCCAATACGCCCACCATGGGCCTCAACCGCCAGCTTGCAGAACGCCAGCCCGATGCCGGCCCCTTTGGTATTGCGGGACTCACCACGAACGAAGAGCTCAAAGACATGCTCACGAAGATCCGGCGCGATGCCGTGGCCATTGTCGATAACAGAAAACAGCATCTCATCGTCGTTCATAGAGATATCGACTCTGACCTCACCACCATCCCGGTTGTATTTCACCGCGTTGGAAAGCAGGTTCACCATCACACGTCGCAGCAGGTCTGCATCGCCATTTAGCGTCGTGACCTCTGGGGCCAAATGCACGGACAACTTCTGGTTGCGACGCCGCACCGAGGAGATCACCGTCTCAACCGCCTCGTCTACCATCGTCTTCACATTGATCTCCACGATCGCCAGGTCACGTTCGTTGGCATTGAGACTAGCCGATTCCAGGATATCGCTGATCAGCTGCTCCATCCTGCGAGCCGTCCGAAGACCGATGCCCAGGACCTGCTCAATCGGCATCGTCACATCGCGCTCGCGCCAAGCCGTGAGCACTAACTCCATACTATTCTGAATACTGCCCAAAGGCGACCGCAGATCGTGAACCACCATCTGCATCAGCTCCTGCCGCGCCCTCGCCCGGTCAACTTGATGGGTGATGTCGTGGCCGATCCACAGATAGGCTCCATCCGGCCGGTAATCCGGCAGATACAGGAGACGGGCCTCCATAACCTGATCTTGTTCCGGAGAGGAGGATTCCCATGCCACAACCCCGTTGTCTCGCGCCTTCCGGCTGAGTTCGCCAAACTCGGACATACTCATACCCATCCGGGCCAGGTCAAACGCCGCGGGCTTTTCTCCGCATAGCCCCAGCAATGACTGCGCAGCCAGATTCACCTCAAGCCATTGTCCATCGTTGGACAGAACCACGATGGGATCGAGGTTGAGATCAAAGAGGCGCTGGTAGCGCGTCTCGACGTGTCTTACACGTTCAGAGAGCTCAGCATTGTCGATGATCGGAGCGACCAGCAGCGCTATCGTCTCGACCAGATCACCCGCGATTTGCATATCGGTCTCAGGGGTCGGATTGATGAACTCAAGGACTCCACGCACCTCACCGCGAACGATCATAGGGACAGCCAGGATCGACCGGGTATTGAAGCCGGTGCGCCGGTCAATGTACGGGCAGAATCGAGCATCCACGGTGACATCGGGGATCCAGAGTGGTTGAGCATGAGCGGTGACCCACCCCACAATCCCGACGCCGGAGGCCAGATGCAGCCCCACAACCTGCTCCGCGCAGCTGCCGCTGGCAGCGCAGAACGTCACGGCTCCCCCCGTGTCGACGCGGGCAATGGATACCGCCTCCGGACCCCAATGCACGCGAATAAGGTGCACAAGCTGCTGCAGTACCTCGCACCCGGTGTCACCATCGCTGGTGCTCCGGATCACATTGAGCAGGAACTGCAGATCTGGGTTCCGGTCAACCGTACTCACAATCTACTCCCCCGAGTCAAAACTCACAATTTCCTTGCCGCGCAACCGCTCCAGGATCTTTTCTGTAACGAGATCCAAATGATCGGAATTGGCCACGAAGTCGAGGCGATCTGCGGGAATGGTAAGAACCGGACAGAGCGAGAAATGCTCCATCCAATCTTCATACAGGTGATTCAGTTGCGTGAGGTAGGCATCGTCGATGCCACGCTCGAATGCCCGACCTCGCTGCTGAATACGTGATCTCAGAGTATCCACCGAAGCACTCAGGTAGATGACCAAGTTCGGTGGCGGCAGAATCGCCGTGACAGCCCTATAGAGTTCGTTGTACGTCGCATAGTCACGCTCTGACATCGAGCCCTGAATGTAGAGATTCCGGGCGAAGATCTCGGCGTCCTCATAAACCGTGCGGTCCTGGATGACGGAGTTCGGTCGCTCCAGGAGCTGACGATGATGCCGCAGCCGCCGCGCCATGAAGAAGACCTGCGAGTGGAAGCTCCACTTCTCCATATCCTCATAGAAATCCGCAAGGTAGGGATTATCGCTCACCCCTTCCAAGAACGGTTCCCAGTTAAGCCGCTGGCTCAACAGAGAGGTCAACGTCGACTTCCCAGCACCGATGTTGCCGGCCACTGCAATGAAGTACTTGGTCACAGTTCGCTCCGTTCGTTCTATTGCCCGCCATGAGTACCCGAACCCTCGTCACTTCGGGCGCCCTGCTCCAGCTCTACCCCAGTGCGCTCAGCAAGAATCAGCAGCGCCCGGTTAGCATCGCGCAGTGCGTCCCGCACTGACATCGGCGCACCCGCCGGTCCCACCGGAGCCTGCTGAGCCAGGGCCCCACCGATGTGCCCCACAGATTCCACCAGGGCCAGGAAGTCGCCCAGCGCTTGCCAATTCGCCTTGGTCCGTGGCTCCGGCAAGGGCTCAGAGACAAGCTGCCACGCGGGTCGTGGCGGCACAGGGAAAGTGATCTGGGGCAATGTTGGCTGACGCACACCCGCTAGCGTGGACCGTATCCGCTGTTCAACCGCGTCCAAGTCATCAGGGTTCCGTACGAAGTCCAGAGAATCCGACTCAATGACCAACAGCGGCGTTGCATTGTAATCAGCAAATAGATGTTCATACCCGTGCCGCAGCGCCGCGATGTAGTTCTGATCCATCTGCCGCTCAAAGGTGCGGTCGCGCATCGCGATCCGCGCCATCAGTGTATCCACCTGGGCCCGCAGGTAGACCACCAAGTCGGGGGCACGAACCTTCTCCGCGAGCGCCTCGTAGAGCCGATCGTACATCTCGAGCTCATCCGAGCTCTCGATATTCAGATGCGCAAACAACCGGTCCTTCTCAAAAAAGTAGTCGGAAATGAGCGTGCCGTGGGCCAGCTGTCGTGCGGAAACCTGCTGCTGACGATACCGGCTCAACAGGAAGAAGAGCTGAGTCTGGAACGCGTAGCGCGCGCGATCGCCGTAGAAGTCGGATAGAAAAGGGTTCTCATCAAATGCCTCAAGAACAGCCTCCGCCCGGAGTCGCGGCTGCAGCAGCCGCACGAGAGTAGTCTTGCCGACGCCGATGACGCCCTCAATCGCAATACACGGATGTTTGGTCAATTCAGCCAAGACAATCTCCCCAGGTGTGTGGCTTTATGTTACTTCAGCATACTATCAACCAGCCGGATGTCAACGGAGACACTTTTTACCAGCCGAAACGAGCGAAATCCGCTATGTATTGTGCCGACCGCCTACTGACGGCGACTGGGGACCGCCGCACCCCAATGCGGCTCTCTCCGGGACCTGAAATACGCGCAAACTATCCGCGAATGTCGGCCGTGCCTAGTGCCTACCGGCACGGGCAAGCGCGGCGTCGCTCCCGGCCAGATAACCACTGCTGAACGCAGCCTGGAGATTGAATCCGCCGGTGTCAGCAGCCAGATCGAGCACCTCCCCCACGGGATACAGACCAGCCACCTTCTTGGAGGCGAAGGAGACCGGATCGACCTCGTTGAGCGCCACCCCTCCCGCCGTCACCATCCCGGCCGCCAGGGGAAGCGATCCGGAAATGATCCAACGGAAGTTCTTGATCAGAGCCACGATCTTCTCCCGTTCTTCGACGCGGATACGGTGGACGTGCCGATCATCTTCCAGCCCGCTGAGATCCGCAAGGACATCGGCGAGAGATGCGGGCACCCAGCCCTGCAGCAGCGTTCGCAGCCGCTGGTGCGAATGCGCCTCAAACTCGCGCTGGAGGCGATTGTGGACAGCCTCCTCGCTCATGCCGGGTTTGAGATCGATCGAGAGCGTTACCGGCTGCCCCTTGCGCAGAGTTTCTACGACTGCGCCGGATGCTGTCAGGATCAGGGGCCCCGAAACACCGAAATGCGTGAAGAGCATCTCCCCGGTGTCGGGCATCGGGTAGGGCATACGCAGTTCGCGCACTTTGCCCTTGGCATTCTCCGTCCAGAAAGTACAACGGACGTTTCGGAGACTGACGCCCTGAAGCGCCTTGGCTATCGAGCGCTCTGTTACCGTGAGGGGGACCAGGGCAGGACGTAGCGGCTGGATGGTATGGCCGAGGGACTGTGCCATCAAGTATCCCTGCCCCGTCGACCCGGTATCAGGCCACGAAGCCCCACCGGTCGCCAGGATCACGGCACCCGCAGTGACCCGGCTCGCATTAGCCAACTGGACCCCTTTCACACGGCCGTTCTCGACGGCGATCTCACGCACTTCGGACCTGTAACGGACATCAACACCGTACTCCGCACCATAGCGGAGCAAGGCATCCCGCACATCACTGGCCTGACTCGAGGTCGGGAAGATCCGTCCGCCGCGCTCGGTCTGGGTGTCAACACCGTACCGTGCCAACAGCTCAAGTAACTCGTCACGGAAGAAGCGATGAAAGGCGTTTATCAGGAAGCGACCATTGCGGCCGTAGTGAGAGAGGAACTGGTTCAACGGTGCCGCATTGGTGATGTTACAGCGGGACTTGCCGCTCACGAGGATTTTCTTGCCGGCCTCGTTCATTTTCTCCAGAAGCACAACGTCAGCGCCGAGCTCGGCAGCCCGTCCGGCAGCCATCAGACCAGCAGCACCAGCTCCAATAACCGCAACACGCTCAGCCATCCACGCCTCCAGCCCCCACAGTCGTTGCCGCGCTCAGTCCCAACACAATCAACCTCAGCGATTCGGATTCGCTCTCGTTACAGACACTGTACAACTCACCTGCAATGATGAGCACGGCATCCCTCGTACGCAGCGGACGTGCCACACTCGGGCTCCCGGATGACGGACGGTGATACAACACACCACAGCCAGCTACAACATACAATACCGTATCCTGATTCTGATAATTCCAGTCGCCGGTAGCAGATTCCGGTGCCAATGCCAGTTCCTGAACAAAGCGGAAAAAGCGTCCGGCCAACAGCCCCTCAGCAGTGCCGGACTGCTCGCTGAAAAGCCAGCGCACTACAACGTCCCCGTGATCCACCTTTGGGATCGCCGCACCCCAGTGCGGCTCTCTGGACGGCGTATCCGCCGGCACGTGTACCGCAGGATCAGCAGTCTGCTGAAGAACCCTCTTGATCGATGTCGATCGTTTGTAGATCACGCCCGAGACGTGATCAAGCGGCGCCCGATTGATGTTCGCGCGACCATCCTCTCCCCAAAACTCGGCCTCGGGAACCGGGGCGGGCTCCCAGAGTTGTTCATCATCCGCCACGCACTCACTCCTTTGTCCGCAATCCGAGAGAAACGCCGGCCGTGGCCGGAGGTCTCGGGCTTTGATTCTGAATCTCACCGGCCTGACGTCATAACGAACCTATGCCGGCGATGTCCACAGCGTCCGCTTACGACACCTTCGTCTTCTGGCTCAACGTGCCGCCGTCACGGCGGTGCATAACCGCAACGATCTCCGACACAATCGACAGCGCGATCATCGAAGGCGTCCTGCCTCCGATATTCAGCCCGACGGGCCCATGAATCCGCGCCAGATCCTGCTCCTTGAAACCGGCCTGCATCAGATCGTCACGCCGGTCTGCCTGGGTCTTGCGGCTTCCGAGGAACCCAATATAGAAGGCCCGGCTCTTCAAGGCCAGGGTCAAAGCCGGGATGTCGAACTTCGGGTCGTGGAACAACACGACCACGGCCCAACTGGGCCCCAGATCCTGGAACTTGAAGGCATCCTGAGGCCAGCCAAACCGCAATTCAGCACTCGGGAAGCGCTCCTCCTGCATAAACGTGCGCCGCGCATCGCTGACGATCACGCGGAAACCAGTCACCCGTCCGATCTCGGCCAGCGAAATCGCGATATCCGTAGCGCCAAAGACCAACAGCACGGGCGGCGGGGGGATCACCTCGATCAGAACCTTGCCCTGAGGATATGTATGCTGCTTCACATACGGCCCCGGCCACGCGGCGGCGATGTCCATCAGGACCTGGCCATCCAGGTCAGCATTGCCCAGCGTGCCCAACGTCTCGCCGCCATCGCGGTGCAGGAGATGCTGAGGACGATCGGTGCGCGAAGCGAAGGCGACCGACCGCTGGGCCTCGACCTCATCCAGCAGAACATCATAGAGCTCGCTCCAGCGCTCGACCAGGACATCGATGGCGCCTCCACAGGAGAGCCCCACCGACCAAGCATCCTCATCACCTATCCCATAGGAGGGATTACGAATGGCAACGGAGCCACTGAGCACAGCCTCCATCTCCGCAATGACCTCGCCATCCACACAGCCGCTGCTCACCGATCCAACAACATCACCGTCAGAGGTGATCGCCATGCGTGTCCCGGCGGGACGCAGAGACGACCCTTTGGTCTCAAGAATTGTGGCAATGGCGATATCGCTCATCCCCGCGTCTCGCCAGTGCCTCAGATCAACAACGATATCTCTCATCCATCATCTCCCGTCACGCACCCCCTGGCAGTAGCCTCAGCGGCACGGTCGGCATCGTCGCCAGATCCATCAGGGGCTGCTTCGTAGCCCCATCGCGTCGAGCGAATGGTGCCGTCGGCAGAAACTCTAACGGCCTCAAACCGGACCCGTCCTGCGGCCACAGCTTCGGCAACGCGACGCTGCTCGCGCGTCAACCTCGACTTGCCCTGCTTGATGTCGAGAATGACAACCTCGATGTCGCTACCGTCCGTGTGGTTATCTTTGCAGGCACTGTATCCATCAAAAACGACGTAATCGATCGGATCACCAAGAAACCGGGCGTCAGCGGGCCAATAGGTGAAGCCTGGCAGCAATGGTGCCATTTGCTCCGCCATCTTGCCCTTGAGCACAGCGCGGCTGCGGTCGACGCTGCTGCGACGAACATACGTTACCTCGGACCTGTGCTCTTCCCGCAGCTGCTGGATTTGTCCCTCATATGCGCGCACAATACGCGCACGCTCGGCGGCCGCACGAGCATCATACGTGTCAGCGATCTCCTGACGGATCACATTCCGATCAATGCGCTCACGGCTGCGCAGCAAACCTGCAGCAATCACTACCCCAATCACGATCCCCAATAGAACCCATAGAATGTCCATACCAGCGCCTGCGCCTGTCGCAGCTCAGTCCCAGAAGCGGGGTTCGCGCGCGCAGGCGCGGGCGACAAATCTCCCACTTCCCTCTTCGGCTACGAAAACACCGTCGCGCACCAAGAATTCGCCGCGGCGCAGGCTGCTAACGACCTTCCCCTTGACCGGCATCCCCTCATAGGGAGTGTAACCGGCGATCATATGCAGATCATCAGCGGACACGATCCCCTCAGCGGCGGGATCAAAGAGCACCAGATCAGCATCACCACCCGGTGCAAGATCCCCCTTGCGCGGCCACATACTATAGATCTTGGCCGGATTGAGTGCCATCATCCTTACCAAGTCAGTCCACTGCATCCGCCCTGCAGCGACGCCATATGTTGCCATCAAGGGGAGCGACGTCTCGGTGCCGGGCAACCCTCCGGGCGTCTTGGTGAAGTTGTCGACTGCGAGCTTCTGTGCCTTGCGGTAATCACAGTGATCCGTGATCAGCATATCCACCTGCTTGCGGGAGATAGCGGCCCACAGTGCAACCGATTCAGCCGGACTGCGAAGCGGCGGCTGAAGGATATAGCGCCACGGCTCGCTCCCCGCATAGAGTGATTCGTTCAACAGCAAATACTGGGGTGCGGTCTCTGAAAACGCGACCTGCCCGGCTTCGCGCGCTGCGGCTACTTGCTCGGATGCGAAGCCGGTGGAGTTGTGAACGATCACCACAGGGGCAGCAACAGCCTTAGCCAGGAAGAGCACTCGAGCAACGGCCTCCTTCTCGGCCAAAGCCGGACGCGCAGAGCCGTGATAGGCCCAGCTGGTCCTACCGGACTCCACAAGTGACTCGGTCTGAGCCGTGACCAACGCATCATTTTCACAATGAACCAGGCTGACCAGCCCATAGCGGGCCGCGGCCTCTAGCCAGCGCAAGAGCTTCGCATCATCGGCATAGTAGTTGGGCCGATAGGTGGTATACATCTTGATGCTTTGAATGCCCAACTCAGGCAACACCCCGAGTTCATCCTCCTGACCAGGCGGCAGGTCGGTGATCATCATATGGAACGCATAATCAATCACCGAAGGCGCGGACTCCACCAGGCGACCAGACAGTGCTTGCTCAAAGCTCTGTCCCGGGAATTGCGTAGCGAAGTCAACCACTGTGGTGATCCCGCCATAGGCGGCTGCGCGGCTGCCCTCAAACCAATTGTCCGCGGTCTGGGATAGCCCCGTATCCAGTTGGATATGCGTATGCGCGTCGATGATCCCCGGCAGCACCAACAAGCCCCCGGCATCGATCACCCGGCAGGTCTCCGGCAATAACAGGTTGGTACCAATCGCCTGAATCTTTCCTTCAGCAACCAAGACATCGGCTGAGATCATCCGCTCAGCTGTGACAAGCGTCCCGCCGCGTACCAAGAGCGGCGATTGTGCCGGTGGCGACAGCAGCTCCGGCGGTCTGGATTCAGCGCTCATAGTATGCCCCCTGATCAATAGTACAATGAGTATATGACAATTTGGAACTTTTAGTAGCTGTGGCGCAGAGTATAATGTGCAGTGTGAATACTCAGAAGCGCCCCCATCTTACCGCAGACTTGACCTTCGGCATCCTCGCCGTTCTCTTAGCCTTTGCCATTCGTCTGTGGGATCTCAATGCGACGTCGCTTTGGTATGATGAAGCTTTTGTGCTTGTCCACGCACGTGAGGGCATCTTCCAGGCCGTCGCCGGCCTCTTTCAGGAGGATAATGCGCTGCCCCTTCACGGGCTGCTTCTGGCGATCTGGATCAGACTGGCCGGAGATTATGAGTTCACAGCGCGCTATCTCTCCGTGCTGTTGGGCACCATCGGTGCGCCGTTGGTTATACGCATCGGCCGGGCTGTGGGCACCGGCTTGAAGCGCACAGTAGAGCCCTCTGCCGGCAGATCCATATCCGGACCTGGGGAGCGCCGCACCCCAGTGCGGCTCTCTCCGGCAACCGAGTCTGCTGCCGGCAGATCCATATCCGGACTGGGTGCCGGGCTCGCCTACGCAGCCCTGCCTATCCTCGTCTACTACAGCCAGGAGGTCCGGATGTATGCCCTGGCCGTGCCCCTGGCAGCCGGGTTCACCTGGGCCGGATGGCGTCTCTTAGCAGGGCGTGGCAGCAGAAAGCATGGCGCCGAAGTTGCCTATGTGACCCTGGGGCTTCTGATGATGATGGCACACCTCTTCACCGGGCTTGCGTGGGCGGTGACGGGAATATGGGGCACACTCACCCTTGTACTGACCGGAGATCCCGCGTCTCCGGCGCCCCCGAGATCCTGGAAGCTACGCCTGAGTCACACCTCGTGGTGGCGTGCGAACATCCTGCTCGCCGTTCTCGCCATTCCGATCGGGATTTGGGCATTGTGGCGCCTTCAGACAGATGCAACCGCCGTCTCAGCCATCCCATCTGAGGCACTGCGCTGGATCCCGATCTTGTTC
>Ga0209121_10006658_pt1 | contig 10086 bp, 16 predicted proteins | sample Cruoilmetagenom3_FD_187292 | JGI IMG/M metagenome (GOLD analysis project Ga0209121, IMG submission 187292) | Oil polluted marine microbial communities from Coal Oil Point, Santa Barbara, California, USA - Sample 3 (SPAdes) (version 2) | ecosystem: Environmental > Aquatic > Marine > Oil seeps ...
GCCAGGGAGTCATATATATCCAGGTTATCTGTTTGAATTTTGCTACCAGGTTCTACATTTTCTGTTACAAATTCATTCACAGTATCTGTATCAAGTTTTTTCACTACCTTTATCTTTACAAAACCCGCTTTCTCTTTCTCTGCATCGGTAGATACAGCTACAAGAACCTTGGATTTAGTAGTTCCTCTTCCTCGCTTGTTTCCCTCATCTCTTCCACCAAAATAGGCATCATCAAGTTCTACAACACCTCGCAATCTGTATTGACTGTCTTGTTCTGCCATAGCTCTGCGAATCTTTTGCAACAATGTCCAAGCAACCCAGTAGCTGATTTTAAGTTCTTTCGATATGGACAATGCCGAATGTCCCCTTTTATCACTAGCAATTAGAAAAATGGCCCAGAACCAAACCATCAAAGGGGTTCTGGTTTTATGCATGACCGAACCAGCAGTTAAAGATACCTCATGCTTACAATTCTTACAGCGATATAAAAGGCGGCTGCTATGAAAATCATACTTTTGACATTTACACCTTGGGCAGATAAATCCATCTGGCCACCGCAGTTTAAACAAATGCTCAGCACATTCTTTCTCCGTAGGAAAGCGCTGGTGAAATTCAAACAAGGACATTACCTCACGTTGAACCATGTTTGTGACCTTTTGAATTTTAATCTGCGTTGTTGCCATTATATCACATTTGGGGAGCTAACTCAATAACCATATTTTATTATGATCCAGATGGAAGATTTGAGCATGACTTTCCCGAAGGTGTTAATACGAAAGGTAAAATTTATGTAATAATTTATGATAGTAGGAATGTATTTATTGATGAACTCACAGTAGCTTTGTTGGAGCAGTTCAAATTAGCATTGGAGATACCCTATTCCTACATAAGCATGGTAGCTACGAATATGAATACTGATATTGTGGCTAAATTTTATAGCAAAGAGGGAATTCCTTTGGGCTATTTCTATCAGGGGGAGTATCACCTGTGGGGGGAATAAGATGCCACAACCAGACCAGAAACGGGATCAGCAGTTCAAAAAGGACACAAAGGCGGGCCTGTCTATTACGCAGCTTGCCGAGAAATACAGGCTTAGCAAGAGACAGATCAGCCGATTAAAAAAGAAATTGGGGTTGACGTCCACGCAGACGGTGACGCCTACGTCCACGTCAACAAAGAGAATGACCTTCTGGCTGCCAGAGGAGATGATAGAGACAATGAAAAGAGTGGCTGCCACAGAAAAAAGAACCGCCTCAGCTATTTTAAGAGAGATCCTGGGGAAGTACCTAAAAAATAAGTGAGGGGAGGAGAATAATGAATAAAGAAGAGAGAATCTCTTGGTTGACAAAAAGAGAACGTGAATGTGAGCAAAACAAGAAGGACAAGAGGGTGTTGCTGGAGAGACTGACACGGTTAGATAGAGAAATCAAAGCGAATGAGGAGGAACGGGACCATTGGCAGCGATATATTACTTGGATTAAAAAGCCAAGCAGAATGGAAGATCCAGACGCAGCAATACAAGCCTGCAAAACAATGCAAAAGGAACTTGAGGACAAATATAACCAGTTAATTGGGGAGCGGAAGCGCCATCTTTCTAAAGTAAAGAGGATCACGACCCTTGGGAACTTTATGAAGTGGCTTAAGAGTGTCAAGGCAAACAAATCCTGAAGTTCCGATAATAATAAGTTATGTTACCTTCGTTCTTCTCTCAAACGCTCACCAGACAAGGCTTTTCAAATTACGCTATTTTACGTTATGTAAACCTATTTTTACCCCTTCCTGAAATGCGCATCAATCCTGATAAACTTTTTTCGAGTGGTGAGCTTTCCCCACTTTTGAGAGAGGATCCTTCCTGCAGGTAGGGTCAAGGTGGAGATGTCTCCACCCTCCACCACCAAAAATCCCTCTATCCCGCAACTGGCTGGATAAAATTCTTGCCACAGAGCAACTTTAATTTTTCCTAGGTCATATAGTTCAGGGTAGGTGCTTAACTTAGCGATTTGACCCCTCTATGGAAGCGTTTTTTTCGGCAAGGTAGGCTAGACTAGCGGATTAGGTAGGATTTGTCCTTATAACCCAAGAAAAGGATTAGTTTTTTATCTACCTGGCCATCGTTAATGACAAAAATGCTTTTCGTCCCTTTTGGCATAGTGATCCTCATTCCTTGCCTTAACTCAAAATAGTCTTCCCTCTCGCTGATAGAGTAGCTAAGGGATGCTGCCCCGGTTAGTGTGAGGACGCAAATATAGGTAAAATTTCCCCGGATCTCATAAGGCGCAAGTTTAGAGTCAGCATTTTCAAGCCTTTGTTGGTCTAGGCCGATTTCCTCAACTTTATACCAAGTTTGGCTATTCATTTTTTTCTTTCTCCCCCTGAGAGTTGGGGGCCTCCCAGGGGGCTTGCTAAAAGAAAAGAGGCCAGCCCTGGCTGCTAAGTCAACCAGGGCACGAAGGTGAACACTGAGTGGACACAGCGCCATGGCGAAATAAAGAGGTAGTTAAATGTGGACTGCTATCTTCTTTCTGGCAATACGTAAACTGGTGCTGGTGCTCGGCCTCTTGTTGCTAATACAAGAATCAGGGCTAATCCTGCGCCTCCCACAGCAAGATAAGCTGCATTCTTTTTCAGCCATTCCATCACGCCACCAACCGATCTTCCGGCAGCCTTACTAAGAGCGGCTTGCAGGTAGTTTTGCAACTCATTCAAACAGTGTGTGGCGCAATTGACATAATGTTGTTTGTCCCAGGGGAACAGTGCCCACTGTGAGACATAATGGACGTATCCCTTCCAAGAATTACCCAGGGGTAGGGGATAACGCCTGTCATACCAAGCGTATGCCCATTTTACGTCTTCGGTTAATCCAGTTTCGGCCTCTACCTTTTGAATGGCCTGGAGCACTTTCGGATCCACTCCAACCTTGCCACCACTCAGGAAGTCCCAGATATTACCTGTGATCCAGTCCCAGATCTCGTCCCAGATACCGGGGTTGCCTGCTCCTGCGACTCGTCTCAAACCAGCCTCAAACGGTATGAGTTGAGTAGCTTCCCGTTCCCAGATATTCTCCTCAAATCCCGGATCTGCATAGCTTTTTTCGGGCTCAAAGATGTCTGACTTATAAACGAGATCCTCGGAAGCCCCGCTTTTGTGAGGGATAAAGGGATCTAGCAGCTCCTTTGATTCCGTTCTGTCGCGATAATAGTCTCGTTGTCTAACTATCATAGTCTTTGCCCTATATCTTCTTTAGCCAGTCGCTCTTTTCACCTTTGGTGACTACTAGGAGCAACACCAAGCCTGCACCACCAGTAATCCAAGCCCAGGTAGGCACTTTCTTTAGCTGTGCTTTCAGGTCATCGAGCCAACCTGGGGAAGCTCCCGCAGCTTTCCTGAAAGTTGAAGCTCTGTAGCTACTTACTGGCCTCGTTACCGGTTTTGATATTGTTTCTCTGGGTCCTACTAGCCCAGGACCTACCTCGTGGTAATAGACTAGTTGTCCGCTTTCATCATAAAAATAGTCATTCATAGCTTAACCTCCTTTTTTTGTTAGCCAAGAACTACCTTGGTTTTTACCCTTTCTCTTTTTTAGCTCATCGAGCTTGCGATTATAGTGGTCTTTACACGACTGACTCGTGCAAAGCAACGCTCCTGCAACGGTGGAGATAACTTCGGGGTCATTTTCCAGCACGTCGGCCAGCTCTTCTGCGTTCATACTCGCCAATACTCTTTTGATTGCTCCTTTGCGTGAAGGGCTGCCATCATCAAAAATCACATTATACATTGTCTCGTGTGCCCCCTTGGGGACTACCTTGAGGTTTTTTTTCTGTTCAGGACTTAGTTTGCTCCATTGTTGGTCTAATTGCTCATAAGCCTTATCTATTGCACCTACTGCACTCTCAGCCTGTTGCTTCCCTAGTTTTTCCAGTTGCTCGGCAGTCACCAGTCTGCACTGCCCCTCACCATTGCAAACCATATCTCCTACCAACCTGAGCTTTTTTTCGATGCCGTTTAAGCGGTCCCTTAGCTCTTTGCTCTCTTCTTTGCCGTCTAACTCCTCCCGAATCAGCCTTTTTATCTCACCATCTGAAAATCCTTGTCCACTTTCTCCTATTCCCATCTTAAAACCTCCTTTATTTTCTTTCTCCAGTCTTGCACATTTTTAGGAAAGCTAAATTTGCCAATGTAGGCACACCAATCGCACCTCGGACACCAAAAATAAAACTTTTCGTCATTTTGAATTAACTCAGTTAAATAGCCACATTCGGGGCAAAATAAGGCTCGGGATTCTAGCCCCGTCGGTTTTAGTTTCATTTTTCTATCGAGCACCTGCCTTATAAGATTGGTCAGGGCTTCATTAACATTTGTATTCTGTGTTCCACACCAACGGCTAAAAGCCTCGCCGGTCTCATTATCTACTTTACAGCCAAGAGTTCTCATAATTTGCTCCTATGCTTTTTAAGAGTCTCGGGTGGCAAATCGCTCTCGCTGATGGTTTGGCATACAACATCAAGGTCTTTAATAGCTGATCCTCTGAGAAGCATAGTTCCGTAACCACAATGGCCACAGTAGAGAAAAGGCTTTCCTCTCTTAGTAGTGGTTCGGCTCAACCAGTTGCCACAGATCGGGCATCTTATACTGCACAGGGTCATTTTTCATCTCCCATTAGGATTTTTAGGATCGCATAGCACTGGGCGGTCAAACTTTCTCGCAATTCTTTATAAATGTCCTTCTCAACCGCTTCTCGTAAACTTATTTTTCGGACCTCAGGGAATCCACCCCCCCGTCCCCTGGCCTCTCTGATACTGATGAAAGCACCGTCCAAGTCGGGATGGGTAAAGGAAAAGGTGTATTGCCTATCGGCAATCTTATCCTTCTGTAATCGCCTGACCCCGGTTCTTTCAATGGGTTTATGCGTACCGCAAAGCAAACAGCGGACCATTTCAATCTCTCTCATCTTTCCACCTAATAAAAAAGCCCCACAAAATCCAAAAGCAAAATGTAACTTTTGAACTTTGTGGGGCTACCTGATTTGGTTCGGCCCTAGACTAACCCAATGGTTAACTTATCAGAAAAAAACTTGTCAAACCCAGTGTTAACTGGGTTCACTATAGTTAACTCTATTATAAACCATTTTGCAAAGTTGTCAAGCCCCTAGGTCTGCTATCTGCAAAGAGGGCTTTCCTAGAGTGGATTTGAGGCTATTTGGAACACGGTCACCAAAGGGCTGTTTATAGCAATTTTGAAGAATTGAAGTCAACCCTTTTCAATATTCAATTATAGCCATTCAGTCAATAAAATTCTTTTCCGGAAATTGTTGATCAAGAAAATTTTCTTCTTTAGCTATGTCTGTATTTTGGATTTAGCATAATTACGCTAAATAAACATCAATTAACGAGGGGACTTGACAATTTTATTATTTTTTGTAGAATGTTTTTAGAAATTTATGGAACATTTATAAAAAATATCAGTCTAATTATAAAAAGGAGATAAATTTAATGGTAAAAGCAAAAAATCAACAAGAAAAAGAGATTCTGGGGATTCAAGTAACAAAGGAATTTAAGGAAAAACTCCAACAAGCTGCTAATCGCAGACACACAGGAATAAGCGGATTGATAAGATGGGTGCTTTCTGAATACTTAGAGAAAGAAGCAAAGTAGGGATAGTGTATATCCTATGCCTTATGTTAAGAAAGCTCAGATTTGCCCTATCTCTGTGCCTAGAATGAGGGGATCTTGTTCACAGTCCAGACCCCTAATCAGGATAAGCAGAATAAATAGGGGGGAAAATGGAAAAGATAATTGCTGCGCACTGTCCTAAATGCGGGTGGCGGGGTTATGCAGTATTAGGCGATTTCTCAAAAAAGGATTATGAATGCCCTAAGTGTGGCTGTGGATCTCTTACTCGGCCACGCAAAGCAACGCCAGGGGGAAATATAGCTAGACTGAAAATCAAAAAATAGAGAGGAGATGAGGAAAGGTGAAAATATGGAGAAGTCTAAAAAAAGGAGCTTTGGTTATCTTGCTTGTCTTGCTTTTCGCTCCTCTGGTTCTGGCTGATGTTATCTACCTGAAGGACGGGTCAATCCTGAGAGGCAAGATCACTGAGGAGACAGCCCAAAGTATTACTATTGAGGGAGAGGGTTACTGGACCACTATTAAACGCTTGGATATCGAAAGAATAGTAAGGGAAGTAGAAAAGCCGAAAGAGGAGGGGGTAACAGTTATAAGGGAAAGAACCAGTTGGCCAATGAGCATACTTGCGGGAGTAGGAGTATTTTTCTTAGTGCTTATCTTGCTTGCAGCGATAGGATAGGTTTGAGAAAAAATAGGCTAAAAAGAAAGTGAGGTGAGAAAGTTGGGAATAGAGTTATCTCAAAATTTTTAGGGGAAAATTGGGATGAAAATAGAATTTCAAATGCATTAGCGATTATAAAAGACAACGAAATTCAGACTATCCTTTTTAAAGAAGATACCCTAAAAAAAATAGATATACAATCTTTAGCAAGGATTAGCTCTATACAAGATAAAGAAGTTAAGAAAAAATGGCTAAAGGAAGCATCTAAAAAAGAGGTCAGGCAGGCAGATAAAGCCCAAACGTTGCCTTACCTGGATAAACCTGGATAACGTCAAACAAATAAAGACTATTACCAGAAGGACCAGGCTGGTGGAAATGGAATTGTGAGATCACTTGACACAAATTTTTTTCCCTATATAATTTAACGAAATGTCAAAAGGGGTAAAAATGAATGAAAATACTGAAGTAATGGCTATCAGGATACCAAAGGATTTGGCTGCTAAGATCCGAGAAGTGAGCAAAGCTCAGAATACTCGGTTGGGCACAGCCCTAAAGTTTATAATTGAACAGGCCACCTATGATGACATTGAGGAAAAACTAATCGGGCTGAAGTGCACGGTAAATAAAATTGCCGAGCTTCTGGAAAAAGAAACCGGGGCTTTTACTAAAGACTACCTTTCCCGGATGATAACTGAGGAAAAACTCCAGGGAAAATTTGCTGACACGCTATCGCTTGAGGAGAAAAAGGAAATACTCACTGCAGATCACCATGCCTGGGTCACGAAATGGAGCAAAAAACTGGCTAATTTTATGAGGCCCTACATAGAGGAAAGATTAAAAAAGGACAGAGAAAAAATCAGAAGAGCAGAAGGGTTAGAGAAACATATTAGACCCGACAAAATATAAAAACAAGCCGGGTGTTGCTTGCACACCCGGCTTAAAGAGAGCAGCGAAATGATATCTAATTTCCCCAGACCAGTGGAGAAAGACCCACTAGGGGGTCTTTTGTATATAACCGCTCTCTGTATGGGTAGTATAGTCTAATTTTGAGGATTGTCAACCCTAAATCTTGAAAAATAAGGGAGGTATGCTCCCAGGGGCAGGGGGGGTTTAACCTATCCTTCCTCCCCTGCCTAAAAGGGTAGGTAAATGAAAAAAAGCGTAATCAACAACGAAGCCTTCCAACTAGCTGAGAAGAGAAAAGAAACCTTCGAGCTTTTTCAGTTAGCAGCAAGAGACTGGGCTAAACTAGAAGCGAAACAAAGAAAAGGGATTCTCAATCTGGTCGAATTCGATGCCCGGCTTCTAACACCCCAAGATCTCAAGCTGATCAGACAGCTATTCGCCAAGAAGAATATCCTCACCGAAGAAGAATTTGATGAGCTAGTCAAGAGGGGCTACCAAGTAGATGGAATATCAGAACCAGAAAAAGCCCCAGAAGTTATTGACCAGACCAACCTAGATAAACTTCTCCAAAAAGCTATCCCGGGAAAAGGTTTTCTCAAAGAATATATAGATACCTTTTCAGAGATCACAGACACACCTAAAACTTTTCTTTTCTGGGGAGCTATGGTTACTATCTCCACCATTCTAGGTAAAAATGTATGGGTAGAATGGGAAGCACGCAAGCTATATCCTAATATCTGGTGTGTATTTCTAGCCCCTTCAGGTTTCAGGAAAGGCACAGGCATAGATATCCCTACGCTTCTACTAAGAAGAGTTGACGAGACTCTGCTGCTTCCCCAAATCGGGAGCGAAGAAGGTCTAACAAAAGTTTTGGACAAGAATAATGGCCAGGACGTTGGCTTTGTGCGGTGGCAGGAATTCTCTAAAATCTTGAGAAGCTGGTCAGACAAACAAAGCTGGCAAGCCTCTCAGGAATTCTGGATTGACCTCTGGGACAACAAGCCCCTGAGAAAAAAGTTATCAGGTAGTGAATTCAATATCCCCACAACCAGCCTTTCATTTTTATCGGCATCCACCCCAAAGAGCTTTGCTAACTTCTTTACCCCAGAAGATTTGGATGGTGGCTTTTTTGGCCGAGTATATCTAATTACTTGTCTGAAAAAGAGAAAATACTTTCCTATCCCACCCTCGATTAACCAGAAAGGCGGCCTCAACGAATTAGTTAAGCAACTCCACGATATAGAAGAGAATTTCACAGGGGAGCTTTCTTATTTAAGGTTTGAGGAAGCATTTAGCTACTGGGCCAAAGAGGTTCAAGAAAAACACAAGGAAGGCTTCCTTGATAGCTTCTATTCGAGAGTCGAAACCCATTGTATGAAATTAGCGATGATCTATGAGGCGGCCCTAAGCCAGAAAGCAGAAATGAGAGAAGAATCATTCAACTACGCAGTAAGGGCACTTGACTTTTTGGTCGCTTCAGCACAGCCCCTAGTCTCTGAAGAGATTGCACTATCAGAAACAGAAAAGAAGATTACCCGGGTAGCCAGATACATTCAAGAAACAGACGAAATACCAAGAAGTGCAGTTATGAAAAACCTACACCTTACCGCCTTTGAAATGGATAACATCGAAAAAACACTTGTGGACAGAGAACTAATTCGGGTTCAAGACGAGCCTCGTATCCGAGGGCGACCAAAAAAAATATATCTATGGTCTAGCGAATAGCGAAAACCCTTTGCGAAAGGTATAACCCAGTCTTATCAAGGTTCTTTGGCTATTATTCGCACAAATGCTTAAACCTCAATATACCATCAAAAAATTTAATATATTGGGGATACATATACATAGCGAATAATAATAATAAAAGATAGATAGAGACAGGGTTATACCTTTCGCATAAGGTATGCGAAAGATTGCGAAGAGTTTCTGAGATAAGCACTAGAAGGGCAAAAGAATTATGCGAAAGGTTTTTAAGAAGGTGAGAAATGAATCAAAAGCCTAAGCAAAAACCTAAACAACAACCCTGGAATAGCTTTGCCTACCTGGCCGGTCTGGCCAAGAAAAAGGAGCCGGTGATCCTGCACCTGAACGCCAACACCCTAGATGATGAGAGCCACCTAGAGGGGATCATAATTGACGTGGACAACTATGCCATAGCCTTTCTAACTGATAAGGGTAGGGAGCTGCTTGTTTTTAAGCGTGCCATTAGGTATATTGAAAGGGTTAAGCAAAAATAAAGGGGAGGAGAGTTAAAATGAGAGGCAAAAAACTATTAGCTGCTTTTTTGTTGGGGGTAGGTCTTTGTTTTGTTCCTGCTTTGGGGTGTGGGGACATTAAGTGGGTAGAGAGACTGCCCGATGTAAATTTCTATATGAACAAGTATCCAGATGATGCTGGAAAAGCCTTAAATGAATGGCAAAAGGATTGCAGTAGAGCATATCCCGGCTTTTTACAATTTGTTCTTTTGCAAGCTAGGGTAAATTATATCATGAAGAACCCGACTAAATTTCTGGAGGTTACTTTTTATTATATGGTTATTGAGTTAGCTCCCTATAGGTAGTAGCTTTACAGTTTATGCATACTGCCAGTAGACGTTCAAAAAGCTGGTCTTCCCAGAAGCGCCTGTTGAATCGATAACAAAATTCATCTAAATATGTTTGAAGATGCTTTCGTCCAAAACGATGGTATGTTCCTAAACAAAATGCCTTTGCATTTGAAATGATGATATGAACCCAGGGGAGCGGTTTTTCACCAGACACGATAGGATATTCTTCATGATCCATGCCAAGATTGGCCAGGGAGTCATATATATCCAGGTTATCTGTTTGAATTTTGCTACCAGGTTCTACATTTTCTGTTACAAATTCATTCACAGTATCTGTATCAAGTTTT
>Ga0209121_10006659_pt1 | contig 10085 bp, 3 predicted proteins | sample Cruoilmetagenom3_FD_187292 | JGI IMG/M metagenome (GOLD analysis project Ga0209121, IMG submission 187292) | Oil polluted marine microbial communities from Coal Oil Point, Santa Barbara, California, USA - Sample 3 (SPAdes) (version 2) | ecosystem: Environmental > Aquatic > Marine > Oil seeps ...
CGGGCTTGCACTCGGATGCAATGGGAGCAACGGCGCTGTCCCGGCGATGCCAAAATCTGTTAAGGACTCTATATGGCTTGTTCAGCAAGCCCTATGTAGTCTTGAGATTCTTGCGGTCGATTTTGCCGGCCACATTAAAGATCGCACCGTCTTCGAGATAGCTCAGCAAGTGGTCGAGGTCCCCATCCATGGGCTCACCTACTACAGCCGCCATCATGGAATCGGGAACGGGCTTGAGGCCCAGGGTCAAGTTGCACGCTTCGGCGCTCGGCGTCAGCGCCACTGTAATGTTCTCGGTCCCACTGAGCACCGTCTCAAAGATACCTCTGTAGAAGGCGATTATGCCGGCAGGATCTATCGGTGGCCCCTCGCCTCTCTCTTTGGCCTTCTCTAATTGGGCCTTAATCATCTCGAGCCCTCCGAAAAGCATCGGCTGGACCATTTGAGAGGCTTGCTTTACGTTCAAATACACCCACACCGGCGAACTCCAGGCCTGCTTTCTCTCATCGGCATCAAGGCTCCTGCCCAGACTCTGTTTTCTCTGGTTCAGCAGTTTCTTGACCTTTATCAGATTCTCGCGGGCATTCGGCGGGCAAAGCAGGGCGTACCGGCGGAAATTCGTCGCCAAACCCATTGGGCTGCCATTGCTTGTTATCGTCGAGATTCCATCATCGTCAGGCTCGCCGCAGTTGGGATTCCGGGAAATGAAGTTCTCGTACTTCATGACCGGCAGCAAAGCGCCGATGAACATATTACCCATCGGCCCACGAGCCGCCGACTCACCCGGAACGTTCAGGCCGAAAATGGCAATATTGCCCTTCTTGTTAACCCCTCTCAGCCTGTCGTCACCGAGCAGAGAGCCTAATTTCGATAGTAATGCTGTTTTGGCATCGAGAGAATCGGGCGCGACATCCTTCAAAAACTCGTTGACGCCGTCCAAAGTACTATCGAACTTGTTAATACGCACACAGAACAGACTCTTCGCCGGGATTGCCCACATCATGCCGGCGGCCCGGCGCTTCTTTGCCGCCTCATTCGCCCACACACCGCCGGCGGCTAAAATGGCCACTGTAGCTACTAAAATGATGTTTCTCAAACTTTTTGAACTGAACATAATTTCTCCTTTCTAAATTGACCGACTTTTTGTGTTTTTCCGGTTTCAAGAGTAATAACGCACGGCAAAACAAAATTTCACATTTATTTTAAATAAATTTGAAAATAATTTGGCATCTTGCCCGCACAAACGCTTAAAGATAGCTCCACAGTGAACAATTATCATAATCGCAGCCTCGAAGCAATACAATTTTCAGCAAAAACCGGGCTAATCCAACGATTCCTTAAGTTGCCGTTTTGCTGCATGTTTACGTAACTGTTTGGAAAGCTGTTTATACTCCATCGCTTCCGCTATCTCTAAGACGAATCTACCCCATGTCGCTCCGGATATCCTGATCAGCTCCCCGGGCGTACTCTGTGATGAGAAATAGGGGCTAATTTACCGGCGAAAAAGCCTGGTTTCTTTAGTTTTGGCCTAAATTTCATGATTATACGGCTGTTTAGGCTGTAATTTAATAAGCAGGTCGAGGGTATTGACCGAACTATCTATAATATGTTAAAATAAGTAAAGTTGGAGCATTAAGTTTTGCTTTTTTAAGACCTATAATACGGCATCCCGCGTAGTAAATGAGGGGGGCCACGTTTTTCCGGCATAAAACCACTGTTGATAATCTAAGACATTGACAAACAAGGAGATATGAAATGCTCAGTCCTTGGGACTCCGCCATCAGGCGTGCCTATCGGCATTTACGGAGAGCTGTCGAAATCTTTTCGCTCTGTTTGGTATTGGTTGCATTTTTAGCTCTGCCACAGGTAACCGGGCCGGCCTATGCCCAGCCCGATCCGGGTGATGATCCCAATGAGTACGACAACAAGGATATCTTTACAACGCCTGTAATCAGTGAGTTCATGGCGAGTAACGGCAGCAAAGAGCCTCTGGCCGAAAGCGGGCTGCTGGACGAAGATGGCGAATCTTCCGATTGGATCGAGATTTACAATCCGACGGACCAGTCCGTTAATCTGGGCGGCTGGTACCTGACGAACGACGCCGGCAATCTCGAACAGTGGAGGTTCCCGAACGGCGTGGTGCTGAATCCCGGGCAGTTTCTGACAGTATTTGCTTCTGGCAAGAACCGGACATCAGTCGCGGCCGAACTGCACACCAACTTCCGGTTAAACATCGACGGTGAGTACCTGGCGCTGGTCCAAAGCGACGGCGAGACAATCGCACACGAATACGGGCCGAAATTCCCAAGGCAATTAACCGACGTTTCGTACGGCCTGGGTCAATACGCCACTACGCTCATACCGCCGGGAGCGAGGATTTCATATCGTGTCCCAACCGCCGGAGATGCGGGAAAAGACTTCAGAGCACTCGGCTTCGACGACTCGGCGTGGAACACCGGGCATACGGGCATCGGCTTCGGCAATACCACGCCGGGATTCGAAGTTATCTATTACAAGGCGAACACAACCGTCAGCGATTTGGACACCGCCGAGCTGGTAATAAGCAATCCCTCATATCAGAGTTCGGTGGCCGCCGAGACGGCGACGGTTATCAACTATCTGAACACCAGTACCAACGGCCACTTCGACGCCGACAATCCGTTTCCGTCAACGACCATAGGTGCTAACGTGGAGGACTATGTCGTCCTCATAACCGGCAAGGTTCTGATTCCCCAGAGCGGCGACTGGTCGTTCGGAGTCCACAGCGACGACGGCTTCGGAGTCCAAATGAGCAACGGCGAGAACGTGCTAACGTTCTCCCATCCTTCCCCGCGTTCGCCAAGTGACACAATCGTGACTTTCAACGTTCCGCAATGGGGATTATATGATCTGCGACTGGTCTTTTACGAGCGTGGCGGCGGCTCAGGGCTGGAATTTTTCGCCGCCCAGGGACGCTACTCATCGTTCAGCTCAAGTCGCTTCCGGCTGGTAGGCGATATGGCCCGCGGCGGTCTCTACGTAGTCAGCTCCAGCGACGAGGCCAGCACAAATATCGAGCAGCAAATGAAAAACGTCAACGCATCGCTGTGGACTCGGATCAAGTTCGAGGGTGAGGAGGTTAACTTTTTCGACTCACTGGCGCTGCGGATGAAATATGAGGATGCGTTCGTGGCGTATCTCAACGGCGCCGAGATAGCCAGAAGCAATTTTTCCGGCGAGCCTCGCTGGAACTCCGCCGCCGACCGCGACCGTCCGAACGAGCTGACATCGGAATTCGTCCACTTCGACCTTTCCGAATTGACCGGCGATTTGCGAGAGGGCACAAACGTGCTGGCGATTCACGGACTAAACGACGATAAAACCAACAGTGAGTTTCTCATCCTACCGGAGCTTATCGCCGCCAGCAACCGGATGGTGCCGCAGTACTTTTCCGCAGCGACGCCGGGGCGGTTCAACGTTTCCGGCGCGATGAATATTATTGCCGACACGAAATTCAGCGTCGATCGCGGTTTTTACGACACTCCCTTTGAAGTAGCCATCACCTGCGCCACACCGGGTGTCACGATACATTACACCCTGGACGGCAGTGCTCCCAGCGAATCGCACGGCATCGAATACATCATCCCAATACCAATTCAGACGACCACATGCCTGCGGGCGATGGCCTTCAGGCCCGGCTGGATGTCCACCAATGTCGACACCCAGACCTACATTTTCCTCAACCACGTGACTCATCAGCCGGGCAAACCGTTCGGCTTCCCCGACAGGTGGGGCTCGACTACTGCGGACTACGAGATGGATCCCGATGTGGTCAATGATCCGCAGTACCGCGGGCGGATAAGAGAATCGCTTTTATCACTGCCAACAATGTCGATTGTGACCGATATTGACAACCTTTTCGGCGCAAACGGCATCTACTCGAATTCACTTTCAGCCGGCGTCGCCTGGGAAAGGCCGGCTTCTATCGAATACATCTATCCCGACGGCGCGACGGGCTTTCAGGTCAATGCCGGTTTGCGAATCTACGGCGGCAATCCGTTCCGCGGTATGAACCTCACGAGAAAGAAATCGTTCCGCCTGCTCTTCAAGCGCCAATACGGCCCGACCAAGCTGAACTACCGCCTTTTCGATGCCCCGGATGCCGCTGCGAGATTTGACACGATTGTTCTTCGGGCGGGATCTAACGACGGCTGGAACAACTGGGGAGATGCAGATACGCAATACATAATTGACGAGTTTATGCATCGCTTCCAGTTAGACACGGGGCAGGCTTCGCCCCATGGGACATTCGTACACCTGTACGTCAACGGCCTTTACTGGGGACTGTATCATCCGACCGAACGGCCTATGGCTTCTTTCTGCGCCAATTATTACGGCGGTGACAAAGAAGATTGGGATTCTCTTAATTCCGGCACACCCACAGGCGAGAGCAAAACCACTACATGGAATGCAATGCTCAGCCAGGTAAACAGCGGTCTGGCGGATACGGCATCCTACCAGAAGATCCAGGGCAACAATCCGGACGGCACAAACAATCCCAGCTACGATAATCTGCTGGATATAGAAAACTATATCGACTGGTTGTTCACGAACTTCTGGGGCGGTACGGGTGACTGGCCCAATCACAACTTTTTTGCCGCCTGTCGCCGACCACCGAATGCCATTGGATTCAAGTTCTTCAATTGGGATTCGGAAGGTGCAATCGTTATCTGGTCGAATCTTAATTCGAACGTCACCGGCGTCAGTGCTAATGGTGCCCGGCCATACGTCACACTCAGAGATAACGAAGAGTTTCGTATGCTCTTCGCCGATCACACCTACCGGCACATGTTTAACGGCGGCCCGGGAACGACGGAGGCGTCTTACGCCCGCTACAAGCAACTCGCCGACCAGGTCGAGCCGGCAATAATCGCCGAATCGGCTCGCTGGGGCGACCAGGCGCGCAGCAGGCCCTATACCCTGGCCGACTGGCAGAACTCTCGCGACTACATCCTCGGCACATATATCCCCCGGCGCCCGGCGATAGTACTGGGACAACTGCGCAACGCCGGCCTCTATCCGTCCATCAATCCACCGGTATTCAATATCAACGGCCAGCCCCGGCACGGGGGGCAGATTCCGACAACCCACGTGTTGTCGATGACCGCCTCGGCCGGAACGATTTATTATGCGATTGACGGCAGCGATCCGCGTCTGCCCGCCGAACCTGAGAATATAACCAACAGCGCGACTCTCGTGGCTGAGAACGCCGCCAAGCGGGTGTTTGTCCCGACCCGCTCGATCGGCAATAACTGGAGAGGCACGACTTTCAACGACTCGGGCTGGATAAGCAGCTCCGGCAGCCCGGGCGGAGTCGGTTACGAAAGAAGCTCGGGTTATCAAAATTACATCAGCCTCGACCTCGAAGCCCAGATGTACAACGACAATACCACCTGTTACATCCGCATCCCGTTCTCTGTTAGTTCTGCCGAGATGGCGAGTTTCAACTATATGAGATTGAAGGTTCGCTATGACGACGGATTTGTCGCCTACATTAACGGGATTGAGGTGGCCAGGCGCGATTTCACCGGGACACCAACCTGGAACTCCAGTGCCGCCGGCTCACATAACGATTCGGCGGCCGTCAATCCGGAAACAATCGACGTCTCGGTGTTTATCGACAGACTGCAACTGGGCACCAACATACTGGCCATACAGGGCATGAACAATTCTCTAACAAGTTCCGACCTGCTGATCTCCGCCCAGCTCATCGCCGGCGAAAGCACGCCAGCCGAAGACGTATTGTCACCCAGCGCGATAAAGTATACAGGGCCGATCAGACTGAACGAGAGCACACACGTCAAGACACGCGTCTTAAACGGCGCCACCTGGAGCGCGCTGAACGAGGCGACCTTCGCCGTCGGACCGGTCGCGGATAATCTGCGGATCACCGAGATAATGTACAACCCGAAGGATACGGGCAATCCGGACGACCCTAACAGAGAATTCATCGAACTGAAGAACATCGGAACCCAAACGCTGAACCTGAACCTGGTCCGCTTTACGAACGGCGTCGATTTTACCTTCCCACCTCTGGAGCTTGCAGCAGGTCAATACGTCCTTGTCATCAAAGATATCGAGGCCTTCGCAGCTCGGTACGGCTCGGACTTGAATGTAGCCGGCGAATACTCCGGCAGCCTGAATAACGCGGGCGAAAGAATCGAGCTTGAAGATGCCGCCGGCCGGTCCATACTGAATTTCAGATACAATGACAACTGGTATGATATTACCGACGGGATGGATTTCTCTCTGACTATAGAAGATCCAACCGTAACCGACCCGAACCGGTGGAACGGCAAGAGCCTCTGGCGTCCGAGTGCCGTCGCCGACGGCTCGCCCGGCCGGGACGATACGGGCCAGCTCCCAGCGCTCGGTGAGGTGGTAATTAACGAATTGCTGGCGCATTCACACGCCGGCGCTCCGGACTGGATAGAGCTGCACAACACCACCGACGCCGCCATTAACATCGGCGGGTGGTTCCTCAGCGACAGTTCCGCCGACTTTATGAAATACGAGATCGCCGCCGGAACGACTATCGAACCGTTCGGCTACATCGTTTTCTACGAAGAGCTGCATTTCGGAAATACCGACGATCCGGGCTGCCGTGTCCCATTCGCCCTCAGCGAGAACGGCGAAACGCTCTATCTGCACTCCGGCAAAGACGGCGAATTGACCGGATACAACAACCAGGAGAAATTCGGCGCCTCGGAAACCGACATAGCCCTCGGCCGCTACCAGAAGAGCACCAGCACGTACAATTTCGTTGCAATGAGCGTTAATACTCCCGGCGGTGAAAATGCCTATCCCAGAGTCGGCCCGGTCGTCATCAGCGAGATTATGTACAATCCAGCCTCGGGTAATCAGGATGAAGAATATATCGAGCTGCTCAACATCGGCGAAACTGCGATTACTTTGGCCGAATATGATAACGAGCAGCTCGTCGATGTCCCCTGGCGGCTCACCGACAGCGACGGCATCAGCTTCGATTTTCCGCTTGGTACTACGATGGCACCCGGCGAGCATTTGCTGCTGGTCAAGAACAGGGATGCGTTCGATTTCAGGTACACGGGCGCTGCCGGCGACGTGCAGATATGCGAATGGGGCGGCGGCAGACTGGACAACGGCGGCGAGAAAGTACAGCTATCAAAACCGGGCGACGAGGTCGAAGGCACTCGTCATTATATTCGCGTCGACCGCGTCAATTACAGCGACGGTTTTCATCCTCTCGGCGACGACCCCTGGCCGCTCGGGCCGGACGGATATGGACAATCACTCACGAGGAATGTGCCAGCCAATTACGGCAACGATCCGGAAAATTGGATAGCCGCAGAGCCTTCACCCGGCTGGTAGATTCACCCGGCGACTTTAACGGCATCAGACCTGTTCGGGCACGGTGAACGGCTTTCGGTAGTCTCTGGACAGGAGCCGGTTGGCCCTTTCGGAAAACCTGCCGAAGAACTTCTCTTTGCTCGAATCCATTCTGAGCCATGGGCCGAGAACGGCGGGCGTCTTTTTGAGACTCACTCCATTGGCGGCCAGATGTTCCTCAAAACGCTCGAAGGCCTCAAGTGAATCTTTATCGCCTTTGATTATTTCCCTGATCTGCTCATTTGAGGATTCGGCGCCGATCCGGTGGGAAATGTTGCCCATGTGGCACAGGGCGGTCGAGAGATGTCCCTGGAGAATATCGGTTCTTATATCGCTGATTTTCCGGCTGCGAACCGCCTTGATGAAGCTGGCCTGAGGCCCGGGGCTGTTTCGCTCGAAGCGCTTTATTTCTTTGCCTTTGTTATCGTAAAAGACGAGTTTGGTCAGGTCGGCGTAGCCATTTTCACACTGCACGACCACTCCGGTATTAGGCGATGGGCTTGGCCGTCCGCTCCGCATTTCCACACCGGTGCCGCTGCGAGCATGATATATGTCCATATTCGAATCGCCTGTTTTCGCGGGTAAAGCCCTCGTCTCGTAGATAATCGGGGCTTTCTCGCAGTCATACATAGCGATCTGGGTATTGGGTGTCTCGCCATCATCGTCGTAGCCGAAACGCCCGCCTATGCTCATCACGCTTTTGGGCAGCCCGGGCAGGCCCAGCACCCAGCGGCAAACGTCCAACTGGTGGGGGCCGTTATTGCCGATCTCGCCGCAGCCGGTGGCCCAGACCCAGTGCCAGTCGTAGTGCAGATTCTTTCGCATCAAAGGCCCCATCGGAGCCGGCCCGCACCAGAGGTTGTAATCCACCGACTCGGGAACCTCCTGCGGCCCGGAGACCTTGCCCATGCTCTTACGGCGTTTGTAGCAGAATCCGCGCACGACCAGAATTTTACCGAGTTCGCCCCGCCTGATGGAGCGGACCGCTTCGGTCAGGCCCTCGTCCGAGCGCAGATCGAGGTCGGCCTGGACAATCCGATTATACTTCCGTGCGGCTTCGACCATCTTGCGGCCTTCGAAAATGTTATGCGAAACCGGCTTTTCCACACAGACATCCTTACCCGCCTGGCAGGCCCAGACCGTCACCAGTGAATGCCAGTGATTCGGCGTCGCTGTCGAGACGGCGTCGATATTCTTATCCTCAAGCAGCCTGCGAATATCGACGTAGGCGTCCACCTTCTGGTTGCGGGCTTTGAATTGCTCTACGCCGCGGGCGAGAATATCCTTGTCGGCATCGCACAGCGCGACAACCCGCACACCGGGCATTTTCAGATACGCGTTAATATGGGTCCGGCCATGGCCTCGAAAACCCACCACGGCAACACGAATCTCATCGTTTGCCCCTCGTGCACGCGAAAACGGTTGTGCCAACACGATACCGGCGGTAATTGAACGGCTCATAAAATCTCGACGTGTGATACGTTGCATCGTTAATCTCCTGTCATAATTACTGAATCACTCTGCAAAACCAGCTTAAAAAGAAATGATACCGATAGACAACAATTCAGTCAATCCCGAGATTGAGGGATCAACAATAAGATTGTACTCGTCACAAGGTAAGAACGCCCGAACCAGGCAGTGAAATCCAGGACATTTGCCCGGCTCGGGCGTCTTTCCGATAAGTCTCGAGCAGATTATTGGGGGCTGCCCGACCGGCGAGGTTGAATTTGCATGTTCTTGTCATACTCCATCGTAAAGCTGTACTTTACAATGGTTGCATCCCGGTCAATAGTATTCGGTGGAAGATTCAGGTCCCAGCGCAGGATACCGTTCTTTCTCGCCGTGCGCATATACTCGGTGTCGGCGCTTAACTCGGGCTCGGTTTTTTCAAGTTCTATCTTAATCGAAGCATCGTCCGTATAGGGCAGCCTGTCCAGCAACTGCAGCTCAACCGGGGTATTTTTGTAGTTGCTTAAAGCGAGGCGGTAATCATACGTATCGATGCGGTTCCCGCCCTGGATACGTGTCTTTTTGTTCTCAAGCTCGCGAACCACCTGGACCTGTGAATCTATACCGAAGCCGGCGGTGAACGTCTCGCCAATAGTGACCTGCGGCAGTCGGCTTCTACCGACAAATTCACCGTTGCGGAATATGCTGGCGTCTCCGGGCAGAAGAACCGTCTCACTGTTGTTGAGCAGGTCCGCCTGGAGATAGACGTAATCTGTCAGCAGCGGAGTTGCAATGAGCGTAAAATCGGCCTTTGCGGCGATCGAAGCGATTGTGACAAGCTGCTGGTCGCTCCGGCTGGGCAGCGTTAATCTGCCGGGCAGCTCGTAAGTAACGCTGATCCCCTCTGTTCGCGAAATCTCGGCCATCTGCTGCTGGAATTCCTGCAGCTCTTTCTGGCCGGCCCTGAAGAAAAATGCCTGGTTGCTTAGTGCCAGCTCATTGAGTTCGGTATTGGCTGCTATACCCTTTTTAATATTGGCTTTTCGAGATTCCTGGTATTGTCGGGCCTGGGCGGCCCCAATGAAAGCCTGAGTTTGAATCTGCTGGGTCAAAGCAGGATTCGAAAGAGCCACCAGCATAGGCTCCAGGATCGGCGGTGCGGCGACCATGGTCGGCTCGGCGGTGGAAAGGCTAAGAGCCACGCCGTCCCAGTCTTCGCCGCTGGTCTG
>Ga0209121_10006660_pt1 | contig 10085 bp, 10 predicted proteins | sample Cruoilmetagenom3_FD_187292 | JGI IMG/M metagenome (GOLD analysis project Ga0209121, IMG submission 187292) | Oil polluted marine microbial communities from Coal Oil Point, Santa Barbara, California, USA - Sample 3 (SPAdes) (version 2) | ecosystem: Environmental > Aquatic > Marine > Oil seeps ...
ATCAGATACACCAAAATCTGCTCGAAAAAGTTTCTGGTCTCCAACCTCTCCATCAATTTTCCCTTTTATTTTTGTTTGCTCTCCTTCACCTTCATTGAGAGTCCCTATATTAAAAATGATTTTTTGGTCTTGGATTTCTTCTCCTTGAATTTTTAATGAAGTTCTCTCAAAACCATCAGGCAAAGAAAGACGAACCTGAGCATTTTCAAGAGGAAAACCAAACCCTGATTGCCACTTAAGAGAAATTGAAAACTTCTCTTGAGGATTTATCTTTTTAGGGATATCCATTAAAAAAACAATTGATGTATCAGAAATTCTTGTAGAAAACGAAGCCTTGCTTTCAAACTGGGTAGAAAGACCGACAGGAGTATAGGTTAAAGAGGCTTTGGCTTCTTTTATTTCTTCTTTCTTTCCAAAAATTAGTCCTGAAAAACTCTCGGTTATTTCTTGCTGAGGAAAAATGTCTTCTATAGTTTTTGACTCTCTTTTCTTTACAAAATTATCCTTGTCAAAAACTCCAGATGGATACTCAAAAATCAAATTTAATCGCTCAAGTTTTACTTCGCTCTGATTCTTTATTCTCACCAGCCATGTCATGTTCTCACCGGAAACATTTTCCTTGGGACCTGATATCTCAAGGATTATGTTTCCTGTGGAAAAAACATTCTTGAAAAAGAAAAAATAAATAGTTATAGAAATTACAATAATAGCTATTGCACCTACTAAAAATAATGTTTTTTGTCTTGTCCATTTAAAATGAATTTCTCTTTTAAGATTCAGATTCATATGTATCTAATTATTTAAATGGGTCTTTATATTCTGTCTTGAGACTCTTCAAGTATTTCTCCTCTCTTTCGCCAATGTTTTTAATAATTTTATCAAGGGTTGTCTCCTCTATTTTGTTTTCTACTGTTACTCCCGGTTGAAAATACAAAGCCATATATAAATATTTCCAATATAAAAAACCAACCACGAATAAAAGTAAAACTAAGATTAAGAAGGTAATCAGGGTAGATTTCTTGATAATGAAAGATAAAATTTTTTCTCCTTTTAATTCCATATTGTGAAATTTTGGGTTTTGGATATTAGATGATAGATATTAGATATCGGTATATATTCTCATTTCTAAAATCCCCTCTACTTCTATGGCTCTTACTTCTGCGCCTTCTGGAGGATTTATTCTTTTAATAGTGATACTTTTTATCTCTGTTAGTCTATAAGGTGGTTCTGGAGTATTCTCCAGAGCGAATAAAAAACGAAGAATATTAGGAAAGGAGCCTCTGATACGAATAGAAAAGGTAAAGTATTGTTTATCTTTTTCAGGAGAAGAAACAGATTTAATCTCAAATTTGATATTATTATCTCCGGCTATCTTTTCTAGAGAAGCAATAAAATTTACTAAATCTTCTGATTTCAAAAATGATTTCTCGGTTCTTGAAAGTTTTGCCTGTGCTTTCTCGAATAATTGTTTTTGTCTCTCAAGGAGCAACTCTTTTTGCTGTATTTGAACAAGCATAGCTTGACCATCAGTGTATTCTTTTGATAAATTTTCGATTTTTTTTACCAAGAATGGAATTAGAAAAAAACTAGATAAAATGATAATTAATACAGTCCCGGTAAGAATAAAGTAAATTCTCTTCAATGAAGACATATATGATTTATTTCTTTATCCTGAGATCAAAAATAAAATTTATATTTGTTGGTGAAATTATATTTTGGACCGGTGACAATACATCCTCAAAATAAGGAGAATATTTTAGATAACGTTCTATTTCAAGAACTTGCTCTCTCTCGGGAGCAAATCCAGCAATACTCACTTTTAAATATTCTTTTTGAATTACCTTTGGTTGCTGTATCTCTTCCTGCTCTGGTTGTTGAGTCTCTTGGGAAGGAGGTTGTTCAAGAGTGATACTCTCAGTTTCCGGAGAAATTTCAACACTATTAAGATATATTCCCTTAATACTAGAAATTATCTTTGCTATCTCTTCTACTAGTGGCGAAAAATAGATGGAATTTTTTTGAAGGTTATGTATTTTATTTATTCTCGAATTTGTCTCAGTGATTTCTTGTTCCAGACTTTGGAATTCTTTAAATAAAATGCTCTCTTTCCTCCTTTCTATTAAACTATTTTGAGATTTCACTAATATATCAAGGGAGAAGTAAATTGTAGATAAAAGAACAAAAAAAACAATCGAGAGCAAAAAAAGAGCTCTTAAAAACTTATTTATATAAAAACTCATCTTTTCTATTTCCAACTCTTGCTTGCCCTCTGACGGGAGGAGATTAAAATTCAACATATAAATAAAATTTTATTTATTATTTGCTATCCCTTAGCTCCTCTTACAGCAAGCCCTATGGCTGTAGTAAAAGATAAAAAGTGTTCGCCAAAAAAACTTCTATCTTTTTCGGAAAGATTACATTTTGAAATATTAGTTAAGGGATCCCCTAACTCTACAGGTAGATTTAAAGAAGAAGATAAAAAATCGCATAGACCAATAAGGTTTGCCTCTCCTCCGCAAAGAAGAATTTTCGCAATTCTTCCGTCTGGAACGTATTCTACCCTTCCAAAATCTTTAAAGTAATCAATAAAATGCTTAATCTGCTCAGCTAGGTCCGTTAGAATAGGAATCAAGGCATCAAAAATTTTATCTTCTCTCATTGCTTTTAATAGGTTCAGCCTCGATTCTGAAACTTCCTTCTTCGAACTCTTCTCCACCACTGGAACCCGGAATACTCTCCACTTCTTTCTAATATTTATAAGTCCTATCTCTTGTTTGAGTTTTTCAGCTTCTTCTACTTTCACTTTCAATTCTCTCGCAATTGCTCTATCTAAATCTTGTCCGGAAATATCAATATGAGAAGTAAAAAGGATTGTTCCACCCGAAAAGATAGTAAGCCCTGTACCACATTTTCCAATATCGAGAATAATTATGGGCTGCGGAGAAAGACAATTTTTCACTAAACTTCTTACTACTGCCATTGATTCTATCTCGAATATAACTGGTTGGAGTCCAGCTTTTTTAAATATAGAAAGGTAAGAATCTACTATCTTTTTAGGAACGACAGCTATAGAAACGGACTGCTCCTTAGTTTTACCTTCGTTCCCTGCTGGTTTTTTTTGAGAAGGTACAGACTCAACTACTTGCCAGTCAAAATAAACTTCTTCTAATCTTACAGGAAAATTGGGCTCAATTTGCCATTTGATTATATCCCTCATTTTCTCTCTCTCTGTCTTTGGTAATCGGATAACCTTAATAAAGGCGTTATCTTCGGGCAAAGAACAAGTAACATATTTAGTTTTAATCCTCTTTCCTCTCGTATTTGTAATTACCTTTTGAACAATCTTTATCACTTCTCCTTCTTTTATAATTTCTCCTTTCTCGATGAGACCGAAGGGAATATCCTCTTTTCCCAAGCTAGTTAAAACCAAGTCCGACCCTCCTTTTTTTACCTGAGCTACTTTAACAGAAAGTTCCGATAAATCTATTCCAAAAATAGACTTTTTTGAAGAAGCAGTAATCATAAATCACAAATTAAGTCCTCCATAATTATATCAAATAGAATCCTAAATCTCAAAATAAAGTTTTGAATTTTGAATTTTTTAGTATGTTTCTTCCCAATGCTCTATAGTTACTATAGGAGAATAAGTAGGATTCCCTATTACTTCATCAACAATAGATTTCTCGTAAGTAGTGATGCCTTGCATTACGCTTATTATAGAAATTTTTCTTGCCATCATTCCTCCAGTAATATCAATGGTTTCTGGCAAACCAACTAAATTAAGTTTATCGGTGGCGTATATAAGTCCAACTATGTTAATTTGTAAAGTAAAAGAACTGATACTTATGCTGTTTTTCGTCAAGAGCCCTGCGGGCTTCCCTGCTATATGATTAATTGTTATTTTACTATTACCGCAACGGGACTCAGAAGCGCTTTTTGTCCAGCAAAGTTTTTTCCCTATAGAGATACTTCCATCTGCTACGAGGACCCCATTAATAATTAGATCTTGTCCCCCTTTTAATTCAATTGGACCAGTAACGTAAGTAACCTCATTATCTAAGGTTAAATTTTGATTTAACCATAACAAATTTCCAAATTCAGAAGAAGTATAAACTGTCCCTGCTGCCTTTGCTTTACTTTTATAAGAGTTCGGATCGTCGGAATCAAAATCAATCATCGGCATAGAAACTACATCAGGTGGACATTTCTCACACTCCCCCTGGCAAATATTTTTTGCACATTGAGCAGTACTATTTAAAGTGCTATCGGAAGATACAGTAATATTATTGACCGTCATAATTTTACCTTCTAATTTATCTGATGTATTGGGATCATCATAAATATTAAGAGTGCTCCCTTGTTTAATAATAACATTATTATTGCTGAAAAGATTCCCATCATAAGTATTCATAAGACTTGATCTAACAGTCATAACTTCACTTGGTCCACCAGTAAAAAGTGCGCTATCTTCAACCGGACTTGGATTCAAGGCCTTAAATACTTTAGTTTTAACTACCCGTTGAGTAGTTTTTCCATTAGGAAGAGTAATCTGAGCAGTAGAAATTATCTCTCCTTTCGCGCAAGAAGAATTCTGGATTGTGACAGTATAAGAAGAGTTTTCAAATAAGGCTCCCGTTCTCTCAAATGAGGCTTGCCAATTATCGCAATCCGGCTCCGTTACAAACTTATCTTTCCAGGCATCGTCTCCATCTGCTGTAGTATCATCATTTTTTAGCTTCCAGATAGCTTCATTAAGCCCTGCTTCAGCTAAATAATAGGTCTTAGCGGCCGAACTATAACTCCTTGACATTTTATATTCGGTTAAAATAAAAGTTGCAAAATAAATTCCCAAAAGCAATAACAATGATAAAGCAAGTAGGGCTACTAACGAAATAAATGCCTTTTTGTTCAATGGAAGAAGGTGCTTTTTTTCTGATGGTGAATCGCTTTTTAGCATATTCATTAATTGAAAGTTGATTCAAAGATTCCTCCCAAAAACTTTTGTTTGAAGGTCAAGAGTTTTACCTCTTTTTTCTAATGAGATAACAATATTTATAACTGGACTTTGCCAAAATTTTAAACTTGTTACGTATTCTCCTATTATCTCATCCTCTAATAATTCTTGTTCTAAGGTTTCGCCTGCTGGCGGCTTAGCATTCCAAGGAACATAAGCATCAGGATCTCCAGAAAAATAATAAGTGAGGATTTGTCGTCTTATATCAGCCCCGTCTTTGAAATAACGAATATAATAATAGGACGCATCCACTTTATATTTTGAAGCAGTATCAGGGATAGTTTCCCAGTTTCCTCTAATAGTAGCTATTTTTGTTGAGCCTTCATAGTCGATAATTTTCTTAATCTGGTCTGAGCCTGTCCCAGAGATTATTTTCAAAAAAGTATCTTCATAATAACCGTCTTCACTCGAAGCAGACAGGTCTAAGGTGATTGTGGATTGTGAAGCTCCCTGAGCTGTACCTTCCTCTAAAATTAAGAGAAGGTGTCCATCTTTAAAGAAAATTTCCTCCGGCGGAGGATCATCTGGATTATCGGGTACGTCGGGAAGTGGAGTTATTATCTCGCCCGTCTGACGAATCTCTCTTGTCATCCTTTCTAAAATTAACCTTCCATTTTGAGTGAGCTCGCTTGCTGCTTCGCCTTTTTGATACGCTCGTTGACCAGAGATATATAACGAGAAAATAGCACCAATAATTAAAATCAAAATAGTGATAGTCACGATTATTTCGGTTAAAGTGAAACTCGGGCTTTTCCTTATCATAGATATAGATATTAAATCCTTTAAAACAGGAGTTTAAGAAGATTTTATATTCATCTTTTAGCAATAAGTGTCGAAATACTTACGCTCTCCTCACTAACCAAGAGAGGAGATTTCCAAGAAACTATCACCTCTATTTTTTTAATGCCTGTATCAGTATCAGCTGGTACTGGCTCTTGCAAGTTATTCAAAGGGTCCGCAAATTTTATCTGAGTTTCTCTTTGAAAAGAAGCATTTTCTGGAATTTCATCCTCTACTTCCTCGCAAGGAGGTAAAGAACTGCTACACCGAATCTCATCATATGAGCGAGAAGTAATCTCTTCGATTTTAGCTTGGGCGAATAAACTTCCTTGGCTTCTCATCTCAGAAGATCTTTCAAGAGATAAGTTAAAAGGAAATAATTGAGAGACTCCTACGATTCCTATTACTAAGATAAAAATCGCTACCATTGCTTCAATTAAAGTAAAAGCTTTGAACTGATAATATCTCATAAAAATTAACCCTGGATTTTTGAAAAACCAGATGGCCTGACTTCAATAGTCTTAGTTTCGCTTTTTTGATTTATTAAGATAATATTCCCGCTCTTCTTCACTGCTCCGTAAGGATTAAACTTAACACAATTTCCGCTAAAACCATTAATCTCTTGAAAAGAAATCCCCGAAGGGAGAATTTTTTCCTGTAAAATTTCTTCATCCGTTCCATATCTAATTAGTTGATATTTATCTTCTAAGGTAAAAAAACAAATTCCATGAAGAACCTGTTCCGTCACTGCTAATTCTTGAACGTAACGGATATCAGTTATTAAATCCCGAGTTGCACTGCTTAATTTTAAAGATGGTCTGAGACCTTGAAAAGCCTTAAAGCTAACTGAAGATAAAATTGCAATAAGAGAGATAGCTATTAAAATCTCTATTAATGTCATTCCTTTACTATTTAACATAAAGCTCAACTCATTTAAAAACTCTCTACATACTTCCCATCATTGAGTATATCGGTTGGAAAATGGAAAGAGCAAAAAATCCAACAGCTGCTCCCATAATCACCATCAGAATTGGTTCAATAATAGAAGATAGGTTTTTTGTCGTGTTATCCACCTCCCCTTCATAAAACTCTGCTAAACTTTCCAAAATTGTATCTAATTTTCCTGTCTCTTCTCCAACCTCTATCATCTGCATTAATAAAAAACTATATATTGCCTCATAAGAAGCTAAACTTTCATGTAAAGTCTTGCCTTTTTGAATATCCTTTAGAGCCGCGAAGATTGCCTCTTTATAATAGGAATTTGAAAGTGTGTCGGAAAGTATCTCAAGCGTTGTAACAATTGGCACGCCACTTTTCAAAAGAGAGGTTAAAATTCGAGAGGTCCTCGCTGTATTTATTTTAATATTTAGAGAACCAATTATCGGTAACTTAATAGAGCACCAATCTAGAAACCTTTTCCCTTTTTCCGTTTTGCTTGCCCGTCGAAAGAGAAAAATTAAAATAAAAATTACTATCGGAATTGTATACCAGTATCGAGCCATAAAATTTCCCATACCCATAATAATTTGAGTCGTCAATGGTAACTCTACATTTAATTCTTCAAACATCTGGGAAAATTTTGGAATTATTACAATCATCATCAAAGTTCCAATTAAAATCATAACAATAAAAATTACTGCTGGATACATCATTGCTCCTTTAACCCGTGAGATTAATTCATGGTCTTTTCTCATTTGTTCCGCTAAAATTTCAAGAACATCTTTCAAATTGCCTGTTTCTTCACCGACCTTTACCATACTCCAGTAAAGACGATCGAATACCTTTGGATGTTTTTTAAGAGCATTTGAAAAGCTTTCTCCTCTACTTATATCTTCTCGCATCTCTAAAATTATCTTCTTGAATCTTTGATTTTTTGTTTGGTTTGATAAGACAGAGAGAGATTTATCAAAAGGAAATCCCGCTCCTACCATAACTCCGAGATGCCGGGTAAACATCATCTTATCTAGCAACGATACTCCTCTTCTCAGATTAAAGCTTATTTTACCTAATTTTCTCCTCTTTTTCTCTTCTTTACCTTTGAGGGAAGTCAATACGAATTTTTTTTCCAGTAGAATCTTTGCTAATTCTTTTTCATTTTTTGCCTCTTGGCTTCCAGAAATAATTTCCCCGGAAAGAGTTTTTGCTTTATAGTTAAAAATTGGCATGTGTTAGAAATTCATTATTTATTCGTCATTGATTATTTGGTCATTGGTCATTTTTATTCTGCTCTTATTACTCTTAATACTTCTTCGACACTAGTAACTCTTTGAGCGGCTTTGGCAAACCCATCTTCTAACATCGTCTTCATATTCTCTTTTTCTGCTCGCTTTTGAATCTCGTCGGCTGGCCTTTCCTTATTAATCAATTCTTTTATTGTCTCTGTTACTTCAAGAACTTCAAAAATTCCAATTCTCCCTTTGTATCCTTCTGGACATTTTTTGGTATCTTTTGCTCTTCCGAACTTTATATTTTCCCAATTTTGATTTTCTTTTATCGCTTTTTCTTCTTTCAAAGTCTTCAAGATTTTATCTGCATCATATCTTTTGGAAAGGTTTTTAACCTCCTCTTTAGAAAAGGAGTATTCTTCAAAATTAGGACATAATTTTCTTACCAATCTTTGAGCCATCACAAGCTTTAAAGTTGAGGCAATCAAGAATGGTTCTACTCTCATATCTAAAAGTCTAAGAACAGCGCCAGCAGCGCTATTCGTATGTAAAGTAGAGAGAACAAGATGACCAGTTAAAGCAGCGTTTACTGCTAAAGATGCTGTCTCGTTATCTCTTATCTCTCCCACCATAATAATATCTGGATCCTGGCGTACTAAGGCCCGTAAGCCCGAAGCAAAAGTAAGTCCTATTTGAGGATGAACTTGGGTCTGATTAATCCTTGGCATAGTATACTCAACAGGATCTTCAACGGTTGAAATATTGACCTGTGGAGTATTTAAAATATCCATTATTGAATATAATGTCGTAGTCTTCCCACATCCCGTCGGGCCCGTTACTAAGACAAGACCTGTTGGTCTTTTGATATTAAAGTGAACTTTCTCAAGAGCTTCTCCTCTTAAACCCAATTCTTCTAAATTTAAAGCCTTGGAAGTTTCTGGTAAGAGTCTCATTACCACTTTTTCGCCAAAGAAAGTAGGCAGAATAGACACCCTGAAAGAGATTTTATAATCCTCTGTTTCTATCTTAAATCTACCATCCTGAGGAAGACGATGTTCATCTAATTTTAAATTTGAAAGTATTTTTATCCGTGCAACCACGCCAGGGTGAATCCTTAAGGGTAAAATCATAGCATCATGTAAAATTCCATCAATTCTATATCTAACCAGCAGTTCTTTCTCGATCGGTTCAATATGAATATCAGAAGCTCTCCCTAAAATTGCATGTTTTAAAAGAGTATCTACGATTTTTATTATTGGTAACTCCTCAGCTGCTTTCTCAAGCTCCATTTTCGGTCTTTTTTTTAGTCCTTCTTTTACGGCCTTTACTTCTCCAATCTCTCCTTTTATTATTTTTCCAAACTCTGTTTCTAAACTCTCTTCATATTGCATAAGAGCATTTTTTATGCTCTTTGGCGTAGTCAAACGAGGCAGGATTTTTAAATTTGCTTTTTTCTTGATAAATTCAATAGTTTGTAAATCCTCAGGGTCAAGCATTGCTACCTCAAGATTCTTTTCTTTTTGTCTGAAAGCGACGATATTATGTTTCCTCGCAATTGGTTCTGGAATAATCTTAAGAACCGCAGGAGGAATTTTCTCTTTTTCTAAATTAATAAAAGGGATTCCAAGAATATAAGCTTTAAGATATATCAAGTCTTTTCTTTCTAATAATTTTTCTGTAACAAGGATTTCCTCTAATCTTTTACCGCTCTTTTTTGCTCTTTTCTCGGCTTGCTTAAGTTGTTTTTCTGACAGAAATTTAAAGTCTAGTATGAAAGCTTTTAATTGTTGATCTTCAATCCGCATAATTTAAACATTGAAAAATTTCCAAATAACAAGTGCAAAGTTACAAATCTTCCTCTGCTTCATATCCGTTTGGAACTTGTGATTTGAGATTTAAAAATTATTCTTTAAGAGTTTGCTTTATTTTCTTCAATACATCATCTAAACTCTGGTCTGACTTGACAAGATAAGTAGTAGCTCCAAGTTCTAAGATTTTTTCCACGTCGGTTGATTCTTCAAGGTTGGTAAGGATAATAACTGGTATATTTTGAGTCTCTTTACCCTTCTTCAATTTTTTTAAAACCTCGAATCCGTTTAACTTCGGTAAAACAAGATCCAACAAGA
>Ga0209121_10006662_pt1 | contig 10083 bp, 8 predicted proteins | sample Cruoilmetagenom3_FD_187292 | JGI IMG/M metagenome (GOLD analysis project Ga0209121, IMG submission 187292) | Oil polluted marine microbial communities from Coal Oil Point, Santa Barbara, California, USA - Sample 3 (SPAdes) (version 2) | ecosystem: Environmental > Aquatic > Marine > Oil seeps ...
TCAGGGTCAGAATGACAGGTACATATTTACAAACAAAAATAATAAGAACATATTTAAATATAAGAGTGATAAATTTATTACTATTTTAGGGAGATTTTTCTATTACTTTCATATAAGATAAGGGTGTTATTTAGGTGTTATTTAGGAGTTATTTTTTCAATTCCTCTTGTATATGGTTTTAGCACATCAGGGATTAATACAGATCCATCTTTTTGTTGGTAGTTCTCTAATATTGCAGTGATTGTTCTCCCTATTGCACATGCCGTTGAGTTCATAGTATGAACTAATTTAGGTTTTCCATCTTCATCTCTATATTTAATTCCAAGTCTTCTCGCCTGGAAGTCAGTATCATGACTGCAGGATACAAGCTCTCTATATCTTTTTTCCCAGGGGTACCATACTTCTATATCATATTTTTTAGCATTTGGTGCTCCGATATCACCTGTGCACATATTTACTACTTGATAGTGTAGTCCCAGTTCCTGCACTATTTTTTCAGCTATCGAGAGAAGATAATTATAGTCTTCCCATGAACTTTCTTGGTCAGAGAATATAAACATCTCAATCTTATCAAACTGGTGAACTCTGAACATTCCTCTTGTGTCTTTTCCGTATGTTCCAGATTCCCTTCTAAAACATGTTGAAAATGCAGCATATTTTAATGGAATCTTATCCTTTTCTAAAATCTCATGGGCATGATAAGCACACATTGGAACTTCAGAAGTTCCAATAAGATATAGATTGTCATTTTTGGTTTCATAATATTCCCACTCCTCTGTTGGGAAAAAACCCGTTCCAAACATTGCTTCTTGTTTTACTAAAACAGGAGGTACTACGGGAATAAATTTTTCATTGGACAGTTTTTCAAGTACGTAATTAATTAAAGCAAATTCAAGAAGAACTCCTTCATTTTTTAGAAATGAGAAACGTGAACCAGATACTTTTGTTCCTCTTTCTTTATCTATAATATCAAGAATCAATCCAAGTTTCTCATGGTCACTTACCTCAAATTTAAAATCTGGTTTTTTACCCCACTTCTTTTCTACAACATTTCCAGTCTCATCTTTTCCTATGGGAACACTCTCATGAGACAAGTTTGGTAGTTTAATCATCAACGTGTGGAGTTTTTTCTCTAAACCCTTAAGTCGAGGTTCAAGGTCATTCAGGTTTTTAGATACTTCACGCATTTCTTCTAATACTTCTTCTCTGTCTTCAACTTTCAATGCTGGGATTGATTTTGAAACCCTGTTTTTCTCCGCCCTGAGTTCTTCTACCTCGACCAGAAGTTCTCTTCTTTGAATATCCAGATCAAGTAGTTTATCGATATCAATATCAATATTTCTATTTCTTACTTCTTGTTTAACTCGGTCTGGATCCTGTCTAATTAGTTTAATATCTAACATCTCTATGTATTCTGTTCTCCTTCTTAGTGTTAGTTTTTAATAATTTACTATTTTTCAATGAATTAATTTATTTTCACCTTTTTCGGATTTTTGAAGAGCTTTTTTTATCGCTATCTCTTCTTCATTTGAAAGTTTTATTTTTGATTGTCCATTCAAAATTGGCTTTACGTAAACTCTCGCATCTGTTCTACTTTGAAGGGAGTTTACGACTACTCCATCTCCATTTCCGTTGAGCAGGCTTAAGCTAAAACTGGTTTCCCCGCCAATATCTGAAAAGGCATTATAATGAACTATCCCCACAAATTTGAGCGCTTCAAGCATTTTTCTTTCTATTTCTATTTGCTTTTTTTCAAGAGTATTTACCTTTTCCCCTAATTTTTCAGATTTTTTAACATATTCCCAAAGAATATCTGCAAAGCTTTTATCGGATTCATCGGGAATAAAAAGTTCTAATTTCTTCCTTAATTTATTTAATCTAATCTCATTAATTACTGCCCATATAATTAGTAAAGGTACTATTCCAATTATTACATATATAAGAGTATCAATGTTCTGCATATTTTTATCCTATCGTTCTATATACAATTTTCCTTATATAATTACTTCTGTTTTATTTTTTTATGTCTGATTCCAATATTCAGTATTATATTTATTAAAAATTTAAAAATCCAATTTTTATTATAATATTCCTCACTCTGTAAAGCTCATCTCTATTGATATTGTTCATTTTATCCTTATAGAGATTGCTCAGTTTATCCCGACTGATATTTAATTTGTCATTGCGAGCCACTGAAGGTGGCGTGGCAATCTCAAATAAGACATATTGATAAATTTAATTAAAATAAGATTGCACAGCTTGTTCCGAGAGAGATTGCTTCGTCGCTAATGCTCCTCGCAATGACAGACAGAACTACACCTGCAATGATAAACGAGAATCCTGCTCCTCACAATGACAAATTAAATAACTAATTGATAATGATAAAAAAAATAAATTGTTTTAAAATTAGTTTTTATCTTTCAACTATTATTGGGAAAGAGAAAAAAATAGCATGGTATTCAAATGAAATTTTTTAAAATTGATTTTTATCTTTCAACCATGATTTTAAACTCAACTTCATTATTACCAAGAAATTGTTCAAATGTAACCGGACCAACCAATATTTTTAGTAGGCATTTGCTTCCAGGAAATGATTTAATCCCAGTTATGGTTACAGGTAACACCTCGTCAGGTTTTATCTCTGGTATAGTTGTTTCAACCGTAACTGGTTCAGGTTCTATTTCAGACTTTAGTGTTACTTTAATTGGAATGTCTTTTTCTACCTGGTTTCCTTGATTTTGAATTGATATTGTTACTGATATTTCCTCACTATATAGCAAGACAATATATTCCCCCTGTTCTTCCTTCTTCTTAGGATCAAACTCAACTGTTTCTGGCAGAACTGCTACTCCGTGAATTGGTTGAAGAGTTGCTACTCCTTTTGCAGAAGATATATATTCCAAAGTCTTATCTAAAGTGTATATTTCCTTTTTCTGTAAGAAATATGATTCTGGTATTTCTAACTGATCTAGTTTCTTCTCCTTTAAAACAATTCCTACTGCCTTTTTATAATATTCATACACTCTATCACTTATATGTAGATCCTCCAAAGCTCTTGAAAGTTGTATGCTCGCTATTTCAACATCTATGTCCTCCAGAGCATTAAGTAGAGCAGGTTTATAGTCATCTAATGCAGCAGCTCTCATATCAAATACAAATTGTAAAACTCCATGTGCTCTCTCTATCTCTTCGGGAACTTTTAAATCTGAGCACTTGTTTGCTATTTCCCTGCTACTATCAGCATATTTTTGTAATTCAGTTATCATTTCAACTCTATCTAAGGATTGAATCTTCTCTCTTGTAGTTATGAAATTTTTTGAAATCTGATTAGACAGGTTAATTAACTCCGATGCTTTTTTTATATAATTTTCAATTGGAGATTCTCTTCTTTTGAATAGATTTTTGCAGTCAAAAGAACCTATAAGATATATTGATAGAAGTGCTATTATAGCAATTACTATTACCAAGTTTAAAATTGATGATCTTCTTCTAACTCTTCTTGCCATTTCATTACCTTATAGTCTGGTGGGTGAGGAGGGATTTGAACCCACAAGCTTTTTAAAGCACTAGACCCTGAACCTAGCGTGTATACCAATTTCACCACTCACCCATTTAGAAATTATTATAGCATCTTTTAGTTCTTGTAAAAATTGATTTTATAATTTATTTTGTTAATAAAACAAAATGTTAAAAATAATTACTAAAATAAAATGTAGAGTCTTCATATTTAACTTGGTATAATATGGGTTGAAATGCTTAAAGGTAAAATTTTTGCAAATAGATATGAGATTTTAAAAAAGATTGATTCTGGGGGAATGGCAAATATTTATCTTGCCAGAGATAAAAAACTTTCCCGAAATGTTGCTTTGAAAATAATGTTTCCTCAGTTTGCATCTGATTCGCATTTTGTTGAGCGTTTTAAGCGCGAAGCAAAATCTATGGCTAATTTATCACATCCAAATATAGCTACCGTATATGATTGGGGAAAGGAAGAAGAAATATATTATATAGCAATGGAATATCTTTCGGGAGAGACCCTGAGTCAAACAATAAATAAAAAAGGCCTACTTCCACCAAGTAAAGTTGTGGATATCTCTATAAAGATCTGTGAAGCATTAGAAGTTATTCATAAACAGGGAATTATTCATCGAGATATAAAACCATCAAATATCTTAGTTACTGAAGAAAAAGACATAAAAATCACAGATTTTGGAATTGTTAAGGATAGTACCCCCAGTCTCACTCAAACTGGCTCCATACTGGGTACGGCTCAATATATCTCACCAGAGCAAGCAAAGGGAATAAAAATTAGCAAAAGGTCTGATATATACTCCCTGGGTGTTGTTATGTATGAAATGCTTACAGGTGATCCACCATTCAGGGGAGATGACAGTTTAAGTGTAGCACTTAGACACATCAGGGAAAAACCTACTCTACCCTCAAATATAATAAAAAATCTTTCTAAAAATTTAGAAACTGTAATAATGAAATGCTTATTAAAAAATCCTGAAGATAGATATAACTCCGCTACTCAATTAAAAGAAGATTTAATAAGGTGTTCAAAAGGTCTTCCTGTTTCTGAATTACATGAAACTATAAGGGATAAATTACATCTTGAAACTAAAGCAGTTTTTGCGAAGGGTTTTGAAACTATAAAAAATATTAAATGGGTAAGATTTTTATATACCTCACTTATCATATTCCTTATAGCAGTTATTTCAATTACTCTATATCCTCTTCTTCTAAGAATGGTACAAAAACCTATACCTAAAATTGTTGTTCCTCAGCTTGAACAGACTGAATTATCAAAAGCAAAAGAGGAGTTAGAAAGGCTTGAACTAAAAATGGCTATTTCCAGACAGGTTCATAATGATTCTGTTGAAAAGGGTTGTGTAGTAAATCAGAATCCTGAAGCAGGATCAAAAATTATGGAGGGAGAGACTGTTTATTTGGTAATAAGTCTGGGTCCACGAGTTACTGAAGTTCCAAATATTGTGGGGTTAAAAATAGAAAAGGCTGAAAAAATATTAAAAGAATCAAATTTGAAAATTGGAATTATAGATAAAGTCTATAATGAAGTCCCTAAAGACAAAATAATAAGACAAGCTCCAGAACCTGGTGAGATAGTTGCTTTTAATACACCTGTATATATGGTTGTAAGTTTGGGAGTTGAGAAATTTGTAGTTCCCTCTGTTATAGGAATGGACTATCAAACTGCTCGAGATATACTGGAAAATAAGCAACTATCTGTGGCACGAATATATGAAATATCTGAAACTGCTGAAATGGGAACTGTTGTTTCTCAGGAACCCTCTGTAAATACAAAGGTTTTTAAAAACAGTCTTGTTACAATAACATTAAGTTCTGGGAGTGAAATTATTTCCATACCTAAGGTTATAAGAGAAAATTTTGAAGATGCAATATCAACTCTCGAGGAAGCTGGATTTGTTGTTGAAAAACATTGGGTTCCATCAAGTTTAGCTACTAAAAATCTTGTGCTAAATCAAGATCCTCAAGGTGGGACTGTTGCTCCACCAGACACAGTTATTATAATTTATATAGGAAGTGGTCCAACCTAAACTACATATTTTTTTAGGAAGGGGTCCTGGGTAACCAATTCATAGGTAAAAAATAAATTATTATTTTTATTGGGTTCTTCCCATCTGTCTTGCTATTTCAAGTAGTCTCTTTATTCTTTCTGCAGCTGGTGGATGAGTTGAAAATAGTGTCATCAGACCACCACCACTTAAGGGATTCACTATGAAAAGATGCGCAGTAGCTGGGTTTACCCTCATGGGAGCTCTTTTAGCAAATTGTGATAGTTTATTTAATGCTGATGCTAAAGCCTCGGGTTTCCCTGAAATTTCTGCTCCCGCTTTGTCTGCCTCATATTCTCTTGATCTTGATATAGCCATCTGAATTAACATTGCAGCTATTGGACCAACTAAAGCTATTAATGGGTTTCCTACTCTACCTCCTCCTTCATCTCTATCAGAAAAGGAACCATACATCCCAAATCTACTAATCATACTTATTGCACCTGCCATTGTTGCTGCTATTGTCATTGTTAAAATATCTCTATTTCTTACATGACCAAGTTCATGACCCAAGACTCCCTCAAGTTCATCTCTGTTTAAAATCTGTGTTATCCCCTGAGTAACCGCAACTACTGCATTTTGTGGGTTTCTTCCTGTAGCAAATGCATTTGGAGTATTGGTAGGAACAACCGCAATTTTTGGCATAGGAAGTCCTGCTCTCTGTCTTAATTTGTCTACTATTTCATATAACTGTGGAGCTTCATTTTTTGAAATCACTTTAGCCCTTTGCATTGCCAAGACAATCTTGTCTGAGAAAAAATAAGAGCCCAGGTTCATTACTGCAGCCATGATGAGACCATATATAGCACCATTTTTCCCTCCAACCGCACTACCAATAAGTACAAAAATAATGGTCATGACAGCCATTAGCATAAAAGTTTTTCCATAATTTCTTATATTCATCACTTCTCTAATCTTTATAAATCTTATATAAACACTAAATTTTCAATTTATTAATTAGTTTTAATAGTTCTCAGTATTTTTAATATTTTTTGGTAATTATAAACCAAATTATTATATCTAATGTTTTATTCAAATGTCAATATATGAATTAACTTACAATCACAACTTGAGTTCCCACCATAAGATCTAAAAAAATAAAAAGTTCTTATAATAAAAATGGTGGAGATGATGGGATTTGAACCCATGACCTCCTGAGTGCGATCCAGGCGCTCTTCCAGTCTGAGCTACACCCCCACTTTATAATTTTGAAAATATATAATTATTTTAACTAATTGAGATTTAAAATGAAAGTAGCATTTTAGATTATGCTTGAGAAGGTTTTAAGTATATTAGAATTTTATATCAAGACATATTAAATATTGAAATTAATATTAAGATGATTACCTTATGAACAATCATTAATTTGGTATATTTCAATATTAAAAATGGTGGGGACATACGGATTTGAACCGTAGACCTCCTGGTTGTGATCCAGGCACTCTAACCAACTGAGCTATGTCCCCAAAAATGATAATTTTATTAAATAATAACTGTAAATTCTAATAACTTTTTATTTAAACTACTTATTTAAAATTCCTCTTCTTATATAAGGTTCCCTTTAGATTTTTATCTATAAGTAATGTTAAATCCTTGCTCTACATCTATCACTTTAAAAATTGCTTTAAATATTTTAATATCTCTATATTTATAAAATTTGGTGGAGATGACCGGATTCGAACCGGTGACCTCCTGCGTGCAAAGCAGGCGCTCTTCCGGACTGAGCTACACCCCCCACATAATAAAATAATATGGTGGGCTTACCTGGGGTCGAACCAGGGACCTCATCCTTATCAGGGATGCGCTCTAACCTACTGAGCTATAAGCCCATCTTTAATGTTATTATCTTATCTTTTTAAAAATTTGTAAAGGTATGAAGCTAATAATGTATAAGAAATAATAAAATAATAATTAATAATGACAATTGGAAAATCAATATTTAAAATTTCTATATATAAAATGTAAATTTTTATTTTATATATGAAATAATTTTAGAGCCTCGTTTGATTAATGAGATTGCTTCAGACTTTGCCCTCGTAATGACACAGTATTATATTCCTATTTTGAAATTTAATATTTTAATTTGAATTTTTCTTATAAATATTCATATAATAATGTGATATCTAATTAGAATTTTAAAAAATTTCTCAAATAAGGAGGTAATTTTTGCAAGAAAAAGAATTTTCACAAGAAATGGAATTAAAAACTGAAAAGAAACTGAAAGAACAGCCTAAACCAGAAATTAGTGAAGCTTCTATAGATACTTCAATTTATCCACCTGAGCGAGCAAGTGGAAGGGCAATTGCTGCTTTGGTTCTGGGAATAGCTGCAATAACAATTGGTTGTTGCTTCTTGCTTAATATTCTTTTGGGTCCAGCTGCATTAATTGTTGGAATTTTAGAATACAATGCTATAAATAGGGGTAAGGCTTCAATAAAGGGGAAAGGATTTGCCATAACTGGGATAATTTTAGGAATAATGGCAACATTGTTTGGTATTTTCAGTCTATTTCTTGTTACAGTTGGAAAACCACTTTTAGATAGATTGATTGATTATCTTTATAGAGAATCATTGCAATATTAAAGTTAGTTGTTTATTATACTATACTTTTAAAATGGGTTAATGAATTTATATTACGAAATATTAAACTATTTTGGTTCAGCTGTCTGCCATCAGATTATAGAACGTTCACTTACATATAAAAACTTAACCCTGCCATTATGTTCCCGATGTACTGGTTTATATTTCAGTTTTTTAATCTCATTCATATCCTGTCTAATAGTAAATAGAAAATATAGATATTTTATATCAAAACGCTATGTTATTTTTGGGATAATCTCTATTATTTTAATGGGAACTGAAGTTTTTATAGAATTCTTTAATTTACTATCTCTTACAAATCAGATAAGGCTTTTAACTGGGCTTTTAGTTGGAAATTTTTTGGGCTTGATATCTTCAGAAGCCTTTTTAAAAATTAGTAGCTTGAATTTAAATTCAAAAGAGAAATCAAAGTCAGTTTATATTTTTATATTCTGGTTAATTCTTCCCTTTTTTTATTTTATAATAATAAATTATTTATTTATAAAGTTCATAGGGCTCTTTTTCTTATTAGCAACTTTATTAATATCTTCAGAAATTTTATTTTTTTCATTAGTTATCTATCTTTTTATCCAGTCTGTGCTTCCTGAACTTATAATTAATAGAAAAAAAATATCCTTATACAGTACAATATTTATAGCAGTATTTCTATCTATTTCTCTCCTTCTAACCCTTGCTTTTTTAAGAAGTCATTTGTCTCTATTAAAAATATTTTAAGTAAAAAGGGAGAGTATTTAATAAACTTAATTACTCTCCCTGTCCTATAATGAAAATAAACTCAAAATTATTATTAATTACTATAATTCTATCACTTGTGTTCCGGCCATTTTATCCCCAAACCTTAGTCCTTTCTCATCAGTAAAAACCAGTACTGCTTCAATTACAACATAAATTAACAATGGAATCCAAATCAATATTGCAACTATCCAACCAATTACAGGTATTGCTACTAAAAAATGTCCTATTGCAAAGGGCCAATTCCTCTTTATAGATGTTTGAAGATCGCAATTAGCACCTGTCTCTACTACTATGGGTTTTAAATTAACAGCCATCTTTCCAAGACTTCTATTTTGCATAAAGTCAAAGCCATCGCGTAAAAGCATATATGTGCCAGCTACTAATCCACCAACAACTGGTATTAGACTTACAACACTTGCTAGAATCGCATCAATTAAATAAGCAACAAATCTTTTAACCACATCTGCTTTTTTATATCCCACGATTGCTTTCTCTTCAATTTTTTCTTCTTCCTTCTTTACCTCTCGAATTTTCTCTTCTCCTTCTTTAATCTCCTCAACTTTTTCTTCAGTGACTTCCTCTATCTTCTCCTTCGCTTTCTCTATTTCTTCTATTTTCTCCTCTTCTTTTTTAATCTCCTCTTGATTCAATTTCCCCTCCTTTTTAAAAATCTTTAAAACATAAAGAAAATAAATAAATAAAAACTTATCTCTATTATAAAACAAAATTCAAATTTATTTAATAATAATATTATAAGTAAAGGTTATATTACAAAGATAATTACCCTTTTAAAACAGCAAGTGGTTTTAATTTTACTACCTTTGTTGATATTCCTGCATTTTGAGTTACATCGACTATTTCATTTACATCCTTGTATGCTTTTGGTGCTTCCTCTGCTAAACCGGACATTGAGTCAGCCATAATTTTTATTCCACTTGATTCAAGTTCCCTTTTTAAGGCATCTCCTCTAATAGTTTTTTTTGCTCTTCTTCTACTCATCACTCTTCCAGCACCGTGACATGTTGAACCAAAACTTTCCTTCATACTTTTCTCAGTTCCAATAAGTAGATAAGATGCAGTTCCCATGGTTCCTCCAATTAGTACTGGTTGTCCATAAGGACTATATTTTTCTGGAAGATCAGGATGTCCT
>Ga0209121_10006663_pt1 | contig 10082 bp, 8 predicted proteins | sample Cruoilmetagenom3_FD_187292 | JGI IMG/M metagenome (GOLD analysis project Ga0209121, IMG submission 187292) | Oil polluted marine microbial communities from Coal Oil Point, Santa Barbara, California, USA - Sample 3 (SPAdes) (version 2) | ecosystem: Environmental > Aquatic > Marine > Oil seeps ...
CACTGGATGCCTGGTTTACCTGGCTCAACGCCTGAACATGACCTGGAGTTGTCACGAAAACTGTTTGACGATGAATACTTTCGCCCTGATGGACTTAAACTCTATCCTACACTGGTGATTGCTGGAAGTGAACTGGAAAATTGGTATCATGATAATCGTTATCACCCCTACAAAGATGAGGAGATGATAAAGTTACTTGTCAACATCAAAACTCTAATTCCTAAGTATGTGAGAATTCCCAGGTTAATGCGGGACATTCCTGGAAAATTTATTCTTGCCGGCTGCAAGGATTTGGCGCTAAGGGGGAGTATCAGGAAACGAATGGATGAACTGGGTATTCGTTGTAAGTGTATCCGCTGTCGAGAGTATGGGCATAGATTGAGAGATGGTTGGGCAATTGGCCAGCCACGGCTAACCAGAATGGATTACGAAACTTATGGTGGAAGGGAAATTTTTCTTTCTTACGAGGATACGAATGAGACTTTGTTTGGCTTGTTGAGAATGAGGATTAAGACTATTGCAGGTAACGCTAATTTAGCTCTTATACGGGAACTGCATATTTTTGGCCCCGAGGTTCCTTTAGGAGAAAAAGGAAATCAGGCTGCTCAGCATCGTGGTTTGGGGGAGAGCTTACTGCGAGAGGCGGAAAGGATTGCCAGAACGGAATTTCATGCTGGTGAGTTGAGCATTTTAAGTGGTGTTGGTGCCAGGGAGTATTATCGCTCATTTGGCTATAACCTGGAGAACGCTTATATGGTCAAGAGGTTTTAGGTTTAATTTGTGGGTTGATGGGTAAGAGCGAAGAAACAGGGCTCTTTGCCAGTGCTCACTGTGGCAGTTTTAAATGAAGCTATCCTTTAGTTCGAGTATCACCTTATCTATGTTATGGGGCTCTGTTGGAGAGATGTGCTTTATTGTCTCATCTATTTTATTATGTTTGTAGTCGTCAGTCAGGTCAGTGAGCTTCCCATAATAGCCGATTCTCCTCCCCAACCTGAAATTGAGCCTTTCCTCGTCAGGTAATGATAGATATTTATTTATGATTTCCAGACACTTTCCCTTATCATCAGGCAGTTTCCCTTCTATCTCGGGTAACAGGTTAAGCGTGTGGTCGCTTTTGATATAGCTGGTGACCTGCAAATTGTCGATAAAAACGCCTATTTCTGCCACTACCTCATCTTCTGTCTGTAGCTCAAAGTCGCCACTTTCTAATTTGGACCATAGGGGCATATCCTGGTGGACATGAAGGCTACGCAGTCTGATGTAATCAGCATTAATTTCGTTTAATACCCTGGCTGTTTCTCTGGCATGCTCTTGAGACATTCTCCTACCGCCTAAACCTGGCATGACATATTCACATAAAGATATGCCAGCTTCTTTTATTTTTCTCCCTCCTAGAATATGTTGCTGTGCAGTGCTCCCTTTTTGCATGTAAGCCAGCAAAGGGTCGTAGCCGGTCTCAAGCCCCGTGTGAATCCTGTCTAGTCCAGAGTCTTTGAGTTCCTTTAACTCTGATAATGATTTTCTGGATGAGGTCTGGGAGCGTGCGTAGGTGGTTACTCTATTTAAACTGGGGAAAGTACTTCTCAGGGAGGTAATTACTTGAGTTAGCTTGAGAGTTTTCATGATGAGCGTATTGGAATCCTGGAGGAACACTGACTCACCTCCAGCCCAAAGCCACATAGCGACGTTATGTACACATTGTCCATATTGAGGCTGGGTGCAAAGTGTCGCTGCGGCCTCTTTAATTTTATTGCCATAACCTATTCGCCAGGCAATTTCTTTTATGTCCTCGCTGATAGCATTGGCTGTCTCTATGTCTTTTAAGATTTCCTTAACAGGCCTGAGCTCAAATTTACTGTTTTTATATAAGTGGCAGAATTGACACTTATTCCAGGGGCAGTTTCTGGTAGCTCTTATGAGCAAGGAATAAGCTTCGCTAGGTGGTCTTATAGGGCCCATTTCAAAAGTACGAGCTAGTCTCTTCACTTTTAGTTCACCTTTAGATGATACTTACGTTGCGTGGAAACCATTTTACTTTAGCCTGGTATAAGTCGGCAAATAGACTTCCAGCTTCTGATTATGTTAGCATTACCAGCTTAGATGACCCAGATTGATCATGGCCTTGCGGGAAAAGAGAATCCTCTTGGGCATATTAAAGTAATTTCTTTCGATGCTGAGGGGACGCTGGTGACGCCGGATTTTACCCATGCTGTCTGGCATGAAGCTATCCCAGCTTTCTATGCTCAGCGTAATGGCATTGAACTTGACCAGGCGAAAGAAATTGTTGCTATGGAGTATGACAAAATAGGTGACCGGAAAGTAGAGTGGTATGATATAAACTACTGGTTTAGATATTTGCACTTAGACGATTCTGAGCCGGTGATAGAAAGCTGCCAGGATGAGGTGCGTTATTATCCTGAGGTAATTGAAGTTCTTTCTTCTCTGGGCAGTCGATATAAGTTGATAGTTGCCTCAGGTACACCTGTGGAATTGTTGCATTATCTGTTACAGGACGTAGAACATTATTTTGCCCATATTTTTTCTGCGAGCTCTCATTATAAACAATTAAAGACTCCCGACTTTTATCTCCAGGTGTGCCAGAAAATGGACGTTGAACCTGAAGAAATTGCCCACGTGGGTGACAGCTGGCAATTTGATTTTCTTAACTCCAAGCAAATCGGCATAAATGCATTTTACCTCGATAGGATTGGACATGACCATCAGGAATCGCTTACGGATTTAACTCAACTAAAATCTCGTTTACCAGGTTAGTTATGACAATTAACTGGGCGCAGGTATTATTTAACTCAGTAGTTACTGGAAGTTTTTATCTTATAGGTGCTGTGGGGATTACTTTAACCTATGGATTGTCCAATTTTCCCAACTTTGCCCATGCAGAACTTATTACTTTAGGTGCTTTTATTGGCTACATAGTAGCTGAACAGCTAGGATTGGGTATGCCAGCAGCTCTTATTGTCTCTTTCTTGTGCACTGGCGTTGTGGGATTCTTATGTTATCGTTGTATCTTTCAACCTCTAGCCAGGCGTGGAGCTACCATAATTCACCTTATGGTAGCTTCTATTGCACTGGGATTCATTCTGAGGCACTCTATCGGTGCTGTTTGGAGTTGGGAGCCTCTATATTTTACCAGCACGTGGCGTGCCTTTGATGTGGGTCCACTCAGGGTTACCTGGCTCTGGCTGGGGCTTATATTTGCTGCTTTGTCTTTGGCAACCGCCATGCATTTCGTTTTAGTGAAAACTAAGATAGGTAAAGCCATTAGAGCAACTTCTAGCAATCCTGAGCTTGCTCTGGCTTCTGGAATCAATATTGATAGAGTGATTTGGATAACCTGGTTTATTGCTGCTGGGCTAGCTGCGGTTGCAGGTATATTCCGTGGCGCCGATACACAGATTTGGCCCATGACTGGATGGGATGCTATATTGCCCATATTTGCTGTCGCTGTGCTTGGCGGCATCGGTAATTTTTATGGTGCAATAGCTGCAGCATTTATCATTGGCTTAGCTGAGAATATAGGGGTGGTAGGGTTGACAAGCCTGGGGCTTTCCACAACATATCGGATAGGTATCGCTTTCTTGATATTAATAATAACTTTAATAGTGAGGCCACAAGGGCTGGCTATGCTATTCAGGAGGGCTTAACTTGGATCCACTACTCTATGTCTTTGATATAGTTGTGTATATTGGCATCTTTGGTATGTTAGCCCTGAGCCTGAATTTGGAGTTTGGTTTTGCCGGACTCGCCAATTTCGGCAAAGTGGCTTTCTTTCTCATTGGTGCTTATACATACGCCCTTCTTTCCCAAATTGGCATTCCGTTTTACATTTGCCTTATAGCTGGCGCCTCAATCTCAGCTGTTTTCGGATTTCTTGTTTCCTTGCCTGCTTTGAGATTGAGAGCGGATTATTTAGCTATAGTAGTTTTGACCTTCGGTGAAATCTTGAGGTTGGTTGTTAAGAATGAAGATTGGATTGCCGGGGGGGATTGGGGAATAAGTGTTTCCAGGGCTATATCATTGGTGGGTGCTTCTCCTCGTGTGAATGCTTTGGTGAATATAGGGCTGGTTTACCTCTGCTTAGGTATTTGTTTTTTTGTTCTTCAGCTATTAGCTAATTCTCCTTATGGGAGAGCGATACGAGCCATAAGAGAAGATGAAATAGCTGCTGAAGCATTGGGGAAGGATAGAGCTAAATATAAGGCTCAGGTGTTTATGCTGGGCTCAGCTGTGGCAGGAGTAGCTGGCGGGCTTTATGCTCAGTATCTTCAGTGTGTCCTTCCAGGCATGTTTATGCCGATGGTCACTTTTACTGTATGGATGATGGTTCTTTTGGGTGGCCCGGCCAACAATAAAGGAGTGCTATTGGGTGCCGTTCTGGTAGAGATTTTTGACCGAGGGGCAAATATAGCCAAAGATTATTTGATTTTGCCTGTTGACCCCACTAATTTGCAATACATCCTGTTTGGTGTTTTAATTATTCTGGTTTTGTTCTACAGGCCACAGGGATTGTTAAAGGAAAGCCCTGTGACAACGAAGGCCTTGGAGCTAGTCCGCAATGAGAGAAATGCTGTCAAGAGCAATGGAAACCAGTGAGTGTTTTGGGATTCATGTCTTCATCTTTACTTAGCCCCTGACCGAAGGGGCTGAGTAAAAAGAGTAGCTGTCAGTGATATCGTTTTCGTGCTTTCGCTGACACGCATCTCGCGCAGATGAAATTAAAAGGCGATTTACTATGGAAGAAACGTTATTAAAAATAAGAGAGGTTAGAAAGCATTTTGGCGGTGTCTATGCCGTCAATGGTGTAAATTTGGATGTTAAAAAAGGTGGCATTTGGGGTTTGGTTGGACCCAATGGCAGTGGCAAGACTACTTTGTTCAATACCATCTTGGGCCTTCATAAACCTGACCAGGGAGCTATTTACTTCAATGATAATTGCATCAGTAATCTAGCTCCTCACCAAATTTACAGGTTGGGCCTGGGCAATGCCTTTCAGCTACCCAGGTTATTTCTTCAGATGAGTGTATTGGATAATATGCTGGTGGCGGCGAGAGGTCACCAGGGCGATAAATTACTAAATAGCCTTTTTTTGAGGAAGGGGTGGCAGGAACAGGAAAAAGGCATGGTAGAAGAAGCTCTAAATATACTCGAGCTTGTGGAGTTGGATAAATTGGCTTTTTCTCCTGCTAGTGAGCTTTCTGGGGGGCAAAGAAAGCTTCTGGAATTAGCCAGGGGTCTCATGGCTGGGTCGTCACTTTTACTCCTTGATGAACCAGCAGCGGGAATAAATCCTGTGTTGGGCAAAAGTATATTTCAGAAATTGCAGGATTTATCTCGTAACGGAACAACATTTTTCGTTGTGGAGCACAGGTTAGAAATATTGTTTGAATTTGCCTCTTGGATTTATGTTATGGATAAAGGGAAGACGGTAGCTCAGGGGGAGCCGCAACAGATAGTTAAGGAACCTGCTTTTTATGAGGCGTATCTAGGGGAAGGGTGAATGAGGCCTATCTTCTCGGCTGAAAATATCAGTGCAGGCTATGGCGATGTTGTCATTGTCCGTGATGTTTCTGTGAGGGTTGCCGAGGGTGAAATTGTGGCTATTGTAGGTCCCAATGGTAGCGGCAAATCAACCTTGCTCAAAAGCTTTCTTGGCCTTGTCAGGTTGTTCCATGGCAGAGTTTTTTATCAAGATGAAGATATTAGTAAAATAACTCCTGACCGAGTGGTGAGTTTAGGTGTAGGCTATGTTCCTCAGATTAATAATATTTTTCCTAATCTCAGTATAAGCGAAAATTTAGATATGGGGGCTTATCGTAGAAGAGGCAAAACTTCTATCAAGGCTGGGATGGCGGAGATATATGAGATGTTTCCTGAACTTGTGGTAAGGAAAAGTGCCCTGGCAGGGAATTTGAGTGGTGGGGAAAGACAAATGCTAGCTATAGGGAGAGCTATGATGGCAGAGCCAAAAGTCTTGTTACTTGATGAACCATTGGCTTCTTTATCTCCGAAACCTGCTTCGGTCATTATGTCTAAATTAGAGATGATAAGAGAAAATCGTGTAGCAATAATGATCGTGGAGCAAAATGTTAAGAAAGTTTTGAGTGTTTCTAGCCGCGGCTACGTTCTGGTTAATGGTGCTTGTGTTATGGAAGGAGATGCTGACTCTTTATTTGCTGAGGAATCTTCTCAGCAGCGGTTTTTAGGTTTAGAGACCAAAAATATTGACAGCTAGGGTGCACTATGTGCATAATCAGTGCTAAATTTTGCATAAAGGAGTGAGATATGATTAAGAAACTGTTGTTAGTGGTAGCTGCTGTGAGCCTTCTAGTTCCAGTGGCAGGTTGTGCTCCGTCAGGATCAACGGAAGAGGAGACAATCAAAATAGGTTGTTTGTTAGATACTACGGGTGGCCTGGGGTCTATGGGTACCAGAATACTAAATGGTGCCAGGCTGGCAGTTGATGAAATCAACGCTGCTGGTGGAGTGTTGGGGAAGCAAGTGGAGCTGGTGGAAGAAGATGGCAAAACAGAGGCAGATGCTGGGTTTGATAGGATTAAGAAGATGGTGGAAATAGATGGAGTAAAGGTAATTGCTGGACCTATGATTACAGGTGCTTCTTTGCTGGCGATACCATATGCGAAAGAGCAACAAGTACCGTTGATATCGCCATCGGCTACGGGGATTCCGCTTTCCGAGGTGGAAATAGATGGAGTAAAGGTAATCAAGGATGGAACGGAATGGTTCTTCCGCACGTGTCTTCGTGACGATGCACAAGGCTTTGTGTTAGCTGATATTATTGTGGATAAAGGCTACACCAAACTGGCTACCATAGTTTTGAATAATACTTATGGCAAAGGTTTGGAGGAAGCGATTGTTGGGCGGCTTCAGGCAGTGGGGTGGCAGGGAGAGCATGTGGCATCGGTGCACTATGATGAGGGCACAAAGGAATATCGTGGCGAGTTACAGGGAATTAAGGATAGCGGTCCAGATGTGGTTTTTTGTTGTTCTTATTGTGATGATGGCATCATAATTTTCAAACAAGCTTTAGATATAGGCCTGGATGATATTGCCTGGATGGGTTGCGATGGTAATTATGGCTCAGGGTTGTTCGCAGAGCCGAAGTCTGCTGAATTTATGGAGAAAACATTTGTTGCTGCTACCAGGACTGTAGGCTCGGGCTCAGTGAATGAACATTTCAATGCAGCATACGAGGAGAAATTTGGGGAAGCCCCTGAAGTATACTGTGATACTATGTATGATGCAGTATGGGCAGCTGCTAATGCAGTAGAAGCAGCCGGCGCATACGATGGTGACGCCATAAGGGTTGCTTTAACTGGACTTAATTTCGATGGAGCTACGGGTCAGATCGCCTTTAACGAAATAGGTGATCGCACTGCTGGCAGCTTTGAAATTTGGCATGTGGTGAAGGATGATACGACTGAAACTGGCTACAAAAATGCTGCGATAAAGATAGTTGACTGGAGTATGTGAACTGCAGCAAGTTTGCTTCCTGGTAACATAGAGGGAATAGAGTGCTATTGCGGTCAATTTGCGGTAGCACTCTATTTTATTAAGGTAGGGTTTTATTGGAGAGGGTAAGATATAAGTGAAACTGATGGACTGGATAGTTTAAGAATTGCAGCTTTGGTGGAAGATTCTGTCCTTTACGAAAGCCCGTGTTTAGGGCAGCATGGCGTTTCTTTTCTTGTTGAAGGGATAAAAATTCGGGTGTGGTGAGGATTCTGGTTGATGTGGGTCAAAATTCACAAGCTCTTCTTAATAATATGAAGCTCATGAATATTTCTCCATTGACCATTGATGCTATTGTGCTGACGCATTGCCATTATGACCATACGCAAGGAGTGGTGAATATGCTCAACGAGATAGGTAAAGATGCTATCCCCGTAGTGGCTCATTCTGATACATTCCGCCCGCGTTTTTTCTCTGATCCCTGCCTTCGTCATGTTGGTGTCATGCAGGCAGATTCGGAGGAGGAAATAAGAAAAACTGGCGCAAGGCTTGGTAATCGTCACAGGTTGTAGCCATGCTGGTATCGTTAATATTATCAAACATGCTATAGAATTAACTGGCTGTGAAAAAATAGAAGCTATTATTGGCGGTTTGCATCTTATTGATGCATCGGAAACTCGAATAAAAAGAACTACTGAATCGCTTTCCAAACTAAATCCGGCGATGATATGTGCAGGCCACTGCACCGGATTTAAAGCGCAAGTTGAGCTTTATCTTGCTTTCACGGAAAAATTCCCACCTTTGTATACTGGCATGCAATTTGAGATTTGATTTAAGGTAGTTGATTTTAAATCTTCTGACAGTAATTTTAGATTTCTGCCCTTGTTGTAAAAGTATCAACCGTTGGCTTGTTGTGTTTAAAGCGGGAGAGAATCAAGAGCCTTTTGGCAACTAACTTGCCACCTCTGTAGACCGCAGGCGTGGCATTTCCCCTGTCGGCAATCCAGAGTCTCCTTTTCCTGCCAGAGATTATAGTATTCTCTTTTAAGGAATTCGGGAGTTACTCCAACGTCAATATGCCCCCAGGGCAATACTTCGTCTAAATCTCGCTCTCGATTAGCATAAAAGGATGGGTCCAATCCACATTCTTCAAAAGCTGTAAGCCATTTCTGATAATTAAAATATTCGCTCAGGGCATCGAATTTGCAACCCAACTGCCATGCGTGGTAGATGACTTTACCTAGGCGACGGTCACCCCTGGATAGCGCTGCTTCAATTTGGCTGGCTTTAGGGTCGGACCATGAAAATTCTACTTGTTCTCGCCGTAATGCTCGTTTTAATATGTTATATTTGAGGAATAGTTGTTCCTCTGTGTCCTGAGCTAACCACTGGCAAGGGGTGTGGGGTTTGGGAATAAGGGCAGAAGTGCTAATTCTCACCCTGCATTTTCTCCCACGCTGGTGTATTTTAGCTACCAGGTCAACGATGCTGTGTATGTCATCAATAGTTTCAGTGGGCAGGCCAACCATAAAATAGAGCTTGAGATTTGTGCAACCTCTGTCCAGAGCGGTATCTAATATTTGGAGTATCGTGTCTTCGGAGATATTCTTATTGATGACACGGCGTAGCCTTTCACTCCCCGCTTCAGGAGCAAAAGTTAGCGTTATTTTGCGTTGTGAAGGCAATAAGTCTACTAATTTTACTGCGGCTGTGTTTAGCCGTAGGCTAGGTAAGGATAATGTCAGATTGTCTTCGCGATATCGCTGCGATAGCTTGGAAACAAGCTCCTCAATAGCAGGATAATCTCCTGTGCTAAGGGAAAGCAGGGACACTTCATTATAGCCGCAAGAGCTTGATAGTTTATCTACGGCATCTATTATTTCCTCAGGGGGGCGCTCTCTTACCGGGCGGTAAATCATGCCTGCCTGGCAAAAGCGACAGCCCTGTGTGCAACCTCGCTGAATTTCTATATTGCCGTGGTCATGCACTATCTCTGTGTAAGGGATGACTGGCTTAGTCATTGGAGATGGTAATCTGCTTATTATTCTGCGCTGGATTTCTGGTTTAGCTTCGGATATCAGGGGAGTAATAGTATGCACAGTGCCATTTTTTCTGTAATTCACCTGGTAAAAGTTAGGGATATATATACCATTGAGAGTGGCAGCTTGTCGCAGCAATTCATCTTTAGCGCCATTGTGTGCTCGAAAAACCTCTAATAGTTCTAAGACTATTTCTTCGCCTTCACCAATTACAAATAAGTCAATAAAGTCAGCCATAGGTTCAGGGTTAAGGGCACAGCTACCACCGGCTATTATCAGGGGATAGTAGTCTCCCCTGCTGGAGCTAAATAATGGGATTTGAGCCAGGCTGAGGATATTTAACACGTTGGTGTAAGTAAGCTCGTAGCCTAAAGAAAAACCGATGATGTCAAATTCTTTCAAGGGGTGTCTGGATTCTAAACTGAAAAGTGGCATGTTTTGCTCTCGTAAAATTGTTTCCATGTCTATCCATGGGGCATAAACCCTCTCTGCTAACGTGTCTGGCTGGGAATTTAGTATCCCATAGAGGATAGGCAGTGCTGTGTTGGACAT
>Ga0209121_10006664_pt1 | contig 10082 bp, 8 predicted proteins | sample Cruoilmetagenom3_FD_187292 | JGI IMG/M metagenome (GOLD analysis project Ga0209121, IMG submission 187292) | Oil polluted marine microbial communities from Coal Oil Point, Santa Barbara, California, USA - Sample 3 (SPAdes) (version 2) | ecosystem: Environmental > Aquatic > Marine > Oil seeps ...
GCACTATGAAATGGTAATTTTGAGAGACATCCCTTTCTATTCTATGTGTGAGCATCACCTCCTTCCCTTTTATGGAGTAGCTCATATAGGTTATGTTCCGGCTATTGGTGGCAAGGTAGTAGGAGTAAGTAAGCTAGCCAGAGTAGTAGAGATATTCGCGAAGAGGCCTCAACTTCAGGAGAGGATGACCAAGCAAATTGCCGACACCATTTTCGAAACTCTCCACCCTGATGGTGTAGGCGTGGTTATTCAAGCCGAGCACCTGTGTATGATTATGCGAGGAATTAAGAAGCCAGGGACAACTATGATAACCTCGGCTGTGAGGGGAAGTTTCCGCAGTAAAGCAGTTACTCGCTCCGAATTTTTATCTTTGATTCAGGGGAAAAGCTAAATAAAAGATTAAAATGCAAAATGCAAAAATACAGAGCAAATTTGCACCTTCGGTGCAAAGAGGAGCTAAATAAATAATTCAAATTCTTTTGCCAAAGGCAAAAAAAGTTTTGCACTTTGATTGGTCATTTTGACTTTTGATTTTGAGTTTTAAATTTCTTTTTATTCGCGACGTAGAGCCTCAATAGGGTCAAGCCGCGCTGCCCTAACTGCGGGGTAGATACCAGAGACAAGCCCAACAAAGATTGATACCCCCACCGCTAAGGCAATGACATCACCCGGAAGCATAGCAGGGAAGGGGAAACCGGCATTTGCCGCTACAATAGACATGATTTTAACTATAAGCCAACCAATACCTACCCCTATTGCACCACCGCAGAGGCTCAACGTGGCAGCTTCAGTGAGAAACTGCGTTAGAATATCGCGGCGCTTTGCCCCCACTGCCTTCCTAAGACCAATCTCTCTGGTGCGCTCGGTTACTGAGACCAGCATGATGTTCATGATGCCAATGCCGCCAACAAGCAGTGAGATGCCAGCTATAGCTCCAAGGATAATCTGCACAATTCCCAGCACTTGCTCAGCGATGCCACTTATAGCTTCCATACTTATGACAGTGAAGTCATCATCTTCCCCCTCTCTGAGATGATGGCGCTGACGCAAGATATTGGTAATTTCCTCTCTAGCGGAGTTTATCTCATCGCTACTTTTAGCCTGGATGCTGATAGCACTGACACTGTGCCCTATGCTACTTACTTGCTGAGATACCAAAGTTGATTGCACCGTGGATAAAGGAGCAAGAACCACTAAATCCTCAACCCCAAAAGTACTCCCTTTACTTTCCAGCACACCACTAACCTTGAATTGGCGTCCATCAACCCTTACAGTTTGTCCCACAGGATCCATTGAGCCAAATAAGATTTCCGCTATCTGATGCCCTAAGACAACCACTCTTGACCTTCCTTTGTAATTTTGCTCGCTGATGAAACTGCCTTGGGCCAAAGTAAGATTGTTAACCCACTGGTATTCAGGGGTCACTCCAGCAACCATGGTTCCCATATTTTCCCCTCCAGCCACTATATGAGCTGTGGTTTGCACTACCGGTGCCACAGCAGCCACAGAAGGGGCATTACGAGCGATTGCCTCAGCATCCTCCATGGTTAGTGTTACCGCGGTGCCCATCGTTCCCCCCATTCCACCAGCGCTGGGGGCACCAGGCATGACATATATTAGATTAGACCCCAAGGACGCAAATGCTTCTCTCTGCTGAACTTGCTGTGCCCTACCTAAAGATATCACTGAGATAACAGCAGCTACGCCAATTAGAATACCTAACATGGTTAGAATTGACCTTAGCTTATTACTAGATAAAGCATGTAATGCGGTAGCAAAGCAATCCCAGAGTTTCATTGTTCTATTTGACCATCCCGAATTTTAATAGTGCGTTGGGTATAAGCGGCAATATCTGCCTCATGAGTAACCAAAACAATAGTTATTCCTTGCTGATTCAACTGCTTGAGGAGAAACATAATTTCCTTGCTAGTCTGGGTATCAAGGTTGCCTGTAGGTTCATCAGCTAGAATAAGAGAGGGGTTATTTATCAATGCTCGGGCAATAGCCACTCTCTGTTGCTCGCCTCCAGCCAGCTCGCTGGGTCTATGCTTAGCTCGGTGGGCTAGCCCCACAGATTCCAGAGCTTGTAAAGCTCTTTGCTTCCGGCCGCCACTTCCGCTGTAAATAAGCGGCATTTCCACATTAGCCAGAGCTGTATTCCGAGACAATAAATTAAAGCTTTGAAACACGAAGCCTATCTTTTTATTCCTTATCTCGGCTAATTCATTATCATTGAGCTTACTTACTTCGGTTCCCCCCAAAAGGTATTGTCCCGAAGTAGGCTTATCCAGACAGCCGAGGATATTCATCAAAGTAGATTTGCCCGAACCAGACGGACCGGTAATAGATATCATCTCTCCTGTCTCAATGCGGCAGCTTATTCCCCGTAAAGCAGGAACCTCTGTCCGACCCGCTTTATACACTTTAGTTATATTCTCCAGCTCAATCATTTATCACCCGCTTAGTAACCTCTCCTTTTGTTATTCTAAGCCCGTCTGTCATTCTGAGCGAAGCGAAGAATCTATAGACTCTCCCCTCTCACTTCGTTCAAGGTCAGAGTGACAAAGGAAAAGTTGTAAATTAAGCTCAATCATTATCCACCAAATGGCATGAAGGGGAATTGTGCCACGCGAGGCAATACTACCTTCTCTCCCTCTGCGAGTCCAGATAGAACCTCGGTACTTACCCCGTTAGATAAGCCTAATGTAACTTGTCTTTTCTCAGTTTGCTCACCTGCGATAACCTCTACCCAAGGGTTTTCCAAACTTCCTTGGATAGCTCGATTTGGTATCAATAATACATTTCCACGACGCTCAATAACGATATCGGCAGTGGCACTCATACCATCCCTAAGCTCCTTATCAGGGTTTTCCAAAGTTATGGTAGTTTTATAAGATACCACCCCCGCTCGAACTGTACCTGCTTGAGAAATAAAAGTTATCTTGCCTTTCGCTTCTTTATCAGGCAAGGCATCTAAAGTAATAGCTGCCTCTTGATTTAACTTCACCTTAGAGATATCTATCTCATCAATGACGCCATCCATTTTTATCTCGCTAGTGTCAACCAAACAGATTGCCGGATTGGCATATGTCATAGCTGAAAGTTGCTGCCCTTCATTTATCTTGACACCGGTCACTACTCCATCAAAAGGTGCAGTGATAATTGCTTTGGCTAAGTCAGCCTTAGCCATATCTAGAGCTGCTTTAGCTTCGTCTACTTGCAATTTGGCCACATCTAGGGCCACCTTGGCTTCATCTACCTGTAGCTCGACCAATTTAACCGAGAGAGGTAATGCCCATGGCCTGGATTGTGACTTCCTCTGAGCCTTAGTTAAACTCGCCTCAACCAATTTCAATAGGGCTAGTGCCTCCTCAGTTTTTCCTTGTTTCAAAAGCTCTTGTGCCTCTTTTAAGTTGTCTTGAGCCTCATCCAGAGCTATCCACGTTCCAGGTAGGTCAGTAGCGTAGGTATTAGTATAGTGGGGGTAGATTGTTTGCTCAAGGCGGTTTTCAGCCATGTCATATTCAATCTGGCTCATTTCATGTCTTGCCAATGCCATGTCATACTCCGCCTGCCTCATTGCTACATTCAACTCTAAGGACTGCGCATCGAGTTTGGCTAACACCTGACCTTCGCTTACCTCATCCCCTTCGTCACAGATTACCTCCTTTACCGTGCCTGTGGTGCCAAATGATAAATCCGCCTTATGTGGCATTTCTAAGTTGCCGCTGACAGAGACACTTATGGTTAAGTCGCCTCGAGTAACCTCAGCAGTTTCCTGGGCTGTGGTTTGAGACTTGGCGCAGCCAGCGAACATTGCACCAAGCAAGCAAACCGTTATTATTAAAGCTAGCCATTTCTTCATTCTTTTTTCACCTCTTTACCTTTTCTACTTATTTGCCCTTTGGGCAAAATGAGTTGAACTTATATAATTCCTCTTCTCCACCTTTTTTGCCTTTGGCAAAATACTTTACTATCTTCGTCCTGTAATCAGCAAAATGGCTGATTTTGGGCTCATACTTTAGTACGACTACGAGCCGAGTGATTACTATTTTTAACAAACTGCCATTATACCAACAATCTTAATTTAAAACGCAAAATAGGAGGTTTGGTTTAGCCTGCCCTTTGGAAAACAGGCTAAAATTTGCTGTCACCTATGCTGTTCATCCTTTCTAATGTTTAATATTGGTGAGAACAAACACCCAGTCATCTCTAGATATCTATCCCTCTCAGGTTGGGAGCTCATCTTATGCCATTTTTGGCATAAATAGACACATAGTAAAATTCCTAAGAATCCAAAACTCAAATCAGCCATGGCATCCTGCCCACGGCTAAGCTGCCAACCACCAAGAAGCCAGCCACCAACAAATACTTCGGTTCCCCAAATCGTATCAGATAGGTACTCATATAGCTCCCAGACTCCCGATAAGACAAGGCTTAGCAAAATCGTAGACCTATAACTAGGTTGATTGTTGTGGTAATGGCTTCGAGAGGCCATTAGTAAAAAGATTAAAAAGGCGACTATCCCCGTTCCCCAAAAGTGAGCTATCTTATCACCCCAATTCCAGTAAAGATACCAGGTGTCTGAAGAGCCTGCCACCATATTGGCGCCCATATCAATTGCCAGAGGACTTACAAGTAAAGCATCAGTCCTAAAAGGATATTGAGAAGGGGGAACTTTACGACGCCAGGCAAGTAAGGGTAACGCTAAAGAAAGCGCCAGCCAGACTGGGTTCCTCATTATTAGCCCTTTTCGCTCAATGTAGAGGTTGCTAATATTAAAAAATGTCCATAGGAATGCTATGGTGATAACCACCCTTGCCACAATTCCCAGATATAATCCCCAATTCTTCCTCAGAGGGCAACTATAGCCTAGCTTAATTAATATTGATTCCATTGGCTTTTCTTATGTTTCCTCTAATCGGCCTCCATTTTAGAAAAGAAGTATGCGCCTAATCCTGCCAGGACTATTGACAATACGAGAAGGACTGTAAAATCAAGCCATAGCGGAAAGGCAGCACTACTGACGAGTGCGCCTCTTAACCCATCTACTCCATAGGTAAGCGGGTTAATATACATTATATATTTAATTCCCGCCGGCATAGCTTTCAATGGGAAAAAGGCGCCTGACAAGAAGAATATCGGCATTATTACCAAGTTCATTATGGACATGAAGCCCTCCATGTCTCCTAGCTTGGTAGCAAGAATTAAGCCAAATCCGGTAAAAGTAGCACAGATAAGAATCATAAATACTATTGATAGAAAGAAACCAGAGACGCTGGATATTTTAACCCCCATAGCCACTGCTATTGCCACTATGATGAGAGCCTGAATTATCGCCGTGGTCATGCCTCCAAGGCTTCTGCCCAATATGATGGAAAATCGGTTAACCGGAGCCACTAGTACCTCTTTAAGAAAGCCAAATTCTTTATCCCAGATGACGGACGCCCCTGACATCGTGGCGGCAAACAGTAAAGTCATGCCCACTATCCCTGGAGCCAGAAAATCAAGGAAACTTATTCCTGCCGGCATTCCCGGTATTTCTCTAGCAGGTATGAAGCTTAGTGGTAATCCTAGGAAGGCAAGGAAAAGAAAGGGCATCAATATGGAGCCGGCGAGTCTGGCTTTTACCCTTAGAAACCTCTTTATCTGCCTCAGCCACATGGTGTAAATCGGCAGTGGGTCTATAAATTTTGTCACTCTTACTGCCTGCATCCTTATTTTCCCCCTCTAATCATTCTTGCCTTCCGCAGCTCTTTCGTACCCCCTTCCTCTTCTCTTATAGTTCTTCCCGTATAATGCAGGAAGGCATCCTCTAGGCTTGGCTGGTGTAAGTCAATAGCTGTTATGATAAAGCCATGCTCGTCAGCAAGTTCAACGAGCTCAAGCACCCTCTCTTCCCTACCTTGGATACTCAGTTCTAACGAGCTATTGTGTAATTCAATTTTCTTTATCCAATCAAGTCCTTTCAGCAAACTCATCAACCCATCGCCTGCCCCGTTGGTTATTTGTAATGATAGCAGGTTAACTCCAACTACCCTCTTCAGCCTCTGAGGTGTATCCACCGCTACTATCTTGCCATGATCGATAATTGCTACTCTGTCGCAGAGATAGTCTGCTTCTTCTATATAATGAGTGGTTAGAATTATCATTGTGCCCTCTTGTTCATTTAGCATCCTGATATAATCCCACAGACTTCTTCTCGTTTGTATATCCAGCCCCAAAGTTGGCTCATCTAGAAATAAGACCTTGGGATGGTTCATAAACCCTCGGGCAACTTCAAATCTGCGCTGGATACCACCGGAACAATCGCCAATTTTGATATTCTCTTTCCCCTTTAGGTCAAGTAACTCCAATACCTCCGCTATTCTCTCTTCCCTCGTTTTCCCATCCATATGGTACATTCGGGCATGGAAATCCAGGTTCTCCTTACCCGTGAGGAATCTATCAATGCAGGAATCTTGAAACACAACCCCAATACATGTCCTAATACTATCCCTTTCTCGGGTAATATCATAGCCACAGACTTTAACCGAACCTGAAGTAGGATTAAGTATAGTGCATAATATCTTTGTAGTGGTTGTTTTGCCAGCACCATTAGGACCAAGAAAGCCAAAAATCTCCCCTGATTTGATATTCAAGCTAATATGGTCTACAGCTACGAAGCCATCGAATTTTTTGGTCAGGTCCTCAATTTCTATGATGCTATTCATGCTGTTCGCTCTTCAACTCCTTCTTTACATAGTGCAAAAAAGCGTCCTCCAGGCTGGGTTTATGTTGCCGAAGAGATGAAATAACGAATCCATGATTCTTGGCTAACTTGACCACTTCAGGTATTTTCGTCTCTTCACTTGCTATGCTTAATTCTACCCAGCCATCACGCTGGTTAATTTTGCTTACCCAGGCCACCTGGCTCAGCAACTCTACCATGTCGCTAATGGAGCCTTGTGGAAGTTTGATAGAGAGCAAGCTATCACCAAGGGAATTTTTCAATCCTTCAGGAGTATCCGTTACCACTATTTTCCCGTGGTCTAAAACAGATACTCTGTCACAGAGATAATCCGCTTCCTCCACATAATGGGTGGTCAACAATATAGTAGTGCCAAATTCTCTGTTTAATTTCTTAGCATAATCCCATAGCATTCTTCTTGTTTGCACATCCAAACCCAAAGTCGGCTCATCTAGAAATAAGACTTTAGGATAATTTAGCATCCCCCTGGCTATCTCCAGCCTGCGCTGCATACCACCGGAGTAATGCTTCACCAGCATATTTTGTTTGTCCACCAACCTCACTAGCTCTAAGGCTCGGGATACCCTTTCCTCCCTGGTTTTTCCGTCCAAGTGATACATCCGAGCGTGAAAATCAAGGTTTTCCCTGCCTGTCAAGTTAATGTCCAAACTTAGCTCCTCGAAGACTACAGCAATGGATTCCCTGACTTCGTTTCTATCCCTGATGATATCATGCCCGCACACAGTAGCTATGCCTGAAGTGGGGCTAAGCGCAGTGGCTAGCATCATAATGGTGGTTGTTTTTCCCGCCCCATTGGGGCCAAGAAAACCAAAAATCTCCCCTTGCTCGACTTCAAATGAGATATTGTCTACGGCAACAAGATGACCAAATGTTTTGGTTAAATTATTAACTTCGATTGCCTTCATCCTGTTTCATCTTGCCAATAAGATTACCTTTTACTTTTGCCCGTCTCCTAAAGATAAAAATTAGGACAGCAGCTATTAGAGCAGCGCAACTACCTGCAGTCACCCAGACCCAAATCGGGGTTGCCGCTGGTGATGCAACTTCCACTTGAGCTGGTGGTACAATTTCCACTCGAACTGGCGGCGGTATTTCTTCCGGGGCTGCTCTTGTGGTGAAGGTGAACACAGATAGCGGACCCAACGCTGGCTTAGTGATTTTGACGCCCCAAAAATAACTTGTGCTATACTCAAGATTGCCGGTGTACTTATAAGCCGTTGAGGTTACCTTCTCGCTAACTATGGAGGCAGTCAGGTCAGCCTTCTGGGCAAGAGTGAACTCATACTCAGTGGCGCTGGGATAAGAATCCCAGGTGAAACTGACATTGCTTATCGGTACACCGGTGGTGCCAGAAGTAGGAAAGGTCGCTTGAACACCTCCGAGTCCAATAGTGAAACTTCTTGGCTCAGCCCAGAGGCTTTTTAAAGGGGCGATAGACCTCATCCGCCAATAGTAAGTAGTGCCAGCAGCTAATCCAGTGGAGTCATCCCCATCTGTAACGAGGATGCTCGTGGTATCGCTATTACCTAGCCATACTCTTTCAGTACAGCCTGAATCCAAATATATAGCTACTTCGTATATTGTGGCATTGAGTAATTCATCCCAGGTCAGGCAGAATTGGCTGACATAACCCCTAGGGTCAAGTGGTATAGTAGCTCCATCGGAAGGGGTATTTAAAGTGGGGGTAATGTAACATAAGGTAAGGGTATCTATGAAATAATAAATAATGTCGCTGGCGGTATCAATAACCCACAATTCATTTTGTTCCGAATTGCTCGGTAGTTTAAGAATTGGAAAAATATTTCCTGCTGGCAAATCTATAAGATCGATTTCTGCCCCACTTGAGGCAGCGGGATTTAATAAGCGAATTACACCCTCGTTGGGTTTGAGAGCATAAAGCGTTCCATCACTGCCGACTGCCAAACTCACAACGCCAATCTCTTCTACTATCCGCTGCCATGTGGTAGAAACCCCGATGTTCCAGCGATAAATGCCTTCATTTGCAGCAGCGTAAATAATGCCGTTTTCCCCATAGTTGACATCGGCCACAATCTGAACATTGCCACTGCCAACATCTTCGGGAATTTTGGTAAAGGTGTCATCACCATCCAGGGAATAAACCACCTCCCCATTGCTACCACCAACAAGAACGGTCCCTTCTTCAGTAACGGTTAGCATGTTAATTTCGGAAAGCTCGCTATCCACTGGGTCTTGCCATGCCCCTGCAGCATCAGTGCTTTTCTGGATAGAGCCACCGGGCAGGGCAATATAAATGGTATCATCATCCTCAACAGTCATATCAATCACCTCCCCTGGAGCACAGCGCTCCTCCCATGAATTGCCTCGATTATGCGAGACCATTATGAGGTCACCGCCTATTTCAGCCACATAAATAGTATAATCACTACTGTAATTGGGGCTTAGCCTCAAAATAATCCTATTGGAAGTGGTATCAATGGTTAACACCGATCCCCAAAATTTGCCTAAAGGAGTGCCGGCGCTACGCCAGACAGTCTCAATGCCAGTGGAGTTGTATGTTGCTGCAAATAAACTTCTAGGAGAGGGCGCTACAGCTATATCGCAAAGATTGGTCAGTTCTGGACTATCTATCTCTGTCCATTGAAGCTCATCCTCGTCTGCCCGTGCTAAGGATGGCACAAATAGAGTGCCCAGACTTAACACTAACGCCAATATAAGGAAACACCTTACCTTCATCGCTGTAGAGGCAAAATTTCTAACTGGAGGCTGTCATTCATATCTTAGAGCTTCTATAGGATTAAGTCTAGAGGCACGCCAGGCAGGGTAAAAACCAAAAACCAAACCGATGCCCACGGCTACAGAAAAAGCGAGGAGAACAATATCAGGGGAAACTACGGTGGAGTAACCGCCCAGACGGGAAATTAGCTGGGAGGCTCCCCAGCCAAGGCAGATACCTATAATGCCACCACTAAGCGTTAGAAAAGCTGCCTCCATGAGAAACTGAACTCTTATCTCTCCCTCCCCAGCACCCAACGCCTTTAGGATTCCTATCTCCCTGGTCCTCTCCATTACTGAGACCAGCATTATGTTCATCACCCCAATGCCACCCACCAACAATGAGATGCCGGCAATAGCACCCAAAAGAAGGGTCATCGTGCCTGTCGCTTCAGACACGGCCTCAGCTATCTCCTCCATGGAAGTAATTCTGAAGTCATCATCCACACCAGGACCAATCTGGTGGCAAGAGCGGAGCAGGCTGGTGATTTCATCAACGACATAGCTCGCCTGCCCCTCGTCGCTTACCGTCAGCGCTATCTCTGATACCCTGTGCTCGCCGCGGCTGGTTAGTGGC